>WNFO01001770.1_pt1 | contig 24866 bp, 18 predicted proteins | sample 5400251 | NCBI WGS metagenome assembly WNFO01 (sample SAMN13153354, study PRJNA577476) | soil metagenome | isolation source: 100 cm saprolite under Madrone tree | place: USA:California | collected 2016-06-14
CGCTCACTGGCCTACCCTTCCCCAACACCGAAAGTCCGAGGCGCTGTTCGGGGGGAGCGAGGAGAGTGGGGCAAGGCAGTGGGCGTTCGGGGAGAGCCACGCGCGCTCGCCGTGCGACGGCCAGAATGAGACCCGCTCCCCCGAACAAAACACCGAGAGGCCCCGACCGGCCACAGGATGACGCGCCACGTGCCCAGCCAGGCCAGAGCGCCAATCAGTGAGCGACCGGCAGGACCTCTCCCCGTGCAGTGTCTCGCCGTCCCCGGAGACGACGCAATGAGATTCTTCGTCGGCATCGACTGGGCCAGTCAGACCCATGCGGTCTGCGTCCTCGATCCCCGTGGCCACCTTCACTGGCAGGGTACCGTGCCGCACACCAGTGAGGGCCTCGCGGCCCTTCTCGGCCGACTGCGCCGCTTCCGTCGGCGCGGGCCCGTCCGCGTGGCCCTCGAACGCCCCTCCGGTCTGCTCGTCGACACGCTCGTCGACGCCGGATTCGAGGTGGTGCCCATCCACCCGAACGCGCTCAAGGCGAGTCGGCCGCGCTACTCGGCCGCCGGCGGCAAGAGTGACCCGGGCGACGCCTTTATCCTCGCCGACGTGCTGCGCACCGATGGCCATCGGCTCCGGCCGCTGCACCCGCCCTCCGACGACACGCGCGCCCTGCGCGCCCTCGTGCGCGGCCGCGAGGACCTCGTGGCCCAGCGCGTCGCCCTCGCGAATCAGCTGCGCGCGCTGCTGGAGCGCTTCTGGCCCGGGGCGGCCGCGATCTTCGCCGACATCGCCTCGCCCATCGCCCTCGCCTTTCTCACCCGCTACCCCACTCCCCACCGTGCCGCGCGCTTGGGCGAACGGCGCCTCGCCCAGTTCCTCGGGCAACACGCCTACTGTGGCCGCCGCCCCGTGGCCGAGCTGCTCGCCCGGCTGCACCGCGCCCCCGCCAGCCAGGTCGGCCAGGCGGAAGCCGAGGCGAGCGGCGACATCGTCCGGGCCATCGTCGCCGTGCTCGGCCCGCTCGTGGCGCACATCCAGCACCTCTCCGCCGCCATCGCCGCCGCGCTGCCTCAGCATCCTGATGGTCGGCTCGTGCAGAGCCTGCCGCGCAGTGGCGCCGTCAACGCCGCGCAGATCCTGGCCGAGCTCGGCGACGATCGCGCTCGCTTCTCCACCGACGACCAGCTCGCCGCCGAGGCCGGCTTGGCCCCCGTCACCCAGGCCTCCGGCAAGCACCACGCGGTCGTCTTCCGCTGGGCCTGTAACAAGCGCTTGCGCCGGGCCCTCACCACCTTCGCCGACAATTCGCGTCACGCCTCCCGGTGGGCCGCCCTCGTCTACCAGCGCGCTCGGGCCCGAGGCTGTCGCCATCCGCACGCGATCCGCATCCTCGCCCGCGCGTGGGCCCGCGTCCTCTGGCGCTGCTGGCAGGATCGCACGCCCTACGACATCACCCGCCACCGCGCCGCACAGGCCGTCGCGGCGGCGTGACGTCGCGATGGTTGACACAGGATGTCTCATTCTGGCCACGTCAGGGCACACGATGGCGATGTCGCTGATCATCAGTGACTGGTGCCGATTGCCGATGTGATATGCGAACGGCCCGCAGTCTTGGAGCGTGCGCGGTCGACGACGAATCCTTCTCCTGGCATCCCGTCACGCCATGACCCCGTGGGAGCGCCCGACAGGTACGCCGACAGCCGCTTGCGCAGCACGAGCCGTGCCCGGTGCGTGCGGACTTTCACATTGGCGACGCTGAGCCCCGTGATCTGGGCGATCTCCTGCGTCGGTAGCCCTTCTACGTCGCGAAGCACCACGACGGTGCGGTACTGTTCTGGCAGCGCCTCGATCGCGGCCGTCAGCACGATCCGAAGGTCCGTGTCGAGTGCCGGGTCCTGGACGCGGCTCGACCAATCCAGGACGGACTCGCCGTGCTCGTCGAGCATCGCTGACAGCTCGTCCATCGAGCAATCGTCGGGCCGTCCGCGGCGGCGGCGGAGCTTGTCATAGGCGGCGTTGGCGACGATGCGATAGAGCCAGGAGCTGAAGGCGGAGTCGCCGGTGAACGTGTCGATCTTCCGCACGACCGTCCACAACGCGTCTTGCACAACCTCCTCTGCATCGGCCTGATTCCCGGTGATGCCGATCGCCAGCCGATACGCCCGGCCACCATGCGAGGCGACAAGGGCCTCGGCCGCCGTCGGTTCAGCGAGGCGGAGCGCCTCGACAAGTCGACGGTCGCGATCAGCCGGTGGTGTCATGTCCACGTCCTTCGTGCGCTGATCACCGGCGCGGGCAGTGAATGAGAGAGTCGTACGACCAAGGCGTCGCGAGCCACGCCGGCCCCGAGTCATGCGCGGCCGCGCCCGAGGGCGTGAGCAAAGCGTCGGCAATGACGCGAGCCTCACGCCTGCCGACCCCGTAGATCAGACCCACGTCGGACATCGACCGATCCATGACCTGAACGATAGCGGGCCAGACGGGAGGCGCCTAGACCGACGTTCGTTAATCCAGATAGACGTTGGTAGGGGTCGACTAGCGCAGAGGGGGGAGGAGATCGAGTCGCACGCGATGATTGATCTCGTCGCGGCTCGTGCTGGCTTCGCGCATACCGAGCTGGGTGCTTGTCGGGAGAGGGCACCTGTAGCCGTTGTAGTAGAGGCGCTCAAAAGCCCTGGGGCAGCCCGCCGCGGTGCTGGACGGGCGGCTCGAGGCGGCGGCCCAGAAGCAGCTACCGTACAGCTACGTCCTGACAAAAGTACGCCGGCGTCGACAGTACACTACGGACGGTGTCGTAATGATGCGCCGCTTTCGTTTCCTTGCGGATTCCGCGTTTTCGATTGACCGGCTGCGAATCATGGAGTACCTGAGGGGCTAGCTTCGGCCGGCGCGAGTTGTGCCTCGGTCCCGGACTACGGGCTTCCTGCGAGAGGTACTGGGCGGAACAATGGCGACAAGGCCTGCAGTTGGCGAGCTGGCGGCGACGAGGCCGCGCCACGGCCCAATCGATTGGATGGGTAGGTGGAAGCTGTGCGTTTGGGGCTCCCTCGCGGTTGTGGCGTTGGCGGCGCTGCACTGGTCGTATATCTCGCGATACGCTTGGACGTCGGCATTGACGCTGCCAGCCCAGAGTTGACGAAGTATTTCCGCACCCTAGTCTGGGCAGAGCTGGTGGTCATCGGGGCCGGTACCAGTCTCTGGTGGGGTTGGCTCGTCCGCACCGGCAGGCGGCTCATCGACCAGGCGGTGACGCCAGACGAGGAAGTTCGCCGGATCGCCGTGTTCTGGGGACTGAGTTCGTCTGGCCGACGGCGTCTTACGAGGTCGCGCTCCCAGGAATCCCTGGTATCGCTGCGCCCACGGCGTGGTCGGTTACTCGTGGCGGGATGATTGATCTCATAGACTGCACGCTCGCGCCGCTCCACGAGGATGGCGACCTCATCCTGTACCGAGCCGTGCATGCCGGCCCAGCGGACGGCGTCGGTTCCAGTGTGCTCGTCGTGGGACCGGCGGGCGAGTACGTTTCGCCCGCAGCACTGGCGCGTCTCGAGCACGAATATTCGCTGGCCGGCGAGCTCGATCCGCGATGGGCCGTTCGGCCGGTCGGGCTTGACCGCTGCCGGGGCCGCCCCGTCCTCGTACTCGAGGACCCCGGCGGCGAACCGCTCGCTCGGCTACTCGGCATGCCGATGGAGGTCGGCGCGTTTCTACGCCTGGCGATCAGCATCGCGCGGGCCGCCGGCAGCCTCCATGCCGCCGGGCTGATCCACAAGGACATCAAGCCCGCCAACATCCTGCTCAACTCGGCGACCGGCGACGTCTGGCTCACCGGCTTCGGGATCGCGTCACGCCTTCGGCGGGAGCGGCAGTCACCCGAGCCGCCCGAGATCATTGCCGGGACGCTCGCCTACATGGCGCCCGAGCAGACCGGGCGCATGAACCGGTCGATCGATTCGCGGAGCGACCTCTACGCGCTCGGCGTCACCCTGTACGAGATGTTGACCGGCACTCTGCCGTTCACGGCGTCCGATCCGATGGAGTTGGTGCATTGCCATATCGCGCGCCGGCCGGTACCGCCCGACGCGCGGCTGAAGGAGATCCCTTCGTCGATCTCGGCCATTGTCATGAAATTGCTCGCCAAGACGGCCGAGGAACGCTACCAGACCGCGGCCGGGGTCGAGCGTGATCTTCGGCGCTGCCTCACCGGGTGGGAGGGTCAGCGCCGGATCGTCGAGTTCCCGCTCGGCGAACACGACACCCCCGACCAGCTGCTGCTCCCCGAGAAACTATACGGGCGGGCGCGCGAGGTCGAGACATTGGTCGCCTCCTTCGATCGCATCGTCAAGAGCGGCACGCCGGAGCTGGTGCTGGTGTCCGGCTATTCCGGCATCGGCAAGTCGTCTGTCGTCAATGAACTGCACAAGGTGCTGGTGCCGCCGCGCGGGCTGTTCGCCTCAGGCAAGTTCGACCAGTACAAGCGCGATATTCCCTACGACACCTTAGCGCAAGCCTTTCAGCTCCTTATCCGTCCGTTTCTGAGTAAGAGCGCAGCCGAGTTGAGCAGCTGGCGCGATGCCCTTCGTGAGGCGTTAGGCCCGAACGGGCGGCTCATTGTGGACCTAGTCCCCGAATTGCAGCTCATCATAGGAGAACAGCCACCGGTCCCGGAACTTGCGCCACAGGACGCGCAAGGCCGCTTCCAGGTGGTATTCCGTCGGTTTATCGGCGTCTTCGCGCGTCCGGGACATACCCTCGTCCTCTTCCTCGACGATTTGCAATGGTTTGATGCGGCGACGCTCGACCTGCTCGAGGATCTGTTGCCCCGGTCGGATCTGCTGCACTTCATGCTGATCGGCGCCTATCGGGACAATGAAGTCAATTCCGCCCATCCGCTGCTGCGCAAGCTGGAAGCGATTCGCCTAGCTGGAGCGAGACTGCAAGAGATCGTACTTGCGCCCCTAGGCCGTGAAGACCTGGGACAATTGATCGCGGATTCTCTTCACTGCGAACCGCAGCGTGCCTCCCCGCTGGCGCAATTGATCCACGACAAGACTGGTGGCAATCCATTTTTCGCCATCCAGTTTATTTCGTCACTTGCCGAAGAAGCGTTACTCACCTTTGATCATGGCCAAGGGCGATGGTCTTGGGACCTGAATCGCATTCACGCGATGGGTTATACCGATAATGTCGTGGATCTGGTGGTCGGGAAGTTGAGCCGCCTGCCCGTCGAGACCCAGAACGTATTACAGCAGCTTGCCTGCCTGGGCAACGGCGCGGACTTCGCGCTCCTGACGATGGTTTACCAGGGCTCCAAGGAGGAATTGCACAGCCAGCTTGGGGAAGCGGTCCGATTGGGTCTCGTCTGCCGCTCAGGAGATTCGTATCGGTTCCTTCACGACCGTGTCCAGGAAGCAGCCTACAGTCTGATCCCGGAAGAATTGCGCGGCGAGGCCCATCTCCGCATAGGGAGGCTGCTTGAGGCGCACACGCCCCCAGAGAAGCGGGAGGAGGCGATCTTCGAGATCGTCAATCAGTTTAACCGTGGAGCCGCCGTGATCACTTCACGAGACGAGCGCGAGCAGCTGGCCGAACTGAACCTGATCGCGGGCAAGCGCGCCAAGGCCGCCACGGCCTACGCCTCAGCGCTCAACTATCTCATCGCGGGCGTCGCCCGATTGGGGCGTGACACTTGGGAGCGCCGACCTGAGCTCACCTTTTCGCTGGAATTGCACCGGGCCGAATGCGAGTTCCTCACCGGTCAGTCGGCGGCTGCCGAAGAGCGCTTGAGGATGCTCTCATCGCGCGCCGCGAACACGGTCGAACTAGCGACCGTCACCTGCTTGCGCGTGGATCTGTACTCGGCCCTCGATCAGAGCGATCGTGCGGTTGGCGTCTGTCTCGACTACCTCCGACATCTGGGCCTCGAATGCTCGCCGCATCCGACCGGAGAGGAAGTGGAACGAGAATACCAGCGGATCTGGGCACAGCTCGGAAGCCGCACGATAGAGCAGCTCATTGAGCTGCCCTTGATGACCGATCCGACATCCCTCGCGACGCTGGATGTTCTGACGAAGGTCTTGCCGGCGGCATTATGGGCTATGGGCTCTCGAGCCGGCTTTACGGATGCGAACCTTCTTTTCCTGGCCATCTGCAGGGCAGTGAATCTCAGCCTCGAGCGGGGCAACAGCGACGGGTCGTGTGTCGCCTATGTATGGCTTGGTCAGGTATCCGGACCGCACTTCGGCAACTACCGGGACGGTTTTCGATTCGGCCGGCTCGGCTATGAGCTGGTGGAAAAACGTGGCTTGAAGCGCTTCCAGGCCAGGACCTGCATGGTCTTCGGTAGTCACGTGATGCCATGGACGACACATGTCCGCGCTGGTCGCGACCTGATACATCGGACCTTCGCGGTGGCGAACAGGATCGGCGACCTCTGTTTTGCCGTGTATAGCTGCATCAACCTGAACACAAATCTCTTGGCCGCGGGAGATCCGCTCGCGGAGATGCAACGTGAAGCCGAGAATGGCCTCGAGTTCGCGCAGAAGGCTGGAGTTCGTTTTGGTTTCGTGATTGACGTCATCGCATCACAACTCGGTATCGTTCGGACACTTCGTGGGTTGACGTCGAAATTCGGCTCGTTTGACGATGGGCAGTTCGAAGAGCTTCGGTTCGAGCGCCATTTGGCGAGTGATCCGGTACTTGCGCAAGCCGTGTGCTTCTACTGGATCCGAAAACTGCAAGCTCGCTTCTTCGCCGCCGACTATGCGTCCGCCCTCGATGCTTCCTTGAAGGCGGAACCGCTGCTGTGGACGGCGCCATCGAATTTGGAGGTCGCGGAGTATCACTTCTATGGTGGCCTGTGCCGCGCGGCATTGTGCGATTCCGCATCTCCCGACCAGAGGCAGCAGCATGCCGAGACTCTGGCGACTCACCGCACACAGCTCGAAATCTGGGCACACCATTGCCCGGAGAATTTCGAAACCCGCGCGGCACTGGTGGGCGCGGAGATCGCACGAATAGAAGGTCGCGAATTCGAGGCCATGCGCCTTTACGAGCAGGCCATCCGCTCAGCGCACGCAAACGGCTTTCTTCATAATGAGGCGCTCGCCTACGAGCTCGCCGGGGGCTTCTATGCGGCCCACGGGTTCGACGAGATCGCGGATACGCATCTGCGGGGAGCCCGGCACTGCTATCTCCGTTGGGGAGCCGATGCCAAGGTACGGCAACTCGATCAGCTGTATCCGCACCTCAGGGAGATGGAGGCGCGGCCCGGTCCGACCAGCACGATTGTGGCACCCGTCGAACAGCTGGATCTGGCTACCGTTATCAAGGTCTCGCAGGCGGTCTCGAGCGAGATCGTTCTGGAAAGGCTGATCGACACACTCATGCGCACGGCGATCGAGCACGCGGGTGCTGATCGAGGGCTGTTGATTCTTCCGCGAGGTATCGAGCAGCGGGTAGAGGCCGAAGCGACCGTCGGGGGTGACGCCGTCATCGTGCGTCGGGGAGAGGCGGCTCTGAGCGCACTACCGGAGTCGATCGTCCATTATGTCGTGCGCACCCATGGGTGTGTGATCATCGACGATGCCGCAGGGAACAATCCATTTCCCGCGGATACGTACATCCGTGAACGTCACGCGCGATCCATTCTCTGCTTGCCATTGATCAATCAGGCCAAAGTCATTGGTGTGCTGTACCTCGAAAACAACCTGACTCCCCGCGCCTTCACGCCGACCCGGGTCGCAGTGCTGACACTACTTGCCTCCCAGGCCGCCATCTCCCTGGAGAATACGCGTCTTTATGCCGATCTCGAGGAACGGGAAGCGAAGATCCGCCGCTTGGTCGATGCGAATATCATGGGGATCTTCATCTATAGAGTTGAAGGTGAGATTGTCGAGGCCAACGCCGCGTTTCTTCACATGGTTGAACACGGCCGTGAGGATCTTGTCTCGGGTCACATGCGCTGGACAGACCTGACGCCAGCGGAATATCGTGATCGCGACGCCCGTGCTCTTAGCGAGCTGAAGGAAGTGGGCAGCGTCCAACCCTATGAGAAGGAGTTTTTCACGAAACACGGCGGTCGCGTGCCCGTGCTGGTCGGCGCCGCGTTGTTCGAGGAAGGGGGGGACGAGGGTGTCGCGTTCGTGCTCGACCTGAGCGCGCGCAAGAGGGCGGAAGACGCATTGAATTCGACGCAAGCGGAGCTTGCGCGCGTCGGCCGCCTCACGACGATGGCGGCGCTGTCGGCCTCCATTGCCCACGAGGTCACCCAACCGCTGGCGGCCATCGTCACCAACGGCGACGCATGCCTGCGCCTGCTCGCGCCCGACAAACCGAATCTCGACGAGACACGAAAAGCGCTGGCGAGCATGATCAGAGATGCGAACCGGGCCGTCGACGTGGTAGCGCGCGTGCGAGCGCTCCTGAAGAAAGCCGACGTGGAAAGGAGGCGGCTCGACCTCGGGCAGCTGATACGAGAGGTGCTAGTGCTGGTCCAGCCGGAGGTGGCGACGCATCGTATCGTGCTACGGACGTCGTTGTCGGACGATCTGCCGCCGGTTCTGGGCGATCGGATTCACCTGCAGCAGGTCGTGCTGAATCTGGTGACCAACAGTATCGACGCGATGCGCGACGTCGCGGGCCGGAATCGGGAGTTGATCGTCAGCGCGCAGCGACACGAGGTGGGCGCCGGCGCTGGTGTGCTGGTCGCGGTGAAGGACACCGGGGTTGGATTCGAGCAGGCTAACGTCGAGCGGCTCTTCGAGCCCCTGTATACGACGAAGCCAGACGGATTGGGCATGGGGCTGTCGATCAGCCGATCGATTGTCGAGGCGTATCAGGGACGGTTGTGGAGCACGCCCAACGCCAGTTACGGGGCAACGTTTCAGTTCGTCCTGCCCGCGTGGGAAAGTCAGACGCCGTGAGCGCCGATGATTCGATCGTGTTTATCGTCGACGATGATCCGGCGATGGGTGAAGCCCTCACGAGGCTGCTCGGCACGGCGGGTCTCAGAGCGCAGGCGTTCAAGTCGGAAGGTAGTAGCGGTCGGATGATCGGTCTTCTGGACTGCACGCTCGAGCCGCTCCACGAGGATGGCGAGGTCATCCTGTACCGAGCCGTGCATGCCAGCCCGGGGGACGGTGTCGTTGCCAGTGTGCTCATCGTGGGAGCGGCGGGCGAGTACGTGTCGCCCGCGACCCTGGCACGTCTGGATCACGAGTACGCGCTGGCGGCAGAGCTCGAGGCGCGATGGGCCGTTCGGCCGCTCGGGCTCGCGCGCTACCGGGGCCGCCCCGTCCTCGTCCTCGAGGACCCGGGCGGCGAGCCGCTCGCTCGGCTACTCGGCACGCCGATGGAGGTCGGCACGTTCCTACGCCTGGCGATGAGCATCGCGCGGGCCGTCGGCAGCCTCCATGCCGCCGGCGTGATCCACAAGAACATCAAGCCCGCCAACGTCCTAGTCAACTCAGCGACCGGCGACGCCTGGCTGACCGGCTTCGGTATCGCGTCGCGACTTCGCCGGGAGCGGCAGTCGCCCGAGCCGCCCGAGATCATTGCCGGTACGCTCGCCTACATGGCGCCCGAGCAGACCGGACGCATGAACCGGTCGATCGATTCGCGGAGCGACCTCTACGCACTCGGCGTCACGCTGTACGAGACGTTGACCGGTAGTCTGCCCTTCACCGCGTCCGATCCGATGGAGTTGGTGCATAGTCATATCGCGCGCCGGCCGGTGCCGCCCGACGCGCGGCGGAAGGAGATACCTTCGTCGATCTCGGCCATCATCATGAAACTGCTCGCCAAGACGGCCGAGGAACGCTACCAGACCGCGGCCGGTGTCGAGCGTGATCTTCGGCGCTGCCTCACCGGGTGGGAGGCTCAGCGCCGGATCGTCGAGTTCCCGCTCGGCGAACACGACACACCCGACCGATTGCTGATCCCCGAGAAGCTATACGGGCGGGCGCGCGAGGTCGAGACCTTGGTCGCCTCCTTCGATCGCATCGTCAAGAACGGCGCACCGGAGTTGGTGCTGGTCTCCGGATATTCCGGCATCGGGAAATCTTCAGTCGTCAACGAACTCCATAGGGTGCTGGTGCCACCGCGCGGGCTGTTCGCCGCGGGCAAGTTCGACCAGTACAAGCGCGACAGTCCGTATTCGACCCTGGCGCAAGCCTTTCAGAGCCTAATCCGACCGCTTCTGGGAAAGAGCGAGGCGGAGCTGGGTGGTTGGCGCGACGCCCTTCTGGAGGCGCTGGGCCCGAACGGACGGCTCATGGTCGACCTGGTCCCCGAGCTGAAGCTCATCATCGGAGACCAGCCACCGGTCCCTGAGCTTCCGCCACAGGACGCGCAACGGCGTTTCCAGGCGGTGTTTCAGCGGTTTATCGGCGTCTTCGCCCGGTCGGGACACCCCCTGGCGCTCTTCCTCGATGACCTGCAATGGCTCGACGCGGCAACGCTCGATTTGCTGGAGGATCTGCTGACCCGGTCGGATCTGCAGCACCTCATGCTGATCGGCGCGTATCGGGACAACGAAGTCAGCCCCACCCATCCGCTGATGCGGAAGCTCGGCGCGATCAAGGCCGCGGGCGGAAAGATCGCCGAGATCACGCTTGCGCCGCTCGCCCGAAATCATCTCCGGCAGTTGATTGCTGACGCTCTTCGCTGCGACTCCGAGCGTGCGGCGCCGCTCGCGCACCTTGTGCACGAGAAGAGCGCTGGCAACCCGTTCTTCGCCATTCAGTTCATGTCTTCGCTCGCCGACGATGGCTTGCTGAGCTTCGATCACAATGCGGCGCGCTGGTCCTGGGATCTCGATCGCATTGACGCCAAGGGATACACCGATAACGTCGTAGACCTGATGGTCGGGAAGCTCACCCCCCTGCCGGCCGAAACCCAACAGGCGCTGCGGCAGGTGGCCTGTCTCGGACACATCACCGAGATCACGACACTGTCGATCGTTCTCGGGACTTCGGTGGAGCAGGTCCACGCGGCTCTGTGGCCGGCCGTCCGTCAGGAATTGGTCGAGCGCCTGGCGTGCGCCTACCAGTTCGGCCACGATCGCATTCAGGAGGCCGCCTATTCGCTGATTCCCCAGGAGCAACGCGGCGAGGTGCACCTTCGAATCGGGAGACTCCTCGCGGCGCACATGCCTCCCGAGAAACGGGAGGAGGCGATCTTCGACATCGTCAACCAGCTCAACCGTGGGTCTCGCCTCATCACGTCAGCTGAAGAACGTGAGCGTGTCGCCGAATTGAATCTCATCGCGGGCCGGCGCGCGAAGGCGTCGACCGCGTACGCCTCGGCGCTCGCATACCTCGCGGCTGGCCGCGCCTTGTTGACTGAAGAGAGCTGGGATCATAACTACGAACTCATCTTCGATATCGAATTTCATATGGCCGAGTGCGACTTACTCACCGCAAATATGCTGGCGGCCGAAAAGCGGCTCTCGATGCTGGCGCAACGTGCGAGGAGCGCGCACAATATCGCCATCGTCGCACGTTTGCGCATCACGCTTTACACAACTGTCGATCGGAGCGATCGCGGCGTGGAGGTCTGCCTTGAATACCTCCGACGCTGCGGCACTGATTGGTCGCCGCATCCGACCAGCGACGAAGTACAGCGCGAATACCATCGCATCTGGTCTCTCGTTGGGCACCGGCAAATCGAGGCACTCATCAATGTGCCGGCGGTGACCAACCCGGACATTCTCGATGCTCTGGACGTTCTGACCGAGGTCGTGACGCCGGCATTGTTTTGCGACGAGAACTTGTCGTCTCTTGTCATTTGCCGCATGGTGAACCTCAGCCTCGAGCATGGCAACAGCGACGCGGCCTGCGTCGCCTATGTTCGGTTTGCCATGATTGCCGGGCCGCGCTTCGGCAACTACGAGGCCGGATCTCGATTTGGTCGGGTCGGTTATGAACTGGTCGAACGAGGCGCCTTCACGCGTTTTCGAGCTCGCACTTATATGTGCTATGGAAATATCGTGATGCCTTGGACGAGACACGTCCGAGCCGGCGGCGAGCTGGTGCGTCGCGCCTTTGATGTCGCGAACGACACCGGCGACTTCACCTTTGCGGCCTATAGCTGCAATCAACTCATCACGAACGGTCTCGCAGCGGGAGTTCACCTCGCCGAACTGCAACGTGAAGCGGAGAACGGCCTCGACTTTGCGAAGAGGGCTCGGTTCGGTCTCGTCATTGACGTCATCGCTGCTCAGCTCGGACTTATCCGGACTCTGCGTGGGATAACGCCGAAATTTGGCTCCTTCAACGATGAGGGGTTTGACGAGCTTCGATTCGAGCGTCGTCTGGCAGATAACCCGGCTTTAGCGGAATCCGAATGTTGGTATTCGGTCCGAAAACTGCAGGCTCGCTTCTTTGCCGGGGACTATCCTTCAGCGGTCGATGCCTCATCGAGAGCGCAGCAACTGCAGTGGACATCGCCATCCCAATTCGAGACAGCTGAGTTTCAGTTCTATGGCGCGCTGTCCAGCGCAGCATCGTGCGACGACGCAGCGGCCGGCGAGCGGCGGCAGCATTTGGAGGCGCTCACCGCCCACCACCGGCAACTGAAGGTGTGGGCGGAGCATTGCCCCGAGAATTTCGAGAATCGCGCCGCGCTGGTCGGAGCCGAGATCGCCCGGATCGAAGGCCGCGATGTCGAGGCCATGAGCTTGTACGAGCAGGCCATCCGTTCCGCCCAAGCCAACGGCTTTGTCCACAATGAGGCACTCGCCAACGAGCTGGCCGCGCGCTTCTACGCAGCGCGTAGCTTGGACCAGATCGCGCACCTCTACCTGCGGAACGCGCGGCGCTGCTACATGACGTGGGGAGCCGACGGTAAGATGCGGCAACTCGATGAGCTCCATCCGCACCTCGGGAAGGAGGAGCCGGCGCGGGGGCCGATGGGCATGATCACGGCGCCGGTCGAGCACCTGGATCTCGCGACGGTGATCAGAGTCTCGCAAGCCATTTCGGGCGAGATCGTGCTGGAGAAGCTCGTCGAGACGCTCTTGCGCACGGCCATCGAGCACGCCGGCGCGGAACGTGGCCTGCTCGTCCTGCCGCGCGGTGGCGAGCTGGTGATCCACGCCGAGGCGAATACCAGCGGCAATTCCGTGAGGGTTCATCTGCGCGAGGCGCCCAGCTCCGCGGCCGAACTTCCCGAGTCGGTTGTGCGTTACGCCGCGCGCACCCAGGAGAGCGTGATCCTCGACGATGCTTCGGCCCGGAATCCATTCTCCAGCGACGATTACCTCCGTCACCGGCGTGCCCGGTCGGTCCTCTGCTTGCCCCTCGTGAAGCATGCCGCGCTGGTGGCCCTGCTCTATCTGGAAAACAACCTCGCGCCGAACGTCTTCACGCCCGGCAGGATTGCCGTCCTGAAGCTGCTCGCTTCCGAGGCGGCGATGTCGTTCGACAACAGCCGTCTGTATCGCGAGCTCCAGGAACGGGAGGCGAAGATCAGGCGGCTGGTCGATGCCAACATCATCGGGGTCATCATCGCCGACCTGGACGGCGCGATCATTGAGGCCAACGATGCGTTTCTCGACATGCTCAGCTACAGTCGCGACGACCTCTTGTCGGGACGGCTGCGATGGGCCACGGTGACCCCGGTCGAGTGGCACGCCGCCACAGAGCGCGCCATCGCGCAAATACGGGCGACCGGACGGTGTGACACCTACGAAAAGGAATACATCCGGAAGGACGGCAGGCGGGTGCCGGCGCTGGTCGGTGGCGCGGCGTTCGAGGACAAGCGGAGTCAATCCGTCTCGTTCGTCCTCGACCTGAGCGAACGCAAACGCGCCGAGGAAGACCTGCAGCGGGCCCACGCCGAGCTCGCGCATATCAGCCGGGTGATGACCGTCGGCGAGCTGACGGCGTCGATCGCCCACGAGGTGACCCAGCCGTTGGCCGCGATCGTCACCAACGGCGATGCCTGCGTGCGCCTGCTCGCGACCGATGTGCCGAATCTGAACGAGACCCGGGCAGCGGTGGGCAGCATTATCCGGGATGCGAGACGGGCGGCTGAGGTCGTGGCCCACGTGCGCGGACTTCTGAAGAGATCCGACGTCGACAGAGCGCCGCTCGACCTCGGGCAGGTGATTCGAGACGTGCTCGTGCTGGTCCGGCCGGCGGTGGCGACGCATCGGATCGTGCTGCGGACGTCGCTGCCGGACGATCTCCCGCCGGTGCTGGGCGATCGGACCCAGCTTCAGCAGGTCGTGCTGAATCTACTGACCAACGCTATCGAGGCGATGCGCGACGTCGCAGACCGGAGACGTGAGCTGGTGATCAGCGCTCGTCGACACGATGTGGGCCCAGACGCCGGGGTGGTGGTTGCCGTGCAGGACGCAGGGGTTGGGTTCGAGGAGGCGAGTCTCGATCGGCTCTTCGAGGCCTTGTACACGACGAAACCCGACGGACTCGGCATGGGACTGTCGATAAGCCGATCGATCATCCTGTCCCATGGAGGGCGCCTGTGGGCCACGTCGAACGCCGACCACGGAGCAACGTTTCAGTTCGTCCTGCCCGCGTGGAAGAGTCAAACGCCGTGAGCGCCGATGATCCGATCGTGTTTATCGTCGACGATGATCCGTCGATGTGTGAAGCCCTCACGAGGCTGCTCGGCACGGTGGGCCTCAGAGCGCAGGCGTTCAAGACTCCTCAGGAATTCCTGAACACCAAGCGCCCCGACACACCGAGTTGCCTTGTCCTCGACGTGCGACTACCGGGTGTGAGCGGCCTTGATCTTCAGCGGGAGCTTGCCGATGTCGATCCTCCGATTCAAATCGTGTTCATCACCGCTCATGGTGACATTCAGATGACGGTGCAGGCCCTGAAGGCTGGAGCGGTGGACTTTCTCGCGAAACCCTTTCGCGACCAGCAGCTTCTTGACGCCGTACAACAGGCGATCGATCGTAACCGCACTGCACGACATCAACGAGCACAGTTGGCAGAGCTGCGGCGGCGGTTCGAATCGCTTACGCAGCGCGAGCGTGAGGTCATGACACTGGTGGGGACGGGTTTGCTGAACAAGCAGATCGCCGCGCAGCTCCGCACCAGCGAGGCAACGGTGAAGGCTCACCGGGCACAGGTCATGCGTAAGATGGAAGCGGAGTCCGTCGCGCAGTTGGTGACGATCGCCGAAGGGCTTGGCTTGCTTCCCCTTCGGAGCTAGTCTCCCCCTACCAACGTCTAATCTCGCCTGACGAAGGTCGATCTAGCCGGGGCCAAGCCCCGCCAGCTATGGTCGAGTAGCGCTAGGACGTACGCCTCAGCAAGCCCCACATCGAGCCGCCACTGGGGAATTATGCGGAATTATGAGGCCGTGGTCGAAGTCGGTCACGTCGGGACCGAGAATCGCCCATTCGCGGCGCGCCGAGGTACGTCGCGTGAGCGACGGCAAGCCGGCGCAGTATGTCGCGCTAAAACCAGACCGCAGCCCGCGGCGCGTGAGGAGGAGGGTCCGGTGCGTGATGTTCCGGTCATTGCGATCGTCGACGATGATCCGTCTGTCCGAGAAGCACTCGAAAGGTTCCTTAGAACGTTCACATTCCAGGTTCGCAGCTTTGCATCGGGGGAGGAGTTTCTGGAGTCTAGTGAACTGCGTCGCGTGTCGTGCCTACTTCTGGACCTCGCGATGCCAGGAATGAACGGGATCGAGGTGAAAGAGGGGTTGGGGGCCCGTGGTTTACGAATCCCGACCGTGTTCGTCACGGCACACGCCGATGACGAGATGGAGCAACACCTCATGGCGGCCGGCGCGATCGCGATCCTCCCAAAGCCGGTGGACCAGCAGATGCTACTTCGCCTGGTGCAGAGAATGGTGGGCGAGCAGTGACGCAACTGACTCCGCAGGACATACCGGATCTGGAGTCGGTCATCTCGACGGCCGAACTCAGGCGGCGACCATCGCGGGCGCCGGACTATGGGGCCGAGAATGGCGCCCTGGTCGCGTTGGCGCAGGAGATGGCGGTGTCACCGAACAACATCCTGCAGAAGCTGGTGGACACTGCCTTGATCCTGTGCCACGCCCACTCGGCCGGCATCAGTATGTTGGACGATGAACGAAAGCAGTTTCGCTGGATAGCCATCGCTGGTCGGTGGGTGAATCATCTGGGGGGCGGCGCGCCGCGCCACTTTAGCCCGTCTGGTACGGTCTTGGACCGCAGCGTCCCGCTACTCGTTTCGCATCCTGAACGCCATTTTGGCTACCTAGCCACGGTAACGCCGCTTGTTGAAGAGGGCCTGTTGATTCCCTTTCACCTCGGCAACGAAGCTGTCGCGACGATCTGGGTCGTCGCCCATGACGATAGTCGCCGTTTCGACATGGAAGACCTCCGCCTGATGACGAATCTCGGCAATCTGGCGGCAGCCGCTTACCGAGCATACGTCAATGAGGGCAAGCGGATAGAAGAAACGCTCCGTGACAGCGAGGCGCAGTATCGGCTCGTCGTCGAGACGGCGACCGATGCGGTCATCAGTATCGATGTGAACAGTCGAATCGTCTTCGTCAATCCCGCAACGGAACGAATCTTTGGCTATACGTCGTCGGAATTGCTCGGGCAGTCCTTGACACTGCTGATGCCGGACGCGATGCGCCCCCGGCATCAGACAGGTGTTCGGCGCTATCTGAAGACCGGCGAGCGCCACATCGACTGGCGGGGAGCAGAGTTTGTTGGACGCCGAAAGGATGGGGAGAACTTTCCAATCGAGGTCTCATTCGGCGAACTCGTCAGCAGCGGGGAGCGCCGCTTCACCGGCTATGTCCGCGATATTAGCGAACGAAAGCACGCGGAAGCGATTCGCGCCGCGCAGGTCTGCCAGGCGCTGGTCCGTGCGGACGTCAATCTCGCCTTTGCCAAGGGGGATAACTTCAGGGCGATTCTGGAAGCGTGCGCCGAATCGGTCGCGCGACACCTCGATGTGGCCTCCGCCCTCATAGTGACAGTCGACAAGAGCCAGAAGGCTTTGGAACTCGTCGCGAGCGCGGGCATGTATCCCCACGACGATCGCACCCAGGCGGGACAGCTCGAGGTCGAGATGGGTCGGATCGCCGCGGAACGGACACCGCTCTTGGTCAACGATGTCCCGAATGATCCACGAGTCGGTGCCCAAACATGGGCGGGGAGCCAGGGGATCGTCGCCTTTGCCGGCCATCCACTGGTCGTTGAGGATCGCATGGTGGGCGTCATCGCCATGTTCTCCAAGAGCACACTCAGCACGAACACCATCGCCATGCTGGGGTCCATTGCAGATACTATTGCGCACGGAATCGAGCGCAAGCGGGCTGAAGATGTGTTGCGTTCGACACAAATGGCGCTCGCGCGTGTCGCGCGCTTCACGACGGTGGCTGCGCTGTCGGCTTCCATTGCTCACGAGGTGACCCAGCCGCTGTCGGCCATCATCACCAACGGTGATGCATGCCTGCGCTTACTCGCGTCCGACGAACCGAATCTCGACGAGACGCGGATTGCACTGGCGAGCATGATCAGGGACGGGAAGCGGGCCAGCGATGTGGTGACCCACGTGCGCTCGCTCCTGAAGAAATCCGCGGTGGAAAAGACGCTCCTCGATCTGGGGCAGCTCATTCGGGAAGTGCTGGTGCTGGTTCAGCCGGAAGTGTCGAGGCACCGGATCGTGCTGCACACGTCCCTGGCGGAAGATCTGCCGCCGGTTCTCGGCGATCGGATTCACCTGCAGCAGGTCGTCCTGAATTTGATGACCAATAGCATTGAAGCGGTGCGCGACGTGGCAGACCGAAGCCGGGAGGTGACGGTTAGCGCGCAGCGACACGAGGTCGGTGGAGGCACCGGTGTGCGGGTCACCGTGGAAGACACCGGGGTTGGGTTCGAGTCGGCGAACGCTGAGCGCCTCTTCCAGGCCTTGTATACCACGAAGCCGGACGGATTGGGCATGGGACTGTCGATCAGCCAATCCATTGTGGAGGCGTATCGCGGTCGACTGTGGGGCACCCCGAAAGCCCCGCACGGGGCGACGTTTCAATTCATCCTGCCCGGGTGTGCTGGCCCGCCCCCATGAGCGCCGAGAAGCCCGTCGTGTTCATCGTTGACGACGATCGCTCGATGTGCGAGGCACTCGAGCGACTGCTCGGGACGGTGGGACTCAAGGCCCACACATTCGGGTCGGCGCACGAATTCATGAGCACGAAGCGACCGGACGTCCCGAGCTGCCTCGTCCTCGATGTGCGACTGCCCGGGCTCAGCGGCCTTGACCTTCAGCGCCGGCTCGTCGACATGGACCCGCCCATGCCCATCGTAATCATGACCGCGTATGCCGACATCCCTATGACGGTGCAGGCCGTGAAGGCCGGGGCGGTGGGGTTTCTTACGAAACCGTTTCGTGACCAGGAGCTGCTCGACGCCGTTCAGGAGGCGATTGATCGGGACCGCACGCTGCGGCTCGAACGCGCCGAGCTGGCCGAGCTGCGACAGACGTATGGATCGCTGACGCAACGGGAACGCGAGGTGATGACGCTGGTCGTGACCGGCCTGCTCAACAAGCAGGTCGCCGCGAGGCTCGGCACCAGCGAGGCGACGGTAAAAGCGCACCGGGCGCAGCTCATGCAGAAAATGCGAGTGGAGTCTCTCGCACAGCTAGTAAGAGTGGCGGGACGACTCGGTCTTCTTCCCCCTTCGCGCTAGCCCACCGCTACCAACATCTATCTCGAGAAACGATGGCGCGCGCTCGTCATGTCGACGTGACGCGCAGGAGGTGAGCACGTTGAGCACATCAAATGCCGACCGAGACCTGGCCGGCGCGCCGCGCCCCACGCGCCGGGCGGTTCTGCAAGGCGCACTGGCGGCCACCATCGTGGGCGGCGCCGCTGGCGGGGCCCGAGCCCAGGGCAAAGCCAAGCAAAGCTTGGTGCAGTACCAGGCGAAGCCCAAGGGGGATCAGGAGTGTGACGGGTGCCTGCTCTGGGCTCCCCCGGATTCGTGCAAGGTCGTCGAGGGCAGGATTGATCCGAAAGGATGGTGCGCGCTGTACGCGCCAAAGCCGAAGTGACGGGGCGGGCTCGCGTGCTGACTGGAAAGCTGGCGGCGCTCGCGGCAGGGCTCTCCTGGCTGGTCGCCGAGCGAAGCCCGGGCGCCAGCGTTGTGACGGGAACCGGAACTCGCCGCGCGCCGTCGAAAGGCCACAAAGGAGGGCACCATCATGAACTGGCTCATCAACGCCTTGACCAAGCTCGGTCTGCTCAAAGAGGACCTCGACTATCACCTGATTCGGGCGTCGATGGTCCTTCTCTTCCTGTTCTTCGGGTACCAGAAGTGGTTCGAGTATGAGGCGCAGGCGCTGATTCCCTACATCAGCAATGGCCCGTTGATCTCCTGGATGTACCCCGTCTTCGGCGTTCGGGGAGCGAGCTGGTTTCTCGGCGTGTCGGAGTGGTTGTTCGGACTTCTCCTCTTCCTCGGATTCTGGCACAAACGATTCGGAATTCTCGGTGCCCTCGGCTCCTGCGCGTCGTTCATCGGGACCGTCACGATCATCCCGTTCATGCCGGACGGCTGGGCGGCGTCCGCCGGCGGGTTTCCGGCCATGACGGGCAACGTGCCGTTCCTCATGAAGGACGTCGTCCTGTTGGCGGTATCGATCTATCTGCTGAAGCAGGACGTCGCACGAGTGCCACGCTCGGCGCCGGAGAGTGAGCCTGTCCTGGAGGGTGCCGGCCAGAGGGCGACGCGATGAAACCAACCGTGACGCTCGCACGTAAGGCGCGCGAGGGCTCGGTGACCCCAGACGACCCGCGCGTCCCCGTCAGCATGACGGTCAACGGCGGGGTTAAGGGCTGGCCGCATTTCGAGTTCGGCATCGAGCCGGGCGATGGGGTCAACCTGCTCTGGCCGGAAGTCATCGGCTCGATCCGGGGCCGCTATTTCATACTCACGGGCGCGCAGGAACAAGGAGGTTCTCATGATCAAGAGTGCCCTTTATGCCGCGATTGGGTTCGCCGCAATGTCCTCGATAGCCTTGGCAGAAGACCTGTCTTCGGCGACGGCCCCTTTGCCTCCCGGGACATTCACGACGTCAGCGCACTCTGACGAATGGAAAATCACGAACGCGCTGAGCGCGGGCCCCGCCAGCATCACGGAGCACGCAGCCGTGATTGATTGGCCCGCGAATCCGAAGGATGGAATGCCTCATGGCAGGGTGCTTCGCCAGGGCACCAATGGTTGGACATGCCTGCCCGACATGCCCGGAAGGCCTCAGCACAACCCGATGTGCGTGGACGAGACCATGATGAAGTGGCTCATGGCAACTCTGGCCGGGAAGAAGCCGGACATCGATCGCGTTGGACTGGCCTACATGCTGATGGGCGAGGCGAGGCAGGGACAGGGCGCAACTCCGGCAAAAGACCCCAGCCAAGTCAAGGAATGGTTCTACGTCGGCCCGCATATCATGGTCGTGCTTCCGGATTCGGCCAAGGACGCGCTCCGGGGCATCAATCAGGATCTCTCCAATAGCCAGCCCTATACATCGCTTCTCAGTTCCGCAGACGTAGCGACGCCAATCTGGGTCATTCCCGTCGCAAAGGGCGGCGACAGGATTAAGGAGGAGCCAGCGAAATAGGGCCTGGATACACCGTCGAAGTGGAATGCGGGGAAGCGGTCATGATCAAGGTCAGCGTCATGCATCGGAATATTCGTTGGACTCGTGCGGGCATCCGACCCGCGGGGCTCGTACAGCCTGCACTTGGAGTGCAAGCACGTTCGACGGGGCACGAAGCGCGCGACCGTGCGTTGCGGGCGGTGCTCTCCTGTGCTGCGCAAGCCCACGCCGTGCCCGGTGCGTCGTTCGCGCTCGGGGTTCTGCGTGATCAACGTGTCGTTTGTCCCCGCCTCGTGGTGGTCGCGTAGCACCCGCCGCTCCCCCTCGAAGTAACCCCCACCGTCTCACTCTGCCGAGTCTCAATCGAGACCCGCAGTAGGGCAAGACTCTCTCCTTGGCTGAAAAAGTTGTGCCGGCCAGACTGATAGTGAGGAGGAGCAATCGTGGCGAAGAAGAAGATCGCACGACAGTGACGACCGTTCAATCCGGAGACCGACTCGCTCAATGTGAGAGTCACCGCCAGTGATATTGCCGCTGCGAAGCGCGCTGGATTATCGGGCGCTCAGTCAATCCATCGAGCCGTGGCGCGAAAGATCGAGTGCGGTTGCAGGGTGATGGTAACGAAGGGGACACATCGCGATCTCGCAGACGCAAATCAGTCGCCACGTGAGTGGGGAGACGCTGGCCTGGCTCATGATTGTGTTCGTCGGGTTGGTGGCCGCAGAAGTCTACTTCGATGGGGCGAGAGAATAGGGGGAAGGGACTTTGATTGAGCGCGAACACAAAGGTTGGACGATCGAAGTTACCAGCCACGAGACCGATAAGGGCAAGTGGCGGCCGTCGGTCGTCGTGTCGATCGATAGGAGGTCGGCTGAGGTCTTCACTAGGACGCTGGTAACGCCGCCCGACTGGGTCTTCGACACTGAAGAAGAGTCAGATGAGCGCGGGTATCAGTTGGGCGTGAGCTGGATCGACGAGGGCGGGTAGGGGGAGAGAGGGGCGAGGTCACGACTGGGCCGGGCCGCTCAGACTACGCGGGCTTCTTCACGACATCAGCGAAGAACGTCCCGGGTGGACGTGAGGAGAACGCACGTGCAGCCGGTCTTGCTCCAGACATGCTGGTCCGCGGTGCCGGGCTCTGCCCGATTGTAATCCCCGGGATAGAGTGTTTTGCTGTCGATCATCAGCTCGCCGTCAAGCAGATACAGTTCTTCGACTCCTGCATGCCTATGCGGTGGATACGCCGTCCCGGGTGCGAGTCGTACGAGCATGCTGACGCGGTCTTCCTCTGCGTCCGTCGCGAGCAGTTTGCAGGAGATGCCAGACGCCACTTCTTGCCAATCCGATTCAGGTGGTCCATCTGGCGCTGACGCCACCGACTCTTGGCGTTGCTCCGCCATGATTCGCTGCGCAAGGCGTTCCGAGAGAAGGCCCTGCTCTCCCACGTCGAGGGCCTCCTGTGAGCCGCTCGGAGTCGTCGATGTCTCCATCGCCCTGGAGCGCGCCTGATTCATGATCCACCCGACAACTGAACCTCCCACAGGATCGTACGCCGACGCTCGTCGCCACACATCGTGGAACACATCACCCATGAGTGCTTCAGCGGTATCGCGATTGTTGGTGATCCGCACGAGCAAGGTAAAGACGATTTGCTGCATTCGCGTGTACAGCGCCTCTAGCGCTGACGGGTCGCCTCCGGCTGTGGCCCGGACGAGTTCGGCCCACTCTTTCTCAGGGACGGGCGCCTTCGCTCCATTGGCATAGAGCAAATCTCCCAGCGTTAGCGTTTTGCGCACGCGACGAGCCGCAAGGTCGCGAATCGCGGGCAGCAGGGCATCGAGGACCACCCTCTTGCTCACGAACACATCCGCGCCGCTGTCAGAGGCCATGAGACGGTAGGCGGCCTCGGTGTAGGAACTCATGAGGATGATCATCGTCCCCGGCAGTTCCTGTCTGATGTGCCTCGTCAGCTCGATACCGTTAACTCGGGGCATGATCAGGTCTGTGACCACGAGGTCAGGCCGCACGCGGTGTGCGAGGGCGAGTGCCTCCTCACCATCTGCCGCCTCACCAACGATCCTCATGTCGGACGCTGGTGCAAGGAGGTAGCGGACGATCTCGCGATACTCCGCAGAGTCATCGGCGACGACGATGGTCAGCAAGATTGTCCGCTCCTGGCGCGACGAGATGGCCGGCCTTTCCACCGGTGGGCCACTCCACCGCCGCCCCTCTGGTGCACTACTCGTGACCACCATCGCGGTCCTAGGAACCCTGACCGCCCGTCAGGTGAAAGGACAGCCAAGTTGCGGTCAACTTACATCAGAACCGACGAGCTCGTTAGATTCCTTCGTCGGCTTGGCACGGCGCCGCGCTCGAGCACCTTGGTCCAGGCCATGCAGCACGGGTCATGCCAGGCTAGCGGCTTGAGTTGCATGCGTAGCCCGTCCTTTGTCGGTGCGATCCGGCAGAAATGACCGGGTAGGAAGTTCCGCGTGGCTCCGCCAAGGAGCATCCCTCAAAGCGGAGGACACAGTCACGATCCGCTCGATGATCCGCAACAAGTACGCCTGATGGCGAAGACTGCGACGCGTGTGAAGAAGTCGTCAAGGCCGATCAACTCATCATGGAAGGGATCAGTACGCTGACGAATCAGGGTATTCAGCCGGCGGCCCAGGCCGTTGGCTGCGTGCAGAGCGGTAGCGGCGAGGAGCATACACGAGGCACGGCATTGCGTCTCGTGTACCCAATCTGCTACAAGAGTCCTGAGACGTCGGCGCTGTAACTCCGCGATCTACCGAGCGACTCCGAGCGCGGCGCAGCCTCCGCCGGGGTCACCACAAAGTCGAAAGGCTGGCGCAGATCGGTCCAACCTCATGAATAAGATCCTCTGTATGATGGTCGTCGTAGCCACCTTGCCGGCCTTCGCCCCCGCGGCCCAGGCCCAAAGCCCGAGCCTGGACGACCTCTTCACCCGAGTCAGCCCCACCGTCGTCGTCGTGCGGAGCAAGGGGCGGGACGTCAGCCCCGGGGGGGTCACCCGCTTCAACGAGACGGGCTCCGGCGTCCTGGTCTCCAGCGACGGGAGGGTCATGACGGCCGCCCACGTCGTCAACGGCATGGACGAGATCACGGTGGAGGGCATCGGGGGCGAGGTCGTGCGCGCGACCATCATCTCGGCCAGTGCGGGCGCCGATGTCTCGCTCCTGCAGCTCGAGCGAGTGACCAAGGCCATGCGGGTGGCGCGGACGGGTGACTCCGACACGATGCGGGTCGGCCAACAGGTCATGATCGTCGGCGCCCCCTACGGGCTCGCCTATTCGATGAGCGTGGGCTGGATCAGCGCGCGCTGGCCGCCCAACACGATCTTTCCCGACATGCCCCTGGCGGAGTTCCTCCAGACCACGGCCACGATCAACACGGGGAACTCCGGAGGCCCCGTGTTCAACATGGCGGGCGAGGTCATCGGCATCGTCAGCCAGAACATCTCGAAATCTGGCGGCAGCGAGGGTCTGGGCTTCATCGTGACCATCAAGAGCGCGCAGAACCTCTTGGTTCCCCGGAAGGTGTTCTGGGGTGCCCTTCAAGGCGTCCTGCTCACCGGCCGCCTCGCGACGGTCTTCAACGTCCCGGCGCCCGCCGGGTTCCTCGTCAAGACGGTGGCCCAAGGCTCGACCGCGTGGAACATGGGTCTGCAGGGGAGTGACGGGACCCTCACGATCGGCGGGAAGCAGATCCCGGTGGGCGGCGACATCATCCTCTCGGTCGAGGACATCCCCGTGGTGTCCGAGGAGAACATCGAGAAGATCCGCAACATGCTGGCCGGCTTGGCGTCGGGCGCCCCGTTCAAGATGAGCGTGCTCCGCGCCGGCAAGGTCATCGAGCTCACGGGCACGAGCCACTAGCCGTCAGGCCCCAGCGAGGCATGCTCGGCACCGTAGACGACTCACGCGTCCCGAGGGCGTCCTATTGTGCTCACTTGACCACCACGACGAGCGGCTTCCCTTTCTCGACGACATACGTGGCGAGCTCCGCCCCGGGGCCGCTGCCGACGTTCTTCGCCGTGTGGATGGTTCGGGCCGGGATGAACAAGACGTCGCCGGCCTTGAGCGTCACCGGCGGCTTGCCCTCCACCTGATACTCCAGCGAGCCTTCGAGGACATAGATGATCTCTTCGCCCGGATGCCAGTGCTTGGGGAACGGCACTCCCGGGGCGAGCTCCACGCGTGCCTGGATGACCTCGCGCCCGGGGGCGCTGAGATCGTGCCGCTGGAGGTCGGTGCGGGTGATTCC
>WNFO01001418.1_pt1 | contig 24851 bp, 10 predicted proteins | sample 5400251 | NCBI WGS metagenome assembly WNFO01 (sample SAMN13153354, study PRJNA577476) | soil metagenome | isolation source: 100 cm saprolite under Madrone tree | place: USA:California | collected 2016-06-14
CTGACGCGACAATCTACTGCCTCGTGCGGGCGCACAACGACTGCGAAGCTCAAGAACGTTTGCAGACCAATTTTGCGCGTTACTTCGCTCATCCGTACGGCCATGGCCGCATACGCCCGCTGGTTGGAGACATGACGCAACCCTATCTGGGACTCTCAGCGCAGACTTACACCAGATTGGCGGAGGAAACGGACATCATCGTCCACAACGGAGCACAACTGCATCACATCGCTCCGTATGACCACTTGAAAGCAAGTAACGTGGACAGTACCGTGGCCATGCTCGAGTTGGCGACCAACGCAAAGTCAAAGTGGATACATTATGTTTCGTCGCTGGCGGCGGCGGTAGATCGCGACGACGATGGCTGGCTGCTCGAAGACTTTCCACAGATGGATCCCTCGGAACTTGCCGGCGGTTACGCGCAGTCGAAGTGGGTATCGGAAAAGCTGCTGGCGGAGGGGGCCCATCGCGGCATCGGTGTAACCATTTTTCGTCCCGGATTCATCAGCGGCCGTAGCGATAACGCTGTCTGGCCGCTCGAAAATGATCATCTGTTGCGAGTCATCAAAGGCTGCGTGCAGATGGGGTACGCGCCTGAAAGTAACCTGACGCCGAATATGGCGCCCGTCGAATTTCTCAGTTCGGCGATCGTCCGGATTGCGCTTAGCGAAGACATGACAGGCCGGGTCTTCAATCTGGCCAATCCACATGTCGTGCCCTGGGAGACGATCATCACCTGGCTGCAAGGCTGCGGCTATCCGGTGCGCGTGGTGCCGAACGACGTGTGGCGGGAACAACACCTTCGCCATGTGGACGAAGCAAACGCGTTGTTTCCGGTCCTGTCGTTCTATCTTGGCGGAGAAAACACGGACCGCCATGCACAACTGCTGTCCAAGCTGGCGAAGGTCCGCAACGATGCTACGGCGCGGATGCTCGCGCATCTGAGAATGTCATTTCCAGTCATTGATCGCGTTCTCTGGGAGCGCTACGTACGCTTTTTCCAGAGCAGCGGGTTTCTCCCGAGTCAGACCTAGGGGACAAGAGGAAGCACGACCATGGATGCGTCCTATACACGACAGATCATTACGGAGAAGTTGTCCGAGGCGCTCAAAATGGATCCCAGTATGATCCGCGGTGATGCGTCATTTGCGGACTACGGCGTCGATTCCATCATCGGTGTCAATCTCGTCCGCACGATCAGCGAGGCGTTGCAGATTGAACTGGAAACAACGAGCCTGTTTGAATACAGCACAGCCGATCAACCCGGAACAGATTGCGGCGCAGATCGTTCGGGTCAAGGGTATTTCGCAAAAATCCAGCCAGGCAATAGATGAGCCGCGGGCCGAGGTTGAAGCACGCAGGGGACCTCGTTTTAATGGAACGACGCGATTCGCAGGCCGGCGAAACGCGTTCGATGCCGAGGATGAAAGCGACTCGAAAAATATCACTGCCGAGCCTATAGCCATCATCGGGATGAGCGGACGTTTCGCGGAATCAGAGTCCCTGGACGCATTTTGGCAACATCTCGCGCAAGGAAAGAATCTCGTCACAGAAGTGTCTCGTTGGAGTCCGACCGATTGTGTGATGTCCAAGCCCTCGGGCGGCAACGGGTATTGCAGCCACGGTAGTTTTGTCGACTCCATCGATCAATTTGATCCGTCGTTCTTCGGGATCTCTTCCATGGAAGCGACTTACATGGATCCGCAACAGCGCTTGTTCCTGGAAGAATCCTGGAGAGCGTTGGAAGATGCAGGGTACGCCGGCAAGAGCGTGCATGAGAAGCAATGCGGAGTCTACGTCGGTTGTGGAAGTTCCAACTACGACAGGCTTGTCGCGGAAAACACGCCGCCGCAGGCCTTCTGGGGAAATTCCCAGTCTGTTACTCCCGCGCGGATCGCCTACTGCCTCAATCTCCAGGGGCCCGCGATAGCGGTAGATACTGCCTGCTCCAGTTCTCTGGTTGCCATACATTTAGCCTGCCAGGGTCTATGGTCGCGAGAAATGGAGATGGCTCTGGCGGGCGGAGTCTTTTTACAACCAACTCCGGGGTTCTACCAGGTCGCCAATCGCGCCGGCATGCTTTCGCCGGAGGGGAAATGCTACAGCTTTGACGCGAGAGCCAATGGTTTCGTGCCCGGCGAAGGCGTCGGGGTGGTGGTACTGAAGCGCTTGCGCGACGCTCTGGCAGATGGGGACCACGTCCATGGAGTGATTGCAGGAAGCGGCATCAATCAGGACGGCAGGTCGAATGGTTTGATTGCTCCAAATGGGCGCGCCCAGGAACGGTTGGAACGTTCGGTATATGACCGCTTCAAGATCGATCCGGGAACGATTCAGGTGGTTGAAGCCCACGGCACGGGGACTCTGTTGGGGGATTCGATCGAATACGGAGCAATCAGCCGTGCCTTCCGTGAATATACGGACAAGAAGCAATTCTGCGCGCTCGGGACGGTCAAAACGAATATCGGTCATACGTCCACGGCCGCGGGTGTCGCGGGTGTCTTGAAACTTTTGCTGTCGCTGAAGCACCGGCAGATCCCGCCATCCCTGCATTTCGAGAAAAGCAGTCCCGGCATCGATTTCGAGTCTGGTCCGTTCTATGTCAATACCCGGCTGCAGGAATGGGCAGTCGAACGCGATCAGACACGGCGAGCGGCCGTCAGCTCTTTCGGGTTCAGCGGCACCAACGCGCATTTGATCCTTGAAGAGGCGCCTTCGATCGAGCGAGCGGTCGACGAGTCGCCGGCCTATATGGTGGTGCTCTCGGCCCGAACCGCCGAACAGTTGAAGCAGCAGGCACACAATCTCCTCGGGCATCTCAAACGTACGTCCGGCCTGTCGATGACCAACTTGAGCTTCACCCTATTCGTGGGCCGTACGCATTTCACGCATCGCCTCTCCTGTGTTGCGCGCAACCAAAGCGAGCTGATTCGTCTTCTACAGCAATGGGTCGAAACGGGAGCGGCGAGCCAGATTCATGCGAGTGCGATTCAGGAAGGCAAAGTTCGGGAGCAGGTGTCGCTGAGGAAATTCGGAAACTACTGCATCCAGAAATGCAGGAACGCGGCGAATGCCGCCGTCTATCTGGAGAATCTGTCGGCCATCGCCGAGCTTTATGTCCAGGGATATTCGCTCGACTTTCAAACCCTGTTTTCCGGAGATACGCTGAGGATCCCGCTACCGACGTACCCATTTGCCCGGGAACGTTACTGGCTCGACGGTGTCGCTACCGTGCCGAGACCGGCGGCAGCTGTGACGTCACTTCACCTTTCACTTCCGACCAATACGCCGAATCTCGAGCAGCCGAGCTACAGCTCTACCTTCACCGGCGCATATGACGACCTTCGCGGGTGGCTCCAGAACGAGCTGTCGCAGATGGTCATGGAGTTCCTGAACCTCCAGGAGCGCGATGTTGCGCCGGACAGGGTATTGGTGGATCTGGGATTCGATTCAATCGGCCTGACGAATTTTGCGAACGCGATCAACAAGAAGTTCGAACTGGACCTCACACCGGTTCTCTTCTTCGATTATCCGTCGGTGGGCGAGATCGCGAAGTATCTGTCCGCGGAGCGGGAAAGCGAGATTCGTCGATTCTACCGAAGGTCCGCAACCCTCATCCAGGCCGTTGCCCGGCCGTCAGCGCCGCAGCGGACGGCGAATACAGCGCCGGTCGTGCAAGAGATGTCTCCTCAAACGCGCTTTGTAAACGAGCCGATCGCAATCGTCGGCATCGCCGGCGTCATGCCGCAATCCGAAGATCTGGACGTGTTGTGGGGGAATTTAAAGAACTCGAAGGATCTGGTTACCGTCATCCCGGAGGATCGCTGGAATTGGGAGGATTACTATGGCGATCCTCTCAAGGAAGTGAACAAGTCGAACTCCAGGTGGGGCGGTTTCATGAAGGAGATCGATAAGTTCGACCCGCTGTTCTTCGGAATCTCCCCGAGAGAAGCGCAGATGATGGACCCGCAGCAGCGGATCTTCCTGGAAACCGTATGGAAGGCGATCGAGGATTCCGGGCAAAAGGTCTCCGATCTGTCCGGCACGAGAACCGGCGTGTTTGTGGGCGTCGGCTCGAATGATTACCTCGACATTATGAGGACCCTCCCCATTACCCTGGACGGCTATACGGCCTCGGGGAATGCTCACTCCGTCCTGGCCAATCGGGTTTCATTCCTGCTCAATCTGCGCGGACCCAGCGCACCCATCGACACTGCCTGTTCCAGTTCATTGGTCGCTCTGCACAGAGCCATCGAATCGATCCAGGCCAGAAGCTGTGATATGGCGATCGTCGGCGGCGTGCAGGTCATTCTGAGCCCTGGCGGGTACATTTCGTTCGGCATGGCCGGAATGTTAAGCAGCGACGGGAAATGCAAAACGTTCGACAAGGGCGCGAATGGTTATGTGAGAGGAGAGGGTTGCGGAGCAATGCTTCTCAAGCCTCTGTCGGCGGCCGTGGCGGACGGGAATCACATTTACGCGGTCATCAAGGCGACGTCGGAAAATCATGGTGGGCGCGTGACGACGATGATCGCGCCGAATTCGGCCGCACAGGCTGCTCTCCTCATCGAGGCCTACGAAAAAGCGCAAATCGATCCCGCAACCGTTGGGTACATCGAATGCCACGGCACTGGAACGAGCCTCGGAGATCCAATCGAGATTCAGGGGCTGAGGAAGGCGTTTTCTGATCTGTACAAGCGACGCAATAAAGTTCCCGCCGGTACGCCTCACTGCGGTTTGGGCACGGTAAAGACCAATATCGGCCACCTGGAGACCGCCGCCGGCATCGCGGGCGTGCTCAAGGTCCTGCTGGCCTTGAAGCACAAACAGATTCCGGCGAACGTCCACTTCGAAGAGCTGAATCCGTACATCACTCTCGAGGGAACGCCGTTCTATGTCGTCGATAAGCTCACGCCATGGGAGGCCGTGAGGGGCGATGACGGGTTGCCGATTCCTCGCAGGGCAGGTGTCAGCTCCTTTGGTTTTGGCGGCGCCAATGCCCACGCCGTGCTGGAGGAGTACATCGCTCCGGCACGTCCGACGCCGGCTGCAGCGGGCGAGCCGCAAGTGATCGTTCTGTCCGCGAAAAATGAAGATCGGCTACGAGCATACATTCAGTCAATGCAGGCGTACCTCGAGACGCATGACGTCGAACTGATTGACTTCGCCTACACGCTGCAGGTCGGAAGAGATGAGATGCCCGAACGACTGGCGTTGGTCGTCTCGAGCACGGAAGAGCTGAAACAAAAATTCGGGGAGATTCTCGGCGCAGGCGAGCCGCAAGGCAGCTACCGCAATCACGTAGTAAACAAAGAAGCCCGCACGGGGGAAACCTTCGTCCAAGCTCTCATCGAACGGAAAGAGCTTTCCAGGCTGGCGGAGCTTTGGGTATCCGGAGCGAAGATCGACTGGCGCTTGCTGCACAAGCCGGGTGCTGCGCGGCGTATCTCCGTTCCTACGTATCCTTTTGCGAGGGAGCGTTATTGGATCCCCGGCGCAAATGGAAAAATCGATCGCGCGGCAACCAGGGCGATTCCACAAGAGGGAGTCGATCAGCGCAGGGGCGCTACGGGCCAGGAAGAAGTCAAAGCACGTTTGGAGACTTTCGTTCCGGTGTGGAATCCCGTGCGCCTGGAAGAGAGCAAACGGATCGTTCTTCCGGAGTCAACCAGAATAGTTCTGCTGGGAAGCGACCGAGGTCAACTGGATTGGGTACGGAAGTCCTACCCGCGGGCGGAGCTTCTGGAGATCGTCTCGCCCTCCAGCGTCGGCTGCTCCTTCGATCAGCTACTCTGGGTTGCGCCCGACGTGAATACAGGCGCTGGTCGGGAGAGCGCGGGCGATGAGCTCATCATCGAACAGCAAGAAGAAGGCGTTCTGGCTGTCTTCCGCATCATCAAGGCCCTTTTGCATTCGGGCTATGCGAACAAGAACCTTCAATGGACAATCGTCACCGGCAGGACTCAGCGGGTAACAGAAGGTGAGCCGATTCAGCCCGCCCACGCCGGAATCGCCGGCCTGATCGGCAGTCTGGCAAAGGAATATCCCCACTGGGATCTAAGGCTCCTGGACGTGGATTCCCTCGCATCAGTGGCGGCTCGCGAATGCTTGTCGCTGCCCTGGGACAAGCAAGGCAACGCCCTGGCACATCGTCGGACCGAATGGTTCCAGCAGGGAATGGCGCCCATAACGACCCTGCCCCAGGCATTGAAGAAAAGATCAATTCGTTCTCTCGGCTGGGGCATGCTCCTCTATATATTTCGGCCGATGCAGCGAACCGGGGTGCGTTGGAGCAGGCACGCAGCACAATTTTGAAAACGTATCCCGCCATTCATGGAGTCGTCCACTCAGCGTTGGTCTTGCATGATCAGAGCATTGCCCGCATGGACGAATCGGGATTCCGAGCCGGCTTATCTGCCAAAGTTGACGTCAGCGTGAATTTGGATCGGGTGTTCGGCAACGAGGAACTGGATTTCATGCTCTTCTTCTCCTCGATCGTATCCTTCGTCAAGTCAGCCGGCCAGTCCAATTACTCCGCCGGCTGTACCTTCAAGGACAGCTTTGCGCACATGCTGCAGCAACAGCGCGCTTATCCAGTAAAGATCATGAACTGGGGGTACTGGGGTAATGTCGGCGTCGCAGCTAATGAATCCCACAGGCAAAACATGGCGCGGATCGGTCTGGGATCCATCGAGCCAGACGAAGGAATGGCATCTCTGCAAGTTTTGGTGAATTCCGAGATGCGTCAGGTCGCCCTTATTAAGACGCTCAAGACGTTCAATGTAAAGCATGGCCTACCCCAACGTTCTGTGGGTGTTGAACACGCGGATGTAAAGGGCACAGACGTCGCGGGCTATATACGAAAGATCATCACCGGGACGCTGTCCGATGAACTCAGAATGGATGCTGCAGTAATCGGCAATGATGCGCCATTGACGGACTACGGCGTCGATTCCATCGTTGGTGTCAATCTTGTCCGCAGCATAAGTGAGGCGCTGCAGATTCAACTGGAAGCTGCAAGCCTGTTTGAATACCGCACAGTCAACCAACTGACCGAATACATACTGAAGAACTGGCAACAACAGATTTCGGAGGGACTGGCGGGTGGCGCAAGCGCAGAGCGTCATTACACGACAAAGGCCAGTGCTGATTCCGTAGCCCGGTTTCACCCCTTACTTCACACTAATACGTCCACTCTCGGCCAGCAGAGCTACAGCGCTACCTTGACAGGAGCGGAATTCTTCCTGAAGGACCACCGGTTGGCCACTGACGGTCACGCAGGGCAAACAGTGTTGCCTGAGGCCGCCTATCTGGAAATGGCGCGGGCTGCGATAGAGACGGCTGCGCGCATTCCCCAGGGATCCTCGGTTATAGAGCTGCAGCATACGGTCTGGGGTCATCCGATGGTCGTTGACGGAAGCAGACAAGTGACAATCGCCTTGTTGGCAAACGACAAAGAGCAAATACATTTTGAGATCTACAGCGACGAAGCGGAGCAAGAAATCGTTCACTGTCAGGGCCGAGTCACCATTAGTGATCAACCCGTTCCCACGTCGTTGGACGTTGATGCACTACAAGGGCAGATGCACCAGGGCAAACTGGGCCCGGACAGCGTGTATGCGGCATTCGCGAAGATGGGCGTTCACTATGGACCCGCTCATCAAGCCATAACAACTGTACATCAAGGAGATGAACAGCTACTGGCGCGGTTGTGTTTACCGGCAGTTGTCGCGGCGACCGACGCCGGCGCCTGGCACCGCGGCCATTCGTTACACCCGAGTTTGATGACCGGGGCCATTCAAGCCGGCATGCGGCTGGTCGCCGACGCGACTGATCGTCCCGCCATAACATTGTCGGCACATGCCCTGGAATGTTTACGCGTGCTATCTCCCTGCAAGGAAGAAATGTTCGCCTGGGCGCGCTACTCTGTCGAGGCGCTGCCACAAGACGAACTGATCAAGGTGGATATCGACCTGATCGACACCAAAGGAAACGTGTGTGTGCAAATGCGTTGTCTATCGTTTCAATTCGACAACGCGGCAATAGGCGCAGAAGAAACGATCGAGCTCTTTTTAAGACAGGAAGCCTCAGCTCAATTACAGAGACCGTTGGATGAAATTCCTGCGGATCGAAGTTATTTCGATCTGGGATTCTCTTCGCCTGCCATTTCGAACTTCATCCAGGCGATCAATAGGCTACTCAACGAAAATCTATCGCCCAGTGTGCTTTTCGACCACAGGGACATTCGAAGCCTGGCCGCATATCTGGTGGCGACTTATCCAGATAAGATCCATGCTCTAGCGCCGACCAGACAGGGTCAGGTGTATTCAGTGGGGCCGCGTCGACCCATGACGACTTTAGTTCCCCTGCCCAGAAAGACATTTTTTTCGGACAGGTTGGCGCGATCGTCTGAGTCCGAAATGAGTGGCGAACAGCTCCTGGAAGAGATCTCGTGGCAAAAAGCGTCACTTGATGGCAGCTACGAGAAAGTGACGTTCTGATAGAGGGTCCCCCATGGAAACAGTAACCGAGTTTCTCAAGACATTAGCCACCAAAGGCGTCAAGTTGTCCGCCGAGGCGGGCCAGTTGAATTGCTACGCGCAGAACGGAACGCTCACCAGTGACATCAGGAAAGGCATCATCCGATATAAGTCCGAGATTATCGCGTTATTGGAAGGCCGCGAAAAGAGGCAACAGGCGCAGGCCGAGAAAAGTTCTTCGCGACAATCGAAGGGATTTCCGCTGTCGGCGGGACAAAAGGGACTGTACATTCTGCAAAAAGTCCACCCCCAAATGACCGCATACAACCTGCCCCTGTGCATAAAACTCAACGGCGAAATCGATGTGAAACTACTGGAGGAAGCCTGGAGTTGTGCATTGAATCAGTATCCCATTCTCACTGCGAGAATAGTGGCAGACGAAGGTACGTTGTGTCACTCCCTTGATGATCGGTGCAGAACATCGATTCAACAGCAGGCAGTTGCGTTCACGGACCGGCAGCGTCTGGTCGCGTTTCTGCGCCGGCGGGTAAAACAGCCTTTCGACCTGGATCGAGGTCCCTTAGCCAGAATCGAATTATTTACGCTCAATGATCAGGAGCGTATTCTCCTGCTCACCATTCACCACATTATTTTCGACGGCGTTTCCGCAGTGGTTTTGCTGCGGTCTGTGATCGCCAACTATCAAGCACTAAGCAAGGGCAAGCCGGTCTCCCTGTCACGTGAGCGATCGGGTTACCAGGAGTTCGTCGCCTGGGAAGAGGCGATGCTGGCATCGGCGGAAGGCCGGTCGCACGCCGACTATTGGCAGCAACGACTCGGCGGTGAACTATCAAGCATCGAACTGTTTCCTGATCTGCCGCGCCTGGCGTCACCAAGTTTCGAAGGAGCATCACTGGCCGAGACCCTGCCGGCGGACGTGTCGCGCGGAGTTCGTGATTTTGCGAAGGCACATTCGATCCTTCCTTCGGTTGTTTTCCTGGCGGCATTCAAAATTCTATTGCATCGATATACCAACCTGGACGACATCATCGTCGGCATGCCCGTGATCGTGCGGCCGGGGCAAAAGTTTTCGGCGGAAGTCGGCTATTTCATCAACATGGTTCCGCTGCGCACGCGTGTCGGAGGCCGGCTCAAGCTCAGTGAGTTCCTGCGTGAGGTGCAAGGCACGATGCTGGATGCGATCTCTCACTCCAGCTATCCGTTCGAGCTCATGCTGGACAAGCTGCGGACCAAACCGGGAACAAAGAACCCGGTGTTTCAGGTCAATTATGCGTATCAGAATTTCATAAGCGACGCGAGTTTCGCGTCGTTATCGCCACAACAAGCAATCGATGTTCAAAACGTGCCGGAAATTGGTCCGGAGGGCTATTCCGATCTGGGGCTGGAGATATTCGACAAAGACGCGTTATTCAGCGTGCATGTCCGATATAACCCGGATCTATATCAGGAACACGCGATCAAGCGCTTTTGCGAACATTACGCGGCCTTGCTGAAGAGTCTCGGCGAAGATGGAGACCGGCTGCTGCATGAATACTCCATCCTGCCGGAACAGGAAAAACACAGGCTGCTGGTAGAGTTCAACGACACCCGCGCGGACTACCCGGAGGACAAATGCATTCATGATTTGTTTGCCGAGCGGGTGGTACTCGACCCCGGCCATACAGCTGCCGTATCTGGCGAGCAAGCGCTGAGCTATCAGAAGCTCTATCAGAAGAGCTGTGATCTCGCCCTGTATTTGCAGTCCCTGGGCGTCAGGCCCGACAGCGTGGTTGGGCTCTGTATGGAACGATCTCTCGAGATGATGCAGGGGATCATGGGAACGGTACACGCAGGTGGAGCGTATTTACCACTGGATCCTGATTATCCCGATGACAGACTGACCTATATGCTGCAGGACAGTGCTGCAGCGATTGTTCTTACTCAGGAGAAATTCAGAGACAGGATAAGTTCGCTCGCGACACAAGGCGTCACGGTAGTCAGCCTGGACAGGGAGTGGCCGGAAATCAGCAGGCGTGTGGTTGCGCTGGAGACTCAGGGCGTCGAATTGCGTCGAGACGTGAAGCCTCACAATGTTTGTTACGTGATCTACACGTCCGGTTCTACCGGCAAACCCAAGGGCGCACTGGTCGAACATCGGGCGTTGGTGAATCGAATTCACTGGATGCAGAAACGCTATCCGCTGGATGGAGGCGACGTCGTCCTGCAGAAAACACCGTACAGCTTCGATGTTTCTGTGTGGGAGTTCTTCTGGCCCATGATGGCTGGCGCGTCGGTCGTGTTTGCAGTGCCGGATGGGCATAAAGACGTTCAGTATCTGGAAAGTCTCATCGACAAGGCGAAGGTGACGACACTGCATTTCGTTCCGTCGATGCTGCGCGCCTTTCTGGACAATGCCCAGGCCGGCTGTAATAGCGTGCGACAGATATTTGCGAGTGGAGAGGCGTTAGACAAAAAGTCTGTAGATCGTTACAAAACGAAATTCCCGAACGCGGTATTGCATAACTTGTATGGTCCGACAGAGGCCGCGATCGATGTAACGTCATTTGATTGCTCGCAATTGACCTACCCCTTTGTGCCGATCGGTACTCCCATCGACAACATCCAACTCTATATTCTTGATCAACACAACCATCCTCAGCCGATCGGGGTGCCGGGTGAGCTGCATATCGCGGGCGATGGTCTTGCCAGGGGGTATCTGAATCGTCCTGAATTAACACAGGAAAAATTCGTTGCCAATCCGTTCCAGCCGGGCACGCGCATGTACAAAACCGGTGACCTGGCCTGTTGGTTGGACGATGGCAACATTCAGTATCTGGGCCGGATCGACACGCAAGTCAAAATCCGTGGCTTCCGCGTGGAGATCGGCGAGATCGAAGCCCGGCTCAATCAACACCCGCAGGTACAAGACAGCGCCGTCATCGCGAAGGGCCAGGACGCGGACAAGCAGCTCATGGGCTTCTATCGGACGAAAGAGACGACTGCGGATCACCTCGTGCAACTGCCGAATGGGGACCTCCGGACACATCTGTTGCGCACGTTGCCGGACTACATGGTGCCGGCCGCGTTTGTCAGCGTGGCCGCGATTCCGTTGAGCTCGAACGGCAAGGTCGACCGGCGCGCGCTGGCACGGATGGACGTGACGATAGCGTCGGGCCAGGCCTATGTGGCGCCGCGGAACGACACGGAAAAGCAACTCGTCGAAATCTGGGCGCAGGTATTGAACCTGGCGCCGGAGACCATCGGCGTCAATGACAACTTCTTCGAGCTTGGCGGGCACTCGCTGTCCGCGATGCAATTGACGGCGAAAACGAACAGGCATTTCAAGCAAATGCTGCCTCTGGCAGTACTCTTCAGTGCTCCAAACATCGCTGCTTTCGCGAAATTGATCTCGAGTGAAGAGGCGCCGTCTTTCGATATCCTCGTCCCGATTAACACCAATGACGACCGGCCGCCGATCTTTGCCGTACCCGGAGTTGGCGGTAATGTGCTGTCGCTGCGGCCGCTCAGCAAGGCGCTGGGTGATCAACAGCCTCTCTTCGCCCTGCAGGCTGTTGGCCTTGACGGCAAAACACCGCCCCTTGGCAGCGTCGAGCAAACGGCCCACGCCAATATCGCGGCACTGAAAACGGTACAGCCTCAAGGCCCCTATGGGTTGATCGGACATTCCTACGGCGGTGTGGTCGCCTATGAAATGGCCAGAATCCTCCTGGAGCAGGGGGAGGAAATTTCCTCTCTTATATTGCTGGACTCAATCGCTCCGTCGATCGTGCAGAGGAATGTCGCTTCCGACGAGGTTGCCGAACTCGTCGACGCCTGTGTGGCCGTAGCCAATGTATATGGAGCAAACCTGGAGATCGATATTGAACGGTTGCGACAATTGTCCAATCAGGAGCACGTTCACTATCTCGCCGGTCTGCTGAACGATCGTGGTCTGGAGATCAACAGCGACCAACTCGCCGCGTTTTATCGCGTTTATCGAGCCAATCTGCTTTGCTATCGCACCTATACGCCGTCGTTGCTGTCACGCAAGATCGATGTGTCGTTGTACCGCGCAACACGAGGGCGTCCGGATCCACTGAACTTGCCTCGCGACTACGGCTGGGATCAGCTGCTTCAGAGCCCCATTCGGACCTTCGACGTCGAGGCGGACCATTTTTCAATATTGGAAAACCTGCCTATTGAGAGGAGTCTTCATGCCCAGTAGAGAGCGAGTTGCGACCATATTCAAGTTGGCGTTTCCCGTCAGCATCGCTTTAAGTTCAAGTTTAGTGATGTCGTTGATCGATCTTGCCATGGTTGCACCACTGGGAAGCCAGGCTACAGCAGCCGTGGGATTGTCGGTCTTCAGCCAGACGCTTGTTTTGGCTTTCGTGGTGGGGATTGCGCCGGCAGTTCAGGGGCTGGTCGCCCGCAGAAGAGGCGAGGGTTCCACGGAACCAAAATGCGTGCCTCTCAATGGAGGTCTATTGACCGCCCTGATCGTGGGGGCACCTTTGACGATTTTTGGCTACTTCTTCGCTCCCTTCTTCTTCTCTTTGATTTCCTCTGACCCTGAAGTCACAAAGATAGGCGTTCCATTCCTCCGGGTTCTCTACACGGCCATTGTCGCTGCAGGAATGGGCTCCGCCTTCAAAGGCTTTTGGACCGGCATGGAAAAGCCGAACGTGTATATGGCGATCGTCCTTTTCATGAGTTTCCTGAACTTCTGCCTGAACTATGTGCTGATTTCAGGACGTTTCGGCGCTCCTGCCCTGGGAGCGACGGGAGCTGCAATCGGCACGGCAATATCTCTGTACGCAGGCGTCATTATCAATTTCGCGATTACTTACCTTCATTTCCGAAAGGATGGCTTTTTGACCGTAAAGCCGGAGAGGTCTCTTTTGGTGCGCATCTTTAAGGTGGGGCTGCCTGGTACCATGCAGGAGTTCTTCTTTTCAGCCGGCTATATCGTCTTTTATTGGATGATCGGACAGGTCGGAACGGCAGAGTTAGCCGCCACGAACGTTCAGGTTCGAATCTCGATGGTGTTCGCGATCCTGTCGATGTCTCTAGGAAGCGCCTCCGCTACTCTGGTCTCCAAAACCGTAGGGGAGGGCGACCCTGCAGGGGCTGCTCAGTGGGGGTGGGATTCAGGAAGACTGGGAGTTATCAGCATTACGTTGCTGGCGCTTCCTCTTGTTCTCTTTCCAAGATTTTTTCTATCGATTTTTCTTTCTGATCCACACGCGATATCGATTGCCGTCAGACCCTGGCAACTGGTGACGGCGCTGGCTGGACTGGGCAGTCTGATTTATATATTTGCCTATACTTTGGTCAGCGTCGGCGATGGGAGCCGAGTGGTGATGATTTCGTTCGGTACCCAATGGCTCTTGTTTTTGCCTGCGGTGTGGATTGTCGGCCCCTATTTACATTACGGCCTCTTACAGATTTCTTTCATTCAAGCGGCCTACGGTGCCCTTGCCGCCTCTTTGATCACCGCGATCTGGGCCCAGGGCAGATGGAAGAAAATCAAAATCTGATCCGATCCCGCCCGCCCCGGATACCACCCGATTTGTTAGCCGCCTATCCGATTGGTTAGGCAATTAGCAGTGAGGCACGTCGTCTCATGTGACGCTACGAAGCATTTACGGTGTCACCGATCTGGAGTGGAACGTGCACCGTGGTGCCCAACAACTGCGGGGCGCAGACAGAAGTCCGAACCTTGCTCTCCCCAGTGATGCACTTGGCGAAAATGCCAAGATGGCGGCAGCCTGCTTGACTTATAAAGCCGATCTCTTCAAACACGACCTTCCCGACGCTGGGGATAATTCACCAAATTTCTCACTCCTGAGTCCGACTTAATTTCAGAAGATGGCCATTATGAAAAATTACATTGGTTTGGCGATCAGTGCGCACGATCCCAGCATAGCGATTGTTGATAAGAATGGAGAGCTGGTGTATGCGGAGGGAGCTGAAAGGCGATTGCAATCCAAGCGGGCGTGGGGAAATCCACCAGATCATGTGAACTATATCGAGGAGCTTGTTTCTCAGTATTGCGATCCGGATGCTGATACCGTCGTAGGCTTGACCTGGCCAAAGCATATAGCCTGGGGTCTATCAATCGCTTTGCCGATTTTGAGTTCCAAAATTCGTAGGGCGAACCAGAACGGGAGAAGATTGCTAACGGCACTTAAACTCGGGTTACTTTGTCACAAGTCGGTGCTGAATTTTGGGACGACTGGATTAGAACTGGCCTTTGCCAACAGCAAATCGAAAATTGAACGATGGTATTTCAAACACCATTGGACACATGCATCCGCTGCAGCCTTTGCCAGTCCATACGACGAGGGCGTCTGTGTAGTCATGGACGGTTTAGGCGAAACAAGCTCTATAGCAGCATTTGAATACCGTAACGGGCAGCTTGAGCAAGTCGAGGGAGTAAGAGCCTTCCCGGCCAGCCTCGGGGTGTTCTATGCATTGATGTGCGAAATTTGCGGTTTCGATGCTCTGAAAGGAGAAGAGTGGAAGGTGATGGGGTTAGCCGCGTACGGGAAGTTCGACCAGAAACTGTACGATCTGATCCGACCGCTGATCAAAGTGCGTGGTGTGACACTAAAGTCGGGACGCAACACCTCAAACAATTATGAAGCTCTACACGAAATGCGCCGTAAGCCGAACGTTCCGGCGATGGAGTACGCGGATTTTGCCGCCACCGCGCAGTATGTCTTTACCGAGATCGTGCATGAATGGCTGAAGAATATATATGACCTGCACATATCGGATAATTTGATTTTGTCCGGGGGCTGTGCGCTCAATTCATCCGCCAATGGCACGATCCTGGAGAATACGCCGTTCAAAGAATTGTTCGTAGCTTCCGCGCCAGCCGACGACGGCAATTCCATCGGTGCCGCGTACCAGGCATTCTATGAATACAATCCCTATGTCAAACGTCATGACGGCGTACTTTCGCCATTTCTTGGGAGCAGCATAAGGAGTTCGTCGTTGGCCAGGCTGCGGAAGTATTGTGGATTTCAATCCCAGGAGCTCGATGACGAGACATTATTTACCGCAGTCGCTACCGCGCTGTCTGAAGGAAAGATCGTCGGTTGGGTACAAGGTCGATCAGAGTTTGGCCCTCGAGCACTGGGGAATCGCTCTATTCTCGCTGATCCGCGCAGCATGGGCGTAAAAGAAAGAATCAATGCGGAGGTCAAATTCAGAGAAGAGTTCAGGCCTTTTGCTCCTTCGATACTGCACGAGTACGGAGACGAGTATTTCGAGCACTATCAGTTCAGTCCCTACATGGAGCGCACACTCAGGTTCAAAGAGTCGGTCAAGGCCAAAGTACCCGGGGTGGTGCACGTGGACGGAACAGGGCGCCTGCAAAGCGTCACAAGGAAAATCAACCCGCGGTACTACAACCTGATCAAAGCATTCCACGACATCACCGGAGTTCCCGTCGTTCTGAATACCAGCTTCAATGTGATGGGGAAACCGATCATCCATAGCGTCGAAGATGCGGTGGGGGTCTTTCAAACCAGTGGCCTGGATCTGCTGGTCATTGAGAACACGGTCTTCGTCAAAGATCCTAAATATCAGCTGGCAACCAGAAAAATACGCAGGGAAGAGGCGGTACTCGCATAGAGATCATTCGCCTGTGACAATTCGTGTTCCCGAGACACTAAACCATTGGAGTAAAGCATGAGCACATCAGTGTTGTCGATTCAAACAGAACTCCGCAGGCTTGGGTTTCGCCCGTTTCCTGGGGGCGAAGACTTTCAAGTTTACACGGAATTATTTGTAAACGACGTTTATCGGATCGAGCAAATCAAACGACATGTTCTTAAGGACCCGGCTCCGGATGCCACGGTTATCATTGACCTGGGCGCCAACAAAAACTGGTTTTTGCATTTGCTCGAAGAGAAGGTCGAAATCGGCAGTAAGGTTAAGAACGTTTGTTATTTCCGAGTTGAACCACAGCCCCTTCAAGTAACGTACCCGGTCGGCGGTCCCATCAACGTATATCACGTCAATCGCGCTATCGTTCCCACTGTGGAAGACCACGATCAGTTCCTTTCAATTGGGTACAACAGTGACTTCACAATATTGGCTGGGAGTCCAGCTGGTTGGAATCAGCGCGTCGGGTCGGAGGTCTCTGGCCTCGTCGTGAACGAGAAGTACGCGGAGTACATTCAGACTTTGGTGAAAAACGTGTCCACGACGATGGTGGGGGTCAATGTTGAAACGATCGGCGTGAAAAGACTTTTCGATCGTATCACAGAAGAACTTGCACGACTGAACGTCGCTCGTCACAGGGCGCTCATCAAGATTGATTGTGAGTATCAAGAGTTGACAATCGCTTCCGACGTGCTTTCCTATATTTCCCAAAATGAACGATGGAAGGACTTCTTGCTCGTTGCGGAAACGGCAGCCGGCGGGACTTTCGAAGCAAGCCACCGAAAAAACTTTGTCGTTGAAGAATACATGGAAAAAACGGGCTTGCCTGACGAGTGGAGCTTCAAGGTACCTTACTTGTTAGCTCAGCCCAAATAACATCAAGTCGCCTTCCATTTACACGTTGTTCTAACCCTTCGACATGACTCACTCGCTGCAAAAAGGAACATTGGTGCTCGAAGACGGCCACAGGCTTACAGGTCGATATTTCGGCGCATCCAAATCGGCGATTGGCGAAGTCGTCTTCAACACCGGCATGGTGGGATACACAGAAGCACTCACCGATCCTTCATACAGAGGGCAGATACTCGTCTTGACATATCCCCTCATCGGAAACTACGGAGTGCCTGACAGAGATCGCTGTGCAGCAGAGTTCGAGTCGAAGCGCATTCAGGTTGCCGGCTTGATCGTTTCCGAGCATTGCCGGCAGCCGGCGCATTGGAACGCTCTCACCAGTCTTGCCGAATGGCTGGAGCACGATGGAGTTCCTGCTCTGGCCGCGGTGGATACTCGTTCACTGGCAAAGCGTCTCCGGGAATGCGGCACGATGCTGGGATCGATGGGCACGGAGTCGGCAAACGAACACGTTCCGTTAACGTCTTCCGAAGATCTCATATCGCATGTAACCGTGCCGCACCCGATCACCTATTGGCGAGGCGAGAAACAAGTTATTCTGGTGGATTGCGGATGCAAGGAGAGCATCGTCCGGAATCTTCTAGACAGGAACCTGACGGTCCGCCGCGTTCCTTACGATTACGATTTCTCCCACGAAAACTTCGACGGCGTACTCATCTCCAATGGACCCGGCGATCCGAAAATGTGCGCAAAGACCATAGCTGCAGTCCAGTCGGTGATGGCTCGAAATATACCCGTGTTCGGAATCTGCCTCGGGTCGCAGATTCTCGCTCTGGCAGCCGGTGGAGACACGTTCAAGTTGAAGTACGGTCATCGCGGACAAAACCAACCGTGTCTTGCCGTAGAAACGCGCCGCTGCTACATCACTTCACAAAATCACGGATACGCCGTGAATGCCTCAACTCTAGGTTCCGACTGGGATGAATGGTTTGTGAACGCAAATGATGGAACGAATGAGGGCATTCGACATCGGCATAAACCGCTGTATGGCGTCCAATTCCACCCTGAGGCCGCACCCGGCCCGGTCGACGCGAACTTCATATTCAACGACTTTGTTCGAGACGTCTGGCAATCCTGAATGAAAATGCAAGAACACTCCCGCAAAGTGCTGGTTCTCGGAAGCGGCGCCTTGAAGATCGGTGAAGCTGGAGAGTTCGATTATTCCGGCAGTCAGGCAATCAAGGCGCTCAAGGAAGAGGGAATTGCGACCATTCTCGTAAATCCTAACATCGCAACGATTCAGACTTCGGATCATCTCGCCGATGAGATCTACTTTCTGCCGGTCGATCCCTATTTCGTCACACGGGTGATCGAAAAAGAAAAACCCGATGGAATCATGATCGCGTTTGGCGGCCAAACGGCTTTGAATTGCGGTCTGGAGTTGCACGACAGAGGTGTGCTCCGGAATTGTGGCGTGGAGATTCTCGGCACACCAATTCAGGCCATTCGCGACACTGAAGATCGCGAATTGTTCAGTAAACGATTAACCAACATTAATGTTCGTGCGCCGCGAAGTGCAGCTGCCGTGACGCCCGCGGCAGCCGTTGCAGTGGCTCGAGAGGTGGGCTATCCCGTCATGTTGCGCGCCGCCTATGCGCTGGGCGGACTGGGTTCCGGTCTGTGCTCGAACGATCAAGATGTTCTGGAACGCGCTGCCCGGGCGCTTGCCCACAGTCCACAAGTCCTGATCGAGGAATATCTGACCGGTTGGAAGGAAGTGGAATACGAGGTCGTCCGCGACCGATTTGATAACTGTGTCACCGTGTGCAACATGGAGAACATCGATCCCATGGGTATTCACACGGGAGAAAGCATCGTCGTCGCTCCCAGCCAGACACTCACAAACACCGAGTATCACATGCTGCGGGAAGTTGCGATCCGAGTCGTCAGAGACCTCGGCATTGTCGGCGAATGCAACATTCAATTCGCGCTTTCTCCGTTCAAGCTCGATTACCGGGTCATTGAAGTCAATGCGCGCCTCAGCCGAAGCTCGGCGCTGGCGTCAAAAGCCACAGGGTATCCACTGGCGCACATCGCAGCAAAACTCTCGCTGGGCTACGCTCTCACCGATCTCAGGAACTCGATTACCGGGGTGACGACGGCATGCTTTGAGCCTGCTTTGGACTACGTGGTTGTCAAGATGCCACGTTGGGATCTGCAGAAGTTCCGAAGGATTTCTCGAACTATCGGTTCGGGGATGAAATCGGTCGGCGAAGTGATGGCGATTGGCAGAAATTTCGAGGAGGCGCTCCAGAAAGCGCTGCGGATGATCGAGATCGGGGTGTCTGGTTTCGCATGCGAAGAACATTTCCGCTTTGACGATCTGGCGAAGGAACTCCGTGAGCCGACTCACGAACGAATCTTCGCAGTCGCGCAGGCCTTGCGTGAGGGCTTCTCGATCGAACAAATCCACTCTCTTTCTCTCATCGACAATTGGTTCCTGTCGGGAATGAAAAACATCATCGAGATGGAAGCCCGGCTGAGAACAGCCGAGTGGCCCTGGGATCGCGAGTTGCTTCTCGAGGCAAAGCAGCTGGGCTTTGCCGACCGTCAGATTGCATCGTTGAAGGGAATTGAGGAACAAGAAGTCCGATTCACTCGAACCCGATTGGCAATTACGCCTTTCATCAAGCAGATCGATACACTGGCAGCCGAGTACCCGGCCCAGACAAACTATCTTTATGTCACCTACAACGGGCAGGAAGATGATGGTGAACCGCCCAGCGACGGCCGCAAAACGGTCATAGTCCTGGGCTCGGGTGCGTATCGAATTGGGAGTTCGGTGGAATTTGACTGGTGTTGCGTCAATACCGTCCGCACGCTGCGTGAGTTGAACTATCGAACCGTTGTGGTCAACTGTAACCCTGAAACGGTCAGTACCGACTACAACGAGTGCGACACCCTGTATTTCGAAGAACTGCGTCTGGAAACGATCCTGGCCGTCTGGAAGAAAGAAAAACCCATCGGCATCGTTATTTCCATGGGTGGACAGATTCCGAACAACCTGGCTCTCCAGCTTCACTCCGCAGGCATTCCGATTCTCGGGACCTCTGCAAAAAGTATCGATACTGCTGAAGACCGCCATAAGTTTTCAGCGCTGTTGGACGAATTGCGAATCGAACAGCCGGAGTGGAGAGAACTGATCAACGTTGACGACGCCAGGACGTTTGCAAGACGTGTCGGCTACCCGGTCCTTGTGCGGCCTTCCTATGTCCTTAGCGGCGCCGCAATGGCTGTTGCTTCGAACGACGTGGAACTCGAGAGGTTCCTGAACAAGGCCAACCACGTATCTCGAGAACATCCTGTCGTGATGAGCAAGTTCGTGGAAAACGCGAAGGAACTCGAGATTGATGCCGTGGCGAGCCGTGGTGAGGTCGTCGTTTCCGCAATATCGGAACATGTCGAGAATGCGGGCGTCCATTCGGGAGATGCGACACTGGTTCTGCCACCGCAGCGGACGTATCTGGAAACGATCCGGAGAATCAAGAAGGTCACCAGCCAGATTGCGAGAGGTCTGTCGATCAGCGGTCCATTCAATATTCAGTTCATCGCAAAGGGCAACGAGATCAAGGTCATTGAATGCAATCTCCGTGCGTCGCGAAGCTTCCCGTTCGTTTCAAAAATATGCGGGAAGAATTTCGTCGACATCGCGACGCGAGTGATCCTCGGGAGGCCGGTGGCCAAAGAGAACGACTCGGTACTGGATCTTGGCTACGTGGGAGTCAAGGCGCCACAGTTTTCATTCATGCGGCTGGATGGTGCGGACCCGATGCTGGGCGTCGAAATGGCTTCGACCGGAGAAGTCGGGTGCTTGGGAGAAGACTTCGAAGAAGCGTTCCTCAAGGCACTCCTTTCCGTCGGCTATCGTTTGCCCATCCGCGGCGTTTTGCTCTCTACCGGACCCATCGAAGTCAAAGCTGTTTTCACCAGGAGCGCCAGGATTCTTTCTCAAATGGGCTTGACCCTGTATGCCACCAGGGGAACAGCTGATTTCCTGAAGGCCGGCGGGATTGATTCACAGGTTCTGCACTGGCCATTGGAAAAATCTTCACCGAATGTCCTGGAGTATCTGCAGGGCGGCAAGATCGACCTCGTCATTAATATTCCCAAAACGTTTCAGGAAGAGGAACTCACCAACGACTATCTGATTCGGCGGAGAGCAGTGGATCTTGGGATACCTCTGATTACCAACATTCAATTTGCTCAGCGGTTCGTGGAGGCGATCTCGCAAAAGGACCTCGACGGATTGCAGATTCAAAGTTACAGCTACTACGCGTGGCGTTACCGGGACTCCGCTCTCGCCGTAGCCAAAGCGTGAAACTCGCCTTCCATACTTAATCGTTGTGAACAATACCGAATTCGATGCGATCGTTGTGGGTTCCGGCCCCGGCGGCGCGACTGTTGCGAAGGAATTGAGCAAACGAGGGAAAAGACTGCTGATTCTCGAGCGAGGCGGCAACGCACCCCTGAAAGAGAGTTTACTGGCGACCGCCTCTATTGTCGACGCTGTTTCAGTGGGCGACAACGTCCTTATGGGGAGGACCCTCACGACGGGAGGCACGACTGCTGTCTATTTTGGAGCAACCGTTCCTCCTCCATTGGAAACCTTTCTGGCTCTGGGAATCGATCTCTCTAGAGAGCTCGACGACGTGGAAAGGGAATTGCCGCTGGCGGTATTGCCCGATGAGCTCTTGCGGCCTCACTCCATAAGACTGCGAGAAAGCGCGACGGCGCTGGGATACGACTGGGTACAGAGCAAGATGCTGGTCGATCAGTCCAAGTGCGCTTCCGGCTACACCCCCGAGGCAAGATGGACTGCCAGAAACTACGTGCAGGAGGCCGTCGAGAAGGGCGCGACATTGATCAATCGAGCCAGCGTGCTCAAGGTCCTCGTTGAAAAAGGCCGAGCCATCGGTGTGGAGTACGAGCTCCAGAAAACGAAAAAGGAATCTGAAATCCGTCAAGCCTTCGGAACGAAGGTCATTGTCGCCGCAGGTGGGGCAGCCTCGCCCATAATTCTTCGAAAGAGCGGGATAAGGAATGTTGCGGACAGAGGGTTCTATTGCCACCCCAGTGTCATGGTGTTCGGCACGATATCCGGTCTGAAGAGGGGGGACGGTTTTGGAGCAAGTATGGGTACGCTGATCGACGGCGACATTCATGTCGGCGACGGGAACTTTGCGCGCACGCTCTACCAATTGTTCATGCTCGCCAACCATAGATGGTTCCGCGCGTTTCTCCATTCGAAAACCATAGGCGTGGGCGTGATGGTCAGGGAAGGACTGGGCGGAGGACTTCAGGAGAACGACCGTTATTACAAAGAATTGACGAAAGAAGATTTCCGGAAGCTGGAAAAAGGCGAAGAGGTGGCCCGGCAAATCATACGGCACGCCGGCGGCAAGAACATTTTCAAATCAGTTGTGGGTGCGTCGCATCTGGGCGGCGCAATTAGAATCAAAGAGCATATCGATCAGAACCTGGAGACGGAATGCAGCAATCTGCACGTCTGCGACGGTTCGGTCCTTCCGGAAAATGTCAACACTCCGACCCTGACGCTCATTTGTTTAGGAAAGTATCTGGCCAAACGTCTGTCGCGAAGTCTGTGACGAAGTCGCGTTCGGCAAAATCTGAGAAACGTTTTGGAGGAAAGCATGAGAAATAAGGATGCGGCAGCTTTTGAAGAAAGCACGGGAAATGAAAACCCGGCCGCCAAACCCATCAACTCAACAACTCAAGTCGCCTCGGGACATAAATCCAGGGGGCGAGTCAGGAAGTCTTTAAAGCTTCTACTCTATGGTGCAGTAGCTCTCGTGGCGATCGCCATAGTGGCGCATCTGGGCTACACGTATTCCGGTTCGGCTCAATGGGAGAACCTGGGAGTACGAGACGGCGTGACAGTGTACTCGATGAAATCCCCTGGCGCTAGCTTGAGGACGTTCAAAGCCGTCTGGAAGATTCGATCGACACTGACTAAATTCGCGATGTTTGCACAAGACGAGACACTTGATCTTGGCAATTACGGTGTCAGGGAATTTGATCAGGATGACAAAACGCATGTGATCTATAGCGTATGGAAACATGACTTTCCGTGGCCCTTCAAGCCGAGAGAGTTCGTGACAAGGAACGAATTCTCGCAAGACCCCGAGACGAAAGCGTTTCTCTATAAGGTTATTGCGGCCCCGGATAAGGTTCCGCCAGATGAATGCTGCCACCGCATTGCAGTCATGAATAACAGTTGGCTCCTGACTCCTCTTGGGAATGGCGAAATTTCAGTTGAGTGGATTGTGGATATGGATGTCGGTCTTCCCTATTTCGTAACAAATCCGATGCTGGCCGATGTTATGTATTCGTTTGCGCCTCAGGTGCAGAAGCTTCTTGACGCGGAGAAGAACTACAACGGGTACTATGATTGGATAGAAGAGGTGCAGTGACTCCGTCCGGCCCATCCGTTTGACAGCCTTCCTCATGAGCGACTCTCCTTTCGAAATAAGTGAGAGTCGCTTTTTCGACTTCACAGGAATTTAAGCTGCCCCGGCACAACCTTTTTAGCGGTTGTGTGTTTCCGAAGCCCATCAGTACGTCCTCTATGCTGGAAATACTAAATCGTTACGCTCACGGTCTGTCGTCGATTCCCATCCTTCACGCCTTGCGAGCGCGCGGCTGTCTGGCCCGCCTGGCCGAGGCGGCCCCTGTCTCCACCGAGGATCTGGCGCGCGAGTTTTCCGCCAACCGCGGCTATCTGGACGTGGCGCTCCGGATGCTGGTCTGCCTGGAGTGGATTCGTCCCGTTGCGGACGGGCGATACGAAGCGACACCCGAGTTGGCGAGCTCGAATCTCATTCCGGACCGCATCATGGATCTGTACCGGTTTCCGTTCGATCTGTACGTTCAGGGCGGCGGCGGAAATTCCCTCGAGCCATGGCTGGAGCAGTCGGAGCGACGGTGGAACTGCCAGCATCCGTTTCTGCCGGACTATCTCGACGGCCTGCTCATCATCCCGCTGCTCCTGTCGCTTTGCGCGCAGGGACGGCTGAGCATAGTGGAGGAGACGCTGGGTCTGGACGTCGATCCGGCCGTTCGCCGCGGGATCGAACGCCTGTTCGTGGCGAGAGGGTGGGCGGCTCGATCCGGCGATGTGTTGCACGTGAACCGCGTCGGCCGTTTTGTCATCGACAGAATCTTGATCACCGCGACTGTGGCGTCCTACAGGCCGATGTTCGGACACGCGCAGGAGCTCCTGTTCGGGGACGCCGCGCGCGCCTTCGCACGCGATTCGGCGGGTCACGAAACGCACGTCGATCGGACGATCAACGTCATCGGCAGCGGATTCCAACATGAGAAGTACTTCGCCGCGCTGAGCGATCTGGTCGTTCGATGCTTCGACGGGGACGACTACGCATCGCAGCCGAAGTACATCGTCGACATGGGGTGCGGCGACGGTACTCTGCTCCAACGGTTGTACGAGGCCGTGCGCGACCGGACGCGCCGGGGGAAGGTGCTCGACGCGCATCCAGTGATTCCGGTTGCCGCCGACTTCAACGAAAAAGCGCTGGTGCAGGCGTCACGGACGCTGGCCGGAATCGAGCACATCGCGGTGAAAAGCGACATCGGCGATCCCGCGGCACTGCTCGACACGCTTCGCGCGAACGGCGTCGAGGATCTCCATCGCGTGCTCCACGTGCGGTCGTTCCTCGATCACGATCGCCCCTACCGGCAGCCTGAGGACCGCGAGGCGGCGGCGCGGCGATCGCCGGCCGGTGGCAACGTCTACATCGAGTCCCA
>WNFO01002100.1_pt1 | contig 24841 bp, 28 predicted proteins | sample 5400251 | NCBI WGS metagenome assembly WNFO01 (sample SAMN13153354, study PRJNA577476) | soil metagenome | isolation source: 100 cm saprolite under Madrone tree | place: USA:California | collected 2016-06-14
CTTCTGACCCGAGCACCTGCAAGCCGGCGGTCTCGGGAACTCGGGTTTGGAACAGCATCAGATCTGGACCGCCCGTATCGACCACCAGGCGCAGCTGGCGATTTTGGAATCGCATTCGAATGGTCACGATTGGGATATTGGTGTCGAACGGGGCGGAGAAGGTCAGGCTGTCCATCGGACCAAAAAGCATTTCCTTGGTTCTATAGTTGATGGTAAAGCTGGCTTTCCTGAGGACATCCAGACCCACAATCCCGTCCACCTTGTGGCCGAGGACCTTCTGAAAGAATGAGAGGTCTTGGGCCAGAACAGGCAGGGATTCGGCATGAACTGGGCCAAGAAGCAAGGAAGGCAAGACTACGAGCTGCGTCTCCACACTTCTTTTCGATAGGTTCACTCTACCGGCTTTTTTCTGTAAGCCAAGTTTCTGCGCGATTTTCTGGTCTAAGACGCTTGGGTAGACACCTGTGTCCACTTGGAAGTTTAGCTTGTGAAGGTTACCAATTGATCCCTCAACGATGACTACGTAGCCCCAGTACAGGCGAATAGGGACCTTAATAGGGACACGAGCGAGTGATTGCTCTTCCGGTAACGCGGGATTGGCCGGAACCGTGGACGTTTGGGACCGACTGAGGTCCGCGAGCGACAGTGTAACGACTGCCAGCAAACAACTGGAGAAAAACAAGCGTTTCATGGCGTTCACCTCTGGGCTCGCGGTGACGCCAACCGTGCATTACGCCGATAGATACCTCAATTGACGCTACATAGATTGCTCATTCATTTCTTCTGCAGGCAGGTAGATTGGCAACAACCGGTGTAAATGGCTCGCCTGCGAAGCCCATTGGAACAGCTGAGCAACAGTGCTAGAGTCCGCACTCACAAGCTGGTTTTCCACATGGACGACGCTAACCATCATGCCCGCGCTGTTCGGTTCGGGATCTTTGAAGCGGACTTGCAGACCGGGGAACTGCACAAGAACGGGGAGAGGGTGCCATTGCAGGGACAGCCATTTCACTCGGGAAGAACTGCGTCAAAAGGTTTGGCCGGAAGACACTTTCGTAGATTTTGACCAGGCGCTGAATACAGCAATCGCCAAGATCCGAACCGCGTTGGGAGACGATGCCGAAAACCCCAGGTTTGTGGAGACTCTTCCACGCCGCGGCTATCGCTTCATTGGCCCAGTCGACCAGCCAAGCTCACAGGTGCCTACAGCGGGCGTTTCTCGATGGCGCTTTGAGAAACCTAAGGCGTCATGGACTTTGATAGGGGTCGCGGCTGCGCTGTTTGCCCTGGTCTCAGGAATCGCAATCTCCCGGTTTTTGCCAAATCGTAGTCGGGTTTCGCTGCCGCCGATTGACGTGCTGCCACTGGCCAGCTTACCTGGCTTTGAGGTTCAACCAGCGTTCTCGCCCGATGGTAGTCATGTCGCCTTTGCCCTTCGTGCCGAGAAAAATTCCGGGCTTTACACGACGATGGTCGGGGGCGAGAAGTCGCTACGCCTGACGAACAATTCTGGCGACTGCTGTCCAACATGGTCACACGATGGCCGGGGGATCGCTTTTTCCCGTATGTCTGACGAGGGAGTCGACATTTATGTGATCCCCGCTCTTGGCGGAACCGAGCACCGAGTGTTCTCGTGGCCGCCGGAAGGGCATCGAAGCTCGACAGTGCCTCCATGGCGGATCAACGCTCGGAGCCTAGATTGGTCGCCGGATGGCAAAGTTCTAGCCTTTGCGGACAGGAGGACAAGACTCATGCTTGGATTGCCTTGCTTTCGCTCGCCGATTCCACGATACGACCCCTCACCTCACCGCCAAGCCAGAACCTCGACTATGGTCCGGCTTTCTCGCCGGACGGTTCGACGGTAGCTTTCGTCCGAGGCATTGCTGCGGGTGTGGCGGAAGACCTCTATCTTGTGCCTGCCGCAGGTGGCGCGCCTAAGCGGTTGACCTTCGACAACACTTGGATACTTGGGCCTCCGGCTTCCACTCCGGACGGCCGCGATCTCGTTTTCTCTTCGCGACGCGGAGGTCTCACGAGTCTGTGGCGGATATCGGCTTCCGGAGGAACACCACGTCCGGTTGCCGGCGTAGGCGTGCTCGCGGCATTTCCCTCGATTTCAGCCAAGGGCAATCTGCTCGCATACCAGCAGATGGACCGCAAGGCGGGCATCTGGCGGTTGAACCTGAGGAATGAAAAACATCTCCAAGGGCCGCCGGAGGTCGTCATATCGCAGAAAGGTCAGAATTCGCGGCCACACTTTTCCCCAGACGGGAAAAGTGTTGTGTTCGAGTCGGATCGCTTGGGGTATGCAGAGATTTGGGCTTGTGACAGCGACGGATCCAATTGTCGGCAGTTGACTTCCTTACGTGGTACAGCAGGCGCAGCCCGTTGGTCCCCGGACGGCCGTTATGTCGCCTTCGAGTTTCGTCCCAAAGAGCACAGCGAAATTTATCTTCTCGAGATAGCTAGTGGCGTGCCGCGGCTGTTGCCCACCTTACCAGGAGCCGATAACGGTGGGCCCAATTGGTCGCGAGACGGAAAGTGGATTTACTTTTACTCCGACCGGGGTGGCGGACCGTTCCAACTATGGAAAATACAACCCGACGGAGGGACCCCTATCCAGGTAACCAAGAATGGTGAATCAGCTGATGGCCGCTTCCTTTACTACTCGAAATATGAAACTCCGGGGATCTGGAGGATCCCCTTGAACGGCGGAGAGGAAACCCGCATCTTGGACCAGCCTGCCGGGGAAAGTTGGTGGAACTGGGCCGTCGCGCGGAACGGGATCTATTTCTTCGAATCGAGTACTGGGAGTTGTCGCTGGAATTGTTCGTATAGCGGGGCCAAGTCAAGCATCAATTTTTTTGACTTTGCATCAGGCAAAAAGATTCTGCTCGCCGCCACGGACAGGCCGTCTTTGGGATTGGCCCTATCTCCTGACGGCACATCAATTCTTTACGTTCAACATGAATGGATGAACTCCAGCATCATGCTGGTGAAAAACTTCCGCTAAAATCGAACAGAACAGAGCAGCTCCTCGGACCTTGGAATCTCCCAATTTGGTCGCCTGACGATCGTGGCGGCATGGTCGGCAGTCCGATATTACCTAAATACAGCGCAGAGTGCGCCCGCTACTGCGCGAGCGTCTTTGCGATTCCCGCTTCGACCAGTGGAGCCATCATGGCGTAACCGGCAGGCGTTGGATGGACGCCGTCCTTGCTAAGATTCGGCGCCAGGCCGTCGCGCTCATCCTTCATCGCGGAGTGATAGTCGACATAAACATATCCATGCTTCTCGGCGTAGCCTTTGATCCATGCATTGATAGCGTCGATCTTCGGTGCGGGCGCGAGGCCCGGCTGCCAAGGGTAGTCGAAGGCCGGCAAGATTGAACACAGCACGATGCGAATGTGGTTAGCGGTGGCCATTTCGGCCATTGCGGCAAGGTTGTCCTCGGTCTGTTCCAGCGTCATCGGACCGGTGTTTCCGGCGATGTCGTTGGTCCCGGCGAGGATCACGACAACCTTCGGCTGCAACGCAATCACGTCTTGGTGAAAGCGCAGCACCATCTGCGGAGTGGTTTGACCGCTGATCCCGCGGTTAATGTAGGGCTTTCCAGCGAAGCCTGGCGACGGCCCATCGAAGCGCCAAGCTTCGGTGATTGAGTCGCCCATGAAGACAACGCGGTTTTCGCCCGCCGCGGGAGGACCCAGCTTCAAATCAGCCTGTTGGAATCGTGCCAGCCACGGAAAGTCAACCAGCAATTGCGCATCGTGCTTCCGCCAATAATCGTTATCAGGATGTGGGAGCCGCGCGGTTTGCTGTATCGCCGGGGCTTTGGTATCGGGCCCATTCCCGGGCACTTGAGCTGAAAGCTTACCCGGAGCAAACATGCTGGCCAAAGCAAGGCTGGCAATAGTAGTGCGCAAAGCAATTCGATTCACTGCGGTTCTCCTTGGTTTCCTGTTGGAGCTATTAGCACGCCCTCATGCTCGTACGCCCTTACGCCCGTGCACCCTTAGGGATGATAATGCGCATCAGGGGTGCAAGCCCAAAATGATTATGACAAGTTCAATCGAAGAAGAATTGCTTGTCCTCTTCGCTTCATGAGTGAGTAATCGCGCTCCTGATGTACAACGGAGATCGTTCAGTTCCCAGGGCAGCTATTGAACGAACCAATCAACGAACCTCTCTCACGACAGGAGTCAATTTGTGACCGATCCTAAGTATGCAGCCTTCACTGCGCTCGACCCATTCTTCGAAATATCACAGCAGGGTTTGGCCGGTCTCGTCGACGGCGACCACTATTTTGATACCATCGCCGACGATGCGGTGTTTGAGTTTCGATATATTTTTCCGGGCTGGCCCAAACATTGAATGGTCGTGAGGCGCTCATGGCGCTCTACGCAACCTACGGCAACAACATGGTCCTGCATGGCGCGGACGCGCTCGTCATTCACCGATCGCACGACCCGCGTGTCGTGATGAAACCTACATCGGGCCGTGGCTCCCGGAACCGGTGGATACCACCTCCGACCCAACTCGGAGCGACCAAATCAGCCCTTAATATACCTTGACACGTATATGCCTTCTGGAGTATATCAAGAACATGGAATCTGTATTCGAAATCATTGCGGAGCCGAACCGCCGCGCGATATTGAGCCTGCTGGTCTCGTCACAACAGTCGGTGGGAGAGATCGAGCGGCAGCTTCGTATGCCGCAGACGACTGTGTCAAAGCACCTGCGCGTGCTGCGCGAGGCCGGTTTCGTGGAATCCACAGTGGACGCACAACGCCGTCTCTACCGGCTGAAACCTGAACCATTTCAGGAGATGGATGACTGGCTGGCGCAGTTCCGTAGGTTCTGGTCCGCTCACGTGGATGCTCTTGAACGCCACCTCGACCGCATGCATCAGTCCATGAATCGGGCAACACCAACGAAAAGGAAGACCAGGAGAAGACCACCCGTCCCAAGCCGCGAACCTGACAAAGGAGAAACGAAATGAAAATCAAAGTGACCAGCGTATACGTGGACGACCAGGACAAGGCCCTGCGCTTCTATATGGAGGTACTCGGCTTTGCAAAGAAGACGGACTTTTCGCAGGGGCCATATCGCTGGCTGACCGTGGCCTCGCCCGAGGAGCCGGACGGCACTGAGCTGCAGCTGGCAATGAACAACAACCCCGCGGCCAAAGCGTATCAGCAGGCGATGTTTCAACAGGGCCAGCCCGCGGCCATGTTCTTCACCGACGACGTGCAGGCCGATTACGAGCGTATGAAAGCGCGCGGCGCCGAGTTCACCATGCCACCAAAGGACGTGACGGCCTCCAAGATCGCCATGCTGAACGACACCTGCGGCAACCTTATTCAGCTCACCCAACTGGCACGCTATTAAAGGCGGCCGTTCTATCAACACTAACGAAAAGGGGAAGACAAGGAGACGAAGATGATGATGACCGATCGCGAGCAGTACGCGCCGGGTCCGGCCAGCGGGGCGCAAGTACGGAAGGGCGGAGAAAAGTGGACGCTCATTCTCGCCAGAGAACTGCGCCACTCGCCGGAAAAAGTCTGGCAGGCGCTTACCGACCCGGCGCATCTGCGCGAGTGGGCTCCCTTTGAAGTGGATGGGAGCCTGGGTACGGTTGGAACGGTGAAACTCACCTGGATGGGAACGCCCACGCCGCTGGAAACAAAAGTGACGCGAGCCGACGCTCCCAAGGTGCTTGAGTACAACGATACCCGGTGGGAACTCGAAGCCTTTGCTGGCGGCACGCGCCTCACGCTGTGGCACAACATCGATCGTCGCTTCATTTCGTGGGGCGCCGCCGGGTGGCACATTTGTTTCGATGTTCTGGATCGCCTTCTCCACGGAACTCCCATAGGCCGCATCGTTGGTGGTGAGGCGATGAAGTTCAGCGGCTGGCAGCGGCTGAACGCGGAGTACGCCAAGCAGTTCGGTATTGAAACGCCCAACTGGCCGCCCAAGGCGGCTCAAAATTCATGAATTGAGGTGGATCGCAAAGCCATGCAAAAACCAATCATGAACCAAGGCACCAAACGTTGGATTTTTCGCTGGATTCACATCATCTTCAGCATTCCGATACTCGGTTATATTTATAGTCCGTTTGAAAAACTTCCAAACTATGCCCCCGTAACCCGGTTTGTCTTCCTCCCTGCAATGGTCCTTACGGGATTGTGGATGTGGAAAGGCCATGTCTTTCGACGACTCATTTCGAAAAGATCGGCCCAACAAGATGCTGCAGTTAGCTCATAGCCGGCCTCGTGCATGAAACCATGTCAAACGTAACCCTTTCAAGAAGACAACGCGAAGAAATACTTAGAGCATTGCAAGCCCGTTTTGAGAAAAACATGAACCGCCATAAAGGTCTTGAGTGGGCTAAAGTACAAGCAAGGCTGGAAGCTAATGCTGAAAAACTGTGGTCACTCAATGAGATGGAACGAACTGGCGGTGAACCGGATGTTGTTGGTCATAATAAGAAGACGGGCGAATACATTTTTTATGATTGTTCAGCGGAAAGTCCTAAAGGCCGCAGAAGTTTTTGCTACGACCGCGAAGCGCTGGACTCAAGGAAAGAACATAAACCAGAAAATAACGCTCTTAATGTGGCGGCTGCCATGGGCATTGAGCTTCTAACGGAAGAACAATACCGCGAGTTGCAGAAACTTGGAAATTTCGACACGAAAACGTCCAGCTGGGTGAAAACGCCTTCTGATATCAGAAAACTCGGCGGCGCCCTCTTTGGTGATCGCCGCTACGACACGGTTTTTGTGTATCACAACGGTGCGGAATCTTACTATGCCGCTAGGGCGTTCCGCGGCTCGCTAAGGGTCTAAATTTGGACTTTGACTTTTGCCATTTCTCTTATTCTTGCTTGTGCTCCCGAGGAGCTTTAATTCTCCGGGAAACTTCGGTAAATTTCGGGGCGGACGTGACGTTCATCGGTTCTTGCGAATTAGAATTTGGGATACGTCCCGTCTGGCCCAAGGTTCGAAGACGATTTCCTCTGAGCTAGCCGTTTTCGACGCGCGCCTTTATATCCGAGTACGCCATATGGATGAGCCTGCTTAACGCCGCGGCGTTTGTGGCCGTTCCCGGTCTCAGCTTCACATGGCGCATGAACCTGCCAGTGCCTTGCAGCAAGCGGGCCGGATCCGGCAGAGCTGCACCGTGAAAGAACCCCACGTTTACATGCGAAGTGAATACATTGACGTCGCCGAAGGGCGCATCTCCCAGACATGCAACCGGACAGCCGTCATGCAAAAGTTCCCGAACTTCGTCCCCGCATTTTCGCATCACCTCAAACCACTGCTGCGCGATGGCTCCCAATTCGCCTGTATGCTCCTTCATCCACGCATCGATGGCGGGATCCCGCTCGACAGCGCCGTTGAATCGCAGCAATTCCGGTCTCATCGTCGTTCCACTTTCTGCTTTCGAGATCTATGGTTAGGTAGCTTACACGAGGAACGAAAAGGATAGGTCCTCGGTAACGCCGTAGCTTTTGCGGATTGCGACCGGATAGCGAGCCGGAAATTGGCACTCTCACCTTATATTCCCTGTAAGTGCGGCACCGGGAAAACGCTGACGTCATTCGGCGCGGTGCACATTCACAGCGGAGGTTGCAGGTTACGCTGAGCGCAGCTAAATTAGCTGCGAGAGGCGGAGTTTTACATGAAAAGGACCGTCCCGATGGAATCAACTTCTGCATTGATCGACGAGAAGATTAAGGAACTTGGGGACTGGCGCGGGAAGACGCTCGCGAAAGTGCGCGAAATCATACACGAGGCAGACCCTCAGATCGTCGAAGAATGGAAGTGGGCCAAGCCGAAATCACCGGGGACGCCCGTCTGGTCCCACGGTGGCATCGTCTGCACGGGAGAGACGTACAAGAACGCCGTCAAGATGACATTTGCCAAGGGAGCTGCGTTGAAGGACCCTTCAGGTCTATTCAACTCCAGCCTGGAAGGGAATGTCAGGCGCGCCATTGATATCCACGAAGGCGAAAAGGTCGATGAGGCGGCATTGAAGGATCTCATCCGCGCTGCTGTGGCGCTCAATCTCCATCTCAAGAGCAAGACCAAGCCGAAGCCCCGGCGAGCCAGCAGCAAGCGGGCCGGTTAGCAACTCGGAAGTTATGCAGCCGAGGACCTACCCGGCGTGTCCAAAAATGACTCTTGTGACATCTTCTTGAGTGTAATTCAATCGTAATTCGAACCGACACCGCAACTCCGCCAAACTCTGCCGCAAATCGTCATTTCATTGCTCGCCCTGACGTACAAAACACCCCATTCGTTCTCTCTTTCGTTCATTCTTTCGTCCGAATCACAATCTTGGTTCCCCTAACTCTTTTGTTCACTGTCCATCACTTTCACTCTTTTGCATTCTTTTTCACTCTTGCAGAAATAAGTCCTGTATATTGCTACTCATACGAAAAATACCGGGGGGTGGGGTGTACTACCCTCCTGCTATTCCCAAATTGGAACTCGTCCCTCTTTTTCTCTCCTCTGCTATCATCCCGCCGCACTCTTTCGGAGGTTCTATGACCCACCCCAGGAGCTTTCATGAGCTTTAGGCAACGCTTGCAGGACGTTCGTACCGGCTTCGAGCGCCCCTTCTGGGTCGCCAACATCAGCGAGATCTTTGAGCGCATTTCCTACTACGGTGCGTTCGCCTCGCTAGCGGTTTATCTGCAGGAGAAGCTGAACTTTTCCACTCAGCAAACCGGCACGCTCACTGGCAATTTTCGGCGGTGCCGTTGCCGACCGGCTTGGTTTCCGCCGCGCGCTGGCTCTGGCCTATCTGATTCTGGCGGGCGCCTATTTCCTGATCGGCTCAATCGGCGCGCCGTGGCTCGCGCCGGTGCGGAACTCGGTTCCGCTCGTATATTTTGTCGGATTTTTGCTGATGCTTCCCGCGCTCGGCATTTCTATGGTGAAACCGAGCGTGGTCGGTACCATCGCGCGATGCTCCAAAGAAAATGTTCGCTCCGTCGGCTACTCCATCTACTACACCATGGTGAACATTGGGAGCGCTTCCGGCCCGTATATCGCTTCCTGGGCGCACAGGCACTTTGGCGTCGAGACCGTTTTTCGCTTCGCGGCAGCGAGCGTTTTTCTGATGTTTTTCGTGGTACTCGTTTTCTTCCGGGAACCGCCGCGCGATCCTTCATTACCGACACAATCCATCGCCAACACGCTTCGCAATTTTGTAGTCGTCGCGAGCAATCCGCGGTTCATGCTCTTTCTGCTGATTTTCTCTGGCTACTGGCTTGTTTTCTGGCAGCAGTTCATTACCCTTCCCGGCTACGTTCATGGTTTCATCAATGCAAATGCCGACGTCGAGATGATCCTGATCACCGACGGACTCTCAGTAATTGCGCTGACACTGCTGCTGAATCATCTGATGCGGAAAATTCCCGCTTTTTCGGCCATTATTCTCGGCACTGTGATCACTTCTCTGTCGTGGATTGTGCTTGCCGTGCATCCGCGGGTCTGGACCTGCTTTCTGGCGATTTTTGTGCTGGCGATCGGCGAGATCATTCATCAGCCGCGCTACTACGAATATATTTCGCGACTGGCGCCGCACGATCAACAGGGCACCTATATGGGTTTTGCTTTCGTTCCCTTCGGGATCGGCTCGCTGGTCGGCGGCTGGTTCGGCGGACGCGTCATGCACCATTTCGCCGAAGTCACCAGGCAACCACAGTGGGCATGGTGGGTTTTCACCGGCGCGGGTCTGACTACCGCGCTGTTTTTGTTCTTATACGACCGCATCGTCAAGCCGAGCCAGGGCTCCGAATCATGACGAACGCGTCTGCATCTGCTCAACGCGGTTTATTCCGGGTTTCAGGGTTTGTACTTGCAAACCCTGAGTTATTAAGGAGGTTTTACTGACCACTGACGGCTGAATACTGCCTTTGTCAGTTCAACATGCGGCGGAGAGAATCGAGCGCTTGCCGGGCCAGCGAATAGCGCGGCTCGATTTCGATCGCTTCCTGGAAGCAGCGCATCGCCTGCGAGTACATTTCTTTCCCCAGGTATGCGCGGCCCAGATTGTAGTGGGGGAAGTGGCGCGGCTCGTAGCGCTTGGCGTCAATCGCCTGCTGCAGCCAGGGAATCGCCTGATCGAAATTGCCCTGCTCGATCATGTACGCGCCAATGTCGTTGTAAGGATTGCCAAAATCGGGATCGATCTTGATAGCGCGCTGGCACTCCGCAATCGCGTCTTCTAGCTTGCCCTGGAAGTGATAGGTCCAGCCCAGAAAGGTATGCGCTTCAGCCGTGGGATGCAGCTCCAGCGACGAATGATAGAGTTCGACGGCACGATCGTAGTCGCCCTCCATCTGCGCTTGATAGGCGTCTTGCAGCACTTCCCATGCGTGCGTAAGGGTCTCCTGGTCCATGGGCCATTGTTACCATTGGGGACGCATGCTGCCTACGGTACGAAAGTTCCAGAGGTACGCAAAGCACAACCTGTCCTTCCTGGCGGTGGTACAGGTAAGCACTTATGCTGAAACCGGGAAAATCCGGGCAGGAATGCAGAAAAGTTGGAATTTGCTGCATCAAATGGAGAGAATGGGTAGTGCACGGAAAATGATTCAGCTCAGGAGAGAAATCGTGAACCGCACATTTGCCAGAACGGGCGCAATGCTCGCAACCGCCGCCCTCGGAATTACCCTCGCCGGCGTAGCGCTCGCGCAAACCAAAACAAGCAAGAAAGCGCCGGCAGGCAAGGACGCCGCCGCAGTCGCGCGTGGCAAGGAAGTGTTCCAGCAAAAATGTTCCACCTGCCACAACGACACCAGCGACGCAAAAAAAATCGGCCCGGGACTGAAAGGAATTGGAAAGCGCGGCACCTTCACGGTAAACAACAACAAAGTAACCGACGAATCCTTGAAAGCGTGGATCGAAAACGGCGATTCGCTGATGCCGCCATTCAAGGACGTGATTGACGACAATCAAATTAAAGACGTGATCGCCTACGTGAAAACTCTCTAAGAGAGATTCCTCACTTCGTTCGGAATCACGATTTGGTTTTTGGGGCGGCAACTGGAATAGCAGAAAAACCAAAAAACCGAAAAAATAAAAAAACGAAATCGAGAGAGCAGAAAATGAAACAGCCTCCGAAGTTTGCAAAGACTTCGGAGGCAGTTTTTTTCGATCGAATTTTCTGATCGTGACTTCCTTGCGGAAGTTTTTTCAGCGACCCCCTTGCGGGAACCGCAGTTACTTTAGAAGGTAACTTTAGAAAGTTACTTCAGAATCGCATCCTTCAGAGCCTTGGCCGGCCGCAAACGAACCACGGTCTTGGCCTTGATCTTGATGGCTTCGCCAGTTTGCGGATTGCGGCCCATGCGCGCCTTGCGGTGCGCCTTCACAACGCGGCCGATTCCTGGAATGACGAACTTGCCCGCGGAACCCTTGGCTTCTTTCACCGCAAGCTTGTGCAACTCTTCAAAAAAGAGCGCTGCCTGCTTCTTCGCTGTGCCGAGCTTTTCGGCGATGTGAGAAACGATCTTGGTCTTGCTGAGTGGCTTAGCTGCCATCTAGTCTGCCTATCCTCCTGTAGATTTCTTTCCGTCCCAGGAAACCCGGGCGGGCCACAAAATTTTTTCGTCTACCCCTGGAAATGGGCGAAAAAACTCGAGCCGAGGGGACTATAGCGAACACGGCAAGAGAACGCAAGCGCAATTGGGCGAAAAATGCAGGAAAAATGCAGTTTTTTATTAGCGCATGTGGAAATCACGGCTATTTTAGCGGTTTTTTTGGATGCGAGCGGTTCGAAAGGAACAGCGTGATATTCTTTCCAGCTTGCGGCGATTCGAAGCAAAAGACGGGCGAGCGATCGAAGAATTGGAAGAAAGAATCTCGGCAGCGGTGAGTCTGCGGCGGCGAGCGGTGGCAGTGGGATTTCTGGATGCCGCGCCGGCGGGACTGGAAAAGTTCGAAGGGAGCGAACCATCCGGCTGCAGTTTTTGGCGGCTGGCTGCGGCGGGAAAATCGTTCCACACGGTACCGGAGAATCATGTTAACTGTGCGGTGGGAGCGTATACGCACAATATTCCGTTGTCGCCGGCACGGGAAAAGGAAACGGAACAGACACTGAAGATGATGTTTGATCTTGGCTATGTGAAGCCGGAGGAGGTGGCGCAGATTCCGCGACTGGCGAAGACGCCGTTGGCGATTGCATTCGCTCCGCTGGGAGATGCGACATTCGAACCGGACGCGGTTTTGTTTGCGTGCAAGCCATCTGGAACGTGCTGTTGAATGAAGCGGCGGGCCGTGCGGGGATCGGGAGCGGAGCGCCTGCGCTGGGGCGGCCGACGTGCATGGCGTTGCCGGCGAGTTTGCAGACTGGATCGATTTTGAGTCTGGGGGCATGGGGAACCGCGTGTATACGGGACTGGGCGATGATGAAGTGTATTTTGTGGTGAGGGGTACTGATTTGGCGGCGTTGGCGGATGCATGGCAGGTTATTAGCGGGGCGAATCGGGCTTTGCGGGATTATGCGGCGGGGCGGCGGGAGGAGTTGGCCAGCGCGTGACGGAACAGGTTGGACATGGAACAGGGCTGGGATTGAGTATTTCGAAAGGCATTGTGGAAGCGCATGGCGGTCATTTGAGCCGGGATGCGGAGTGCGCACATACGCGATTTGTGGTGACGCTGCCGAAGGCGGTGACCGTGGAGAAAGAACATGCGGTTACAGGATCGGTTGCCAGGTAGATTCTGCCGGAAAGAAAAGAAAAACAGCGGGATAAACCCGCTGCTACAAAAACCAGGAAATACGCCTAGGCTCCCAGATCGTTGGGATGGGAATTTGAGGGCGGATTGCGGATAGATTGGTTGGGTGAGATGCCGCAAAGTGGCCTCGCTGGATGGAAATTTCGGAAGCGAGGTTAGGACGATGAGCAAGCTGAAAATTGTGCCGATGGCATCGGAGATTGTGGAGCAGGTGCGAAAGACGATGAAGGCGCCCGGGTATGGCTTCCCGGCGCACCGTGAAGTGGCGACGGGCAGAGCGCCGTGCAGACATTGCCTGAAGTTGATCCGGCCGAATGAAGAAGAATTGATTTTATTTACCTACGACGCGTTTGCAGGGCAGGGTGTGCCGCCGATGCCTGGGCCGGTGTACGTGCATGCGAAAGATTGCGAACCGTATTCGGGGAAAGAAGGGGTTCCAGCGGAATATCGCGGACAGCCACTGACTCTTGAAGCGTTTGGAGCGGAGCGAGTGCGGCTGGAGGAGAAGCGGGTGCATGGAAGTGGAGAGGAAGAGGCGTTGCGGGAGTTGTTCGAACGGGATGAAACGGAGTATGTGCATGTGAGAAGCACTTCGGCGGGATGTTATTTGTTTCGGGCGGAGCGGGAATGAGTGGACGAAAGGCGAAGAGTAAAGACGAAGAGTAAGGATAACGCAGAGACGCGGAGGACGCAGAGATGCGCGGAGAATTTATGTATCCACCAGAGAAACATGCAGAGCTAAGGGAGAGCCCGGGCCAGGACACGGAGCGTACCAGCCAGATTTGACGGCGGGTAAGTGAAGGGCGAGTAGGAGAGAAAAAAAGCGGCAGCTGGGCTGCCGCGCTCCAAAAGCGCCCGCAGAATCGACGTTAGAGGGTGGCCAGGTCCTGGTAGAAGTGAGCTATGGCTTTGATGCCGCTGAAATAGTTTTCCAGGTAGAGATGCTCGTCGGGAGCGTGAGCGTTTTCGTCGGGCAAGCCGAAGCCGATGAGAACGCAGGGGACTTCGAAGGTGTCGTACATCTGAGTGACGAATGGGATAGAGCCGCCTTCGCGGATAAAGACTGCTTTTTTCTTAAAGCCTTTTTCGAGGGCGGCCTGGGCGCGCTGAAAAATTGGCGCATGGTACGGGGCGGACCAGGGTTTGCCGGTGCTGAGGACTTCGAATTTGCAATGGACTGATTTGGGCAAGAGTTTGCGAACGTGTTTTTCGACCAGCTTGGCGATGCGTTGCGGATCCTGGCCGGGGACCAGGCGCGTAGAGAATTTCGCGTAGGCTTTCGAAGGGATGACAGTCTTTGCGCCTTCGCCCTGATAGCCGCCCCAAATGCCATTGAGTTCGAGCGTCGGACGTATCCAGAGCTGTTCGACGGTGGTGAAACCTTTTTCGCCGCAATAACCGGGAGCGCCGACGGCGTCCTGAAATGCTTTGCGGCTCCAAGGCAAGGCGTTAAGCGCTTTGCGTTCAGTTTTGGAGAGTTTTTTTACGCTGTCGTAGAAGCCGGGAATGGTTACGCGGAAATTCTTGTCGTGGAGTTTGGCGAATAATTCCGAAAGAATGGCCAGCGGATTGGGAACCGCGCCGCCGTAGACACCGGAGTGAAGATCGCGGGCGGGGCCGGTCAATTCGATCTGGTAATAGTTCAATCCGCGCAGGCCGTAGGTGATGGAAGGAACGCCTTTGCCGAGCATGGAGGTATCGGAGACGACGAGCGCATCGGCTTTAAGTTTTTCCTTATTTTTTTGGACGAAATTCCAGAGACTGACGCTGCCAACTTCCTCTTCGCCTTCGATGAGAATTTTGATGTTGATGGGAAATTTTCCGGCCAGCTCATGCAAAGACTGAAGGGCCTTGAGATGGATGTGCACCTGACCTTTGTCGTCGGCAGTGCCGCGCGCGTAAATGTTGCCGTTGCGAACGGTCGGTTCGAAAGCGGGAGTGGTCCAAAGGTGGAGCGGCTCGGCAGGCTGAACGTCGTAATGTCCATAGAAGAGGACGGTTGGTTTGCCGGGCGCGTTGAGAGATTCGGCATAGACAAGCGGGTGCAGCGCCGTGGGAACGATTTCAATCGATTCAAATCCGGCGGAACGAAGATTGTCTGCGACCCAACGAGCAGCGCGGTCGATGTCGGGCTTGTGTTCGGATTTGGCGCTGACGCTGGGGATGCGAAGAAACTCGTTTAATTCCGCAAGATGCTGATCACGACGTGAGTCTATGAGTTCGGCCAGAGTCATGGGGACAGAAAAACGTCTGAGTCCTTTCAGAGATAAATACGAGAATCTGGTTAAGAATGTTGCGGTCCGGGAATAAAGAATGACAAAAAAAGAGGCTCCGCACCGCTGCTTTTGATTGTAAGACTGTGCTGAGGGAAAGAACAAGCAGGGGAAAGGGCCTCGTTCCTGATGCGATACACGAAAAAGCAGGGCAATTGACGGAGGCAGAGGCGGCGCAGAAGATGGAGGCATGAGCAGCACAGCTGAGTTTACGGCGCCCCGGCGTAGCGCACGCGTATTCCGCAAGATGAAAATGCAGGCGCAAGGGCGGGGGCACAACGGCAAAAAGTTCCGCGAAGTATGCGAAACGCTGGTGGTGAGCGCTTACGGCGGACTGTTGATGCTGAAACACGAAGTGGACAAAGACGAATTGATGGTGATCACGAATCCGGAGACGCAGGAAGAGATCGAATGCCGGATCGTGTATTTGGGCGATCTATGCGATCAAGGACAGAGAGTAGCGATTGAATTTTTGACGCCGGCGCCGCATTTTTGGGGGCTGGAGTTTTCGGATCAAGCGGTTCCCCGTAGCGACCCTCCCGTGGTGCACTAAAAAATAAAAACTGGCTGTGAGTCAGGATGTGCGTATGGGAGTAGTGTGCGCGAGGGCGGCGGCTCTGCGTTTGCTGACCCATTCGGTGAAGCGCCAGAGTAAAAGAATGCCAACTAAGAATCCGTAGAATAAAGGTTCGCGAACATCAGATTTGACGAGCCAGTAATAATGAATGACGCCCAAAATCGCGCAGAGATAAATGCTGCGGTGAAGAGCCTGCCAGCGTTTGCCGCCGAGACGGCGAACCCAGCCCGCAGTTGAGGTGATGGCGAGAGGGATTAACAAAACGAAAGCGGCGAAGCCGACGGTGATGAAGGGGCGCTTGACGATATCTTTGAGCATTCCGGCAAAATTGAAAGACTGGTCGGGACCGAGATAAGTGAGGAAGTGCAGGCAGACGTAAAAAAAGGCGAACAGGCCGAGCATACGGCGGAAGCGGATGAGTTCGGGGAGATTTAGAACTTTGCGAAACGGCGTGATGCAGAGGGTGAAGATCAGGAAGCGGAGAGTCCAATCGCCGGTTTGATGCTGGAGGAACTCGACGGGATTTGCGGTGAGATTGTTGTGAAAACCGCGCCAGACGAGTACGAGCAACGGAACGCAAGAAAGGAGAAATACGAAAAGCTTGGACCATTTGCCAGCAAGAAATTTCCGCACGGTCGCGAACCCTCAGTGGAACTTTTTCAGGTCCATACCATTGTAGAGCGATGCGACTTGGTCCGCGTAACCGTTGAACATCAGAGTCTTGTGCATGAAAATTTCGCCCAGACGGCGTTCGGTTGCCTGGCTCCAGCGGGGATGGTCAACGTTGGGATTCACGTTGGAGTAGAAGCCGTACTCAATTGGAGCTTGGCGGTTCCAGGTGGTGGGCGGTTCAGAAGATTGCAAACGGATTTTGACGATGGACTTGATGCTTTTGTAGCCGTACTTCCAGGGAATAACCATGCGGACGGGCGCGCCATCCTGATTAGGAAGAGTTTCGCCGTACATGCCGACGCAAAGTAGCGCGAGAGGATGCAAGGCTTCGTCGAGACGAAGACCTTCGACGTAAGGATAGTCGAGGCCGGTGTGGTAGGACTGAGGCATCTGCTTGGGATCGTAAAAACTCTGGAACGCCACGTATTTGGCTTTGGGCAGAGGTTCGGCGAGTTTGAGAATGGTGCTGAGCGAATAGCCTATCCACGGGACGACGACGGACCAGCGTTCGACGCAGCGGTGGCGGTAGATGCGCTCTTCGAGCGGTGCGAGCTTAAGGATTTCGTCCATGGAAAACTTTCGCGGAGTCTTCACGTCGCCTTCGACGGAGACGGTCCAGGGCGAAGTGCGGAAATTCTGGGCGTTTTTCGCGGGGTCGCCTTTGTCGGTGCCGAATTCATAAAAATTGTTGTAGTGGGTGACGTCGTTTTCCGGAGTGATTTTTTCGTCTACGGTGTAGTTGCTTTTTACCGTGGAAAGCTTGGTGTTTGCCTGAACGATGCCGGGATGCGAGAGGATAGAGGCGAAACGTTCGCCGACGACGGTGGCGGCTCCGGCGATGCCGAGACCGCGAAGAAAATTGCGCCGGTTGAAATAGATTTTTTGCGGGGTTACGTCGGCTGGGGTAAGTCCGCTTGGCTTCTTGATGAGCATGTCTAATCTTTAGAACCACTTAGGGGCTGCGGCGGTTGCTCGCGCTTTAGTCTCTTAGTCTTAACACGATACGCATGAGTCGTTGCGTTGGATGCCGGTAAAGCTGGAAGGTTTCCGGGAAAGAAGCCGCAAGTTGTATAATTTTGAGCGGAGGAGTGGGTGAGCGGTTGAAACCGGCGGTCTTGAAAAATGAAATCGCCGATTCGCTATCTAGTAGAAAATACAACTAAATCCCTTTGCCAGCCGTAAGATAGCGACAATTTCTGTTTTTTGGCTTTGCCTCATTTTCGTTCGTTTTGCGCTAGCTTTAGTGACAATTTTGGTGACAGCTGAAGGGTTGAATCGGTCGCGCACTTGAACACGCTCAAGCATATGTCTTTCTCAGCAATGTGGTTGCCCTGGAGTAAAAAATACTGTAACGCGAGATGCACGGACAGACCCGGTGATCGATTCCCATTCAAACGCAAACGTGGTGGCGGCGGTTTGCTAATTCACCCTGACCCGTTTGCACAGACCGATTTTCGTTTGTTTTGTTAGCGTTGCGAAGTTCCCAGTTGCAGTGAAGACCTTCCGTTTGCAGTCTATTGTTCAGCACTAGGCACGGCGATTCTTGGTCACTGACAACGTCCTTTATCATTCGCTATCGCGATGAAGGGGCAACCCCTGGGGAATACGAGACCGCAGCGAGCGAGCACGTGGGCGACAGTCGAAAACGCCTCGTAGTCACATTGGCAAACGCACGCCGACATATCGGTATTAAATCCGGTGTCGGTGAGCGCATTGGCGATTTGCCATTCGTCGCTGAGGTCCTGGCAAGTCGAGCATCATCAGCACCGCTTTCAGGGTTAAAACATTCGGGCAGAAACCCCGAAGCGCAAAATTAGCAGTTGACAGTCACATTGGCAAACGCAAGCCGACTTCCCATTACTAATCGCGGTAAGCCGGCATCCAGATCACTTCGCGATGAAGCTCTTACGAAGTTCGGTGAATTCATCGGCGCCGGGAGGGAGTTTCCCTTCCGTGATTCGCCCTGCTCTTTGTGCGAAGCCGTCATCGGAATGATTCGACGGTCCATATCGATGCTCCTCCGCGCAGGGCCTTGCCACTCGATTAGATCTGCGCTCTGCCGCCGTCAACGAACAGTTCGATACCCGTGACGAAACTGGAGTCATCCGACGCCAGAAACAACGCCACCTTAGCAACTTCCTCGGGTTCCCCCATGCGTCCCATCGGGACGGTCGACACAATCCGCGCAATCACGTCTGCAGATAGCCGACTCGCCAGCGGCGTATTGATCGGACCCGGACTAACAACGTTTGAGCGGATACGACGGTCCTTCAGATCTGTAGTCCACGTTCGCACGAAAGAGCGGATTGCAGCCTTACTCGCGGCATACACACCGAAGGCGGCCGTACCCTTAACACTCGCGACAGAGCCGTTGAGAATGATCGAGCCACCATCCTTCAGTAGTGGTAAAGCCTTTTGCACCGTGAACAGCGTTCCCCGCACGTTGATGTTGAACAGTTTGTCGAAATGCTCTTCGGTGACAGCCCCAAAGGGAACAAATTCGCCCACGCCGGCATTGGCGAAAACAATATCGATTCGGCCCTTTACTTTCGAGACCGTCTCGTAAAGACGATCGAGGTCGGCCAACTGGGCAACGTCACTCTGCACTCCAGAAACATTGGTGCCGATTGCCTTCTGGCGCGATAAAGCGCAGAAGACGATTTCCGCTTTCGCCGCTCGGCTTCAGTCCGATCCCGATGCGATACCGGCGCTTGCCTCGGCTCTTGATTCTCAGCTCGCGCAAACCAAGCAAATCCTGATCGCCGGCGACCCCGCGTCACCGGACACTCGCGAACTGCTGCGGCAGGTCAACACGCGGTTCCTCCCCAATAAAATTCTCCTTGTCGCCGACGGCGGCGCCGGACAACAGCAGTTGACCCGCTGGCTGCCCTTCGTGGCCGGTGTTCGTCGGGTGGGAGGGCGCGCGACTGCCTACATCTGTGAGAAGTATGTGTGCAAACAACCGACAACGGACGCACGAGTAGTCGCTCAACTGTTGAGTGGGAAAAACTAGAACGGTACTCAACAGGGAGGGCGCGATGGAACGAGTGAGGCACAGGCGTGCCGTGAGCGGTGAGGTTTCGGGTTCCCGAAAGCGCAAGCCCTTATGAGGATGCGGACACACGAGAAGACCGCCGCAGCGTGAGCAAAGTGAGGTCGTCTTCAAGGTCGCCACTACCGTGAAAGTCTCTGATCGCCTCGGCTAGCGCTGTTACAAAGAGGGCAAGCGGAAATTTGACCGGGAGTTTCTCTAGCGTTCTGCTGGCGAGTTCAAGGAGGCCTTCGACCGTCAGCATTTCATCGTCCGGAGAAAGGACGTCGGTGGCTCCGTCGGAGAACATTAGAATGATGTCCGCGGGTTCGACGTGAATGCTCTGCTGCGTATAGGCGGACCCGGCGAATGCCCCCACGGGGAATCCTTCGAGACCGTCTAAGGTGAACCATCGGCGATATCGAGCCTGCCACAAGAACATGCGCGGATGAGCGGCGTAGGCGTAGTTGAACTCGCCCGTGTGTTGGTCGAACGTGGCGGTGATAAAAGTCGAGAGTCGGAGAGGTGCTTCGGGTGTTTGCCCTGGATGAGCGAATTCATCATTCAGCGCGCTCAAGAACCGGGAGTTGTCTAGGATGTCGCGGTGCCGACGTATCAGGCCGTGGATGTACGAGGCTATGACGCTCGCTTCATGTCCGTGACCGACACAGTCCGCGAGCAAAATACGTGCTTCACGATCGGCTGCACAAGAGAAGAACGCATATAGGTCTCCGCCCTCCTGAGCTGCACAGGGGACTGAAAGAACGTCAGCCTCTAGACCAACAAGTTGGACGTGGCGATGGGCCAGTTCGCTGCCGGCCCAGAGTTCAACACAGCCACGAGAAGCGACCGTAATGGCCGGCGTATCGTTTTGATCTTGTTCATTCATGTCGGTAGATGACGTTTAGCGCGAAGTAGATCCGCTTTTGCGCATGAAAATCTCGCGTCCACGGTCCTCGAAACGGACTTCATCCATGTACGTGCGGATTAGCAAAAGGCCTCTTCCGTGATCCGAGGCGAGATTCTCGCCGAGGACAGGGCTCTCAAGTACCGCTGGATCGAATCCTGCTCCTTCGTCGCGAACCGCGATCCATAAGCCATGAACAGCGTCGCAGCCGCAGCGCACGCGAACTTTCTTGCTCGGGTCATGGTGATTACCGTGGACGATCGCGTTGGCGAGGGCTTCGCGCAGGGCGGTTTCGACCGCGAACTCATGCTGAGGCGGCAAGCAGCTCCTTTTGAGGAGACGCATCAACTTTCTTGCCGTGGGGTTGATCGCCTTGATCCGGCTTGAGATGAGAACCTGCAGTTGCATTGTTCCCTCGTCTCCGCTGCATAAGACTTAAGTGAGTCTGAAAAGGATTCAGGGATGGAGTCTTCAGCGCGTCGCCAACGTGTCGTGCAAGCACTGAAATGAAAGTGGCCGGAATCTTTCGCTCGGTTCGGCGTATCGGATGAAGTGAACGCGTTGAAAGTTGAAGAGCTCCTCGGTGAAACGGAAACGGAGCGGTTGGATTGCTGTGCTCCCGCTGCAAGACCGCAGTGCGGGAGAAGCCGCTCACGCTCGGTGCGAGATGTGTCGCGCACGCGAGGTACAAGAGTAAAGAAAGAGGAGAAGATAACTCGTCGAGTTCTTTCTGGCGGCGGCCCGTAATAAAGACATAGGCACCCTCTTTCACGAAAAGTTTTGCCGTAGCTAACCCAATTCCTTCTGTACCGCCGGTGACGACAGCGATTTTGCCTTCGAGTTTTTTGGTCATTCCTTTTCTCCGTTGTTCCTATGCCTTCTTTCTAGGTCTTTACTTGACCGCGGTCAGAGATGGATTGCTGCGTCTGTCCCACCCGCCACCAAGAGCGCGGAAGGTGCGCACGGCGGCGCGGGCCGCATCCGCTCGGGTGCTCTCCACATCGTTCCGTGCAACGAGAAGTTGACTATCCGCATTAAGAACATCCGTCAGTGGAATTGCGCCGGCCTTGTAGGCCCGCTCCGAAAGATCGCGAGCCCGCGTTAGAGAGGTAACTTCACCCTGCAGCTCCTCCAGGCGCACCTGCGTTTGCGCAAGCTCCATCAAAGCGTTCTCTACGTCTTCGGTGGCTCTCAAGGCGGCTTGCCGATACCCGGCAAGCGCTTCGGCGTAGGCGCCGCGCGACTGCGCGACCTCAGCTGCGACCTTTCCAAAATCGAAAAGCCGCCATCGCAGCGCTCCCGTCCCGATGGGCTGGAACGCCTTCCCGTTAAAAAGAGTGCCCCCGTTGGTGCTGTCGAAACCAAGCGCGCCGGAAAGCGAAACCTTCGGGTAGTAGTCGGAAATCGCAACACCGATTCGCTCGTTGGACGCGGCAAGCCGGCGCTCGGCTGCGATGATGTCGGGCCGCCGGCGCAGGACATCCAGGGGTTGGTCGGCACCAGTGATTGCAGGGATTCCGGGAATCGTGCCCGGTCTCGAAAGCTCTTCTGCGTACGTTCCCGGCTGAGCACCCATGAGGACGTCGAGACGGTTCAGCTGTGCTTCAAGGGCCACACGCAAGGAGGGCACCGTCGACTTGGCTTGCTTGAGAAGCGCTTCCGCTTGGGCAACCTCTCGGTCATCTGCTACTCCCACCCGTCGACGGACCTCCACCAACTCCAGAAGATGTGTATCGGTGTCGATGAGTTGCTGCGCAACCGCAAGCCTCGCCTGATACTCCCTCACCTGAAGGTAGGCATCCGCCGCCTCGGCAGCGACGGTGATTCGAGTTCCAACCTGGTCGGCCTGCGCAGCTTGGAGTTCATCAGCAGCCGCAGCTTTGCCGCGGCGCAGCCCTCCCGCAAGATCGATTTCCCAGCTCGCCGCAGCTCCAACAGTGTATTCCCGCTGATCGCGGCTGTAGCCTGGAAAACCGTTCGCAACAGAACCAAACGGATTCACAAGGCTTTGGTGGACGGCTGTGCCCGTCGCATCCAAATCAGCTGTCGGCAGAAGTTGCGCGCCCGCCGCTGCTGCTGCCGCTCGGGCTTGGCGGACACGTGCAAACGCAGCGGCAAGATCAAGATTTTGGTCCAGGGCGCGGTGCACGACAGTCACAAGCATCGGGTCGTCGAACCCCGTCCACCAACTTTCGAGAGGCGGTGGTGAAAATTCCGGCTTCGTCGCACTGGCCCCGGCGAGATTATGAAATGGAGCGAGATTGGTGGTGGGCTTCACATAACGTGGCCCCACGGCACAACCACCTGCAAAAAGGCTGAGGGCAAGAATGATCGCTGTCGCTTTGAGCGCGGCTTGACTCAATTCGCGTTCCTTACGGTTACGGCCGAAATTGCGGACGAAAGTGTAAAACGCTGGCGTGAACAGAAGACCGAAGATGGTTACTCCGATCATGCCGAACAAGACGGCAGTTCCCAGGGATTGGCGCATCTCCGCTCCTGCTCCGTGCGCGACGGCAAGCGGAGCAACGCCGAGGATGAAGGCGAACGATGTCATCAGAATCGGGCGTAGACGTGTCCGGGCGGAGTGTACGGCGGCCTCTTCCGCTGTGATACCGTCGTCGTCTTCCCGCTGTTTGGCAAACTCCACGATCAGAATCGCGTTCTTAGCCGCCAATCCGACCAATACCACGAATCCGATCTGGGCGAGAATGTCGATCGGCATGCCTCTAGCATGAAGACCAGTCGCGGATGCCAAGAGACACATCGGCACGATCAACACAATCGCCAAAGGCAACTTCCAGCTTTCGTATTGCGCTGCAAGGACCAGGAATACGAACAGCGCGGAGGCTGCGAAGATCAAGAGGGTCGGTGTCCCCTGCTGCTTTTGCTGATAGGACAGGTCGGTCCACTCGAAGGTGATGCCGGGTGGAAGGGTCCGTGCGGCGATGTCTTCCATATGCTTCATAGCCGTTCCCGACGAAACGCCAGGCGCGCCAGAACCCAACACCTCAGCCGCGGGGTAGAGGTTGTAGCGAGGAATACGATATGGCGCAGTACGCTCCTTCATCGTAGCCACCGTACCAATAGGAACCATCTCGCCACTCGCATTTCGGACCTTGAGCTGGGAGATATCTTCCGGTGTCTGGCGGAAGGATTGATCGCTCTGCGCGAAAACTTGCCAAGTGCGTCCGAGATAGTTGAAGTCGTTCACATATTGCGGACCGATATAGAGCTGGAGTGTCGAGAAGACAGCATCCGGCGTCACTCCGACTTTTTCCGCTTTCTCCCGATCGATATCGGCGTAGACGGATGGCGCGCCCGCATTGAAGAGAGTGAAGTTCCCGGCCAGTTCTGGGTCCTTGTTGGCCTCCGCAACGAGCGCATTAGTCGCCTTGCTGAGAGAATCGGGACCTAGTCCGCCGCGATCCTCGACCATCATCTTGTAGCCGCCAGCCGAGCCGAGGCCCTGGACCGGAGGCGGCATGATGACGGCGACATACGCATCCTTGACACCGGAGAGGCGCTGTCTCACCGTTTGCAGCATCGTTGCTGCGTCTCCTCCGGGAATATGCTTGTTGTAGAGCGAGGGCAGAGCGAAATAGAGGGTGGCCGTATCGGAAGCGAAAGTGCCCGTCGTCACGTCGAACCCGGCGGTGGCCGAGCTATGCTCGACTCCCGGCGTTTTTAGGAGGATGTCGTTCACCTCACGAACAACTGCATCCGTGCGAGCAAGGCTGGAACCCGGCGGCAGCTTTACGAGAGCGGCGAGATAACCGATATCCTGCTCCGGGATGAAGCCGGTGCTCATCTTCGAGAACTGAAATCCAGTGAGTGAGATTAACCCGACATAGATGAGCGCGATGATCACTGTCGCTCGAACGAAGCGGCCCGTCATCTTGCCATAACTGGACGACAACCACTCGAAAGCTGCATTGAAACGGCTGAACAAAGGGTGCAAGAACCGGGCTAGACCAACTGGTCTGTCGTGAACGTCCCCCACCTTGTGCGGCTTCAGAAGGACGGCACAGAGAGCAGGACTCAGTGTGAGAGAGACAAAACAGGAGATCACAGTGGACGCAGCAATCGTGGTCGCGAATTGCTTGAAAAACAGGCCGGAGACACCCGAGATGAAGGCGGAAGGCACGAACACGGCGCACAGAGTCAGAGCGATAGCAATCAATGCGCCGGATACTTCGTCCATCGTGCGGTGAGCTGCGTCTTTCGGTGACATGCCCAGCGCCATGTTGCGTTCAACATTCTCAACAACAACGATGGCGTCGTCGACGACAATACCTACGGCCAGCACCAGCCCGAACAGCGACAGGTTGTTGACGGATATACCGAGTACGCCGAGGAGAACGAAGCTTCCAAGAAGCGAGACTGGAATAGCTATGACCGGGATGATCGTCGCGCGCCAATTCTGCAGGAAGACGTAGACGACGCCGACCACCAGTGCGATTGCGATCAAGATCGTGACTTGGACCTCTTCGATCGATCTGCTAACGAATTCGGTCGGGTCGTAGATCTTGATATCGCTGATGTCGGATGGGAAGGTCTTCTTCAGCTCGTTATACTTAGCGAGTACGTCATGCTCCACCTTGACGACATTCGACCCAGGCACTGCAA
>WNFO01003592.1_pt1 | contig 24833 bp, 43 predicted proteins | sample 5400251 | NCBI WGS metagenome assembly WNFO01 (sample SAMN13153354, study PRJNA577476) | soil metagenome | isolation source: 100 cm saprolite under Madrone tree | place: USA:California | collected 2016-06-14
CGTCGCTGTTGCACGACGACGTCATTGATGGCGCCGACCTGCGTCGCGGAGCACTGTCCGCGCCTGTTGCCTTTGGGAACAAGTACGCCATCCTCGGGGGTGACTTTTTGCTCGGCCGGGCGAGTGCGGCGCTTTCTCGTCTTGGAGAGAGTGAAGTCGTCGAGCTCATCGCCAGTGTTATCAACAACCTTGTCGAGGGAGAGATTCTTCAAATGAACAAGGTTGCGCAACAGGGTGGTGCGCTTGTCGGTGCGTCGTACGTGGGTGGAGATAGTTGGAATATCTACTTGAAGAAGACATACCTGAAAACGGCGAGTCTCATGGCGAAGGGTACACGCGCAGCTGTTGTCCTCGGTGGTGCTAGGGAAGGGGAGATCTGGAAAGAGGTTGCATATGCTTATGGTCGTAATATCGGCATCGCCTTCCAGGTATCGACCCACGTTTCTGTGTTTTGTCCATTTGTGGTACCAATGACGGGTTCGTATCCTGTAGCTCGTCGACGATGTCCTAGACTACGAGTCGGGAGAGGCTGCGCTTGGAAAGCCTGGAGGAGCCGACCTGCAACTGGGGCTTGCAACAGGTCCAGCACTGTACGCATGGGAAGAACACCCTGAGATGGGGGCCCTCATTGCACGAAAGTTCGAAAAGGAGGGAGATGTCGAGCTCGTATGTGATCGCTTTTTGTTGTCCATGCTTACTGACAGGGAGGCGCGTTCAGGCTCGGGACCTTGTTCGAAGATCATCCGGAGTAGTGCGTACAAGAGAGCTTGCGTGCACATATGCGGACAAGGCACTGGAGACATTGCAGCACTTACCGGAGAGCGAGGCCAGAGGTGCATTAGAAGTTCTCACAGAGCGAGTTGTGAAACGGACATGGTGATTGTTGCGAGTGGTGGTAGCATAAAATAGATCACTCCAGATCGATAATAGTGTCGGGGAGGAGCAGATATTAGTCAGTTGACTGTCTCACTCGACCACCACTACGAGGGACTCTGCTCGGGAGCGACACCCTTTTTCTACAATTGTGTCTGTTACGCAGCATTGCGACTTTATTGTGCGCTGCTCATGCTCACAGTGCAGGACACTCGAAAGAAGACAATTCCGAGTAGACGGGAATCCCGCCCTGGTCTGGCCTAATACGCCCGACGCGCCGCGCATTTTCTCTACAGGCGGCTTCAGTCGTCGTCGCCCGCCTTCTTTCCCCCTTTCCCCCAACATCGGCATCCCGCTTGAAGGCGTGCCCTTATGTGTAGTGAAGAGAATAGAGCTGCTCTATATCTCTTGGTTCAGCATGTTACTCGCGGATTCTACGATCCCCGGTACATCGTGGTCATGGACCAGCTAGCACGCCACCAGGTGTGAGTAACCTTTCCTAGTACAAGCCCCTCCCCTCCTCAGCCCAGGGGTCATATGTTATTTATCTCAATTAATCCAGCCTCAAGGATGATGACTTGGCCGGGAGAGTTGGGTTGCAAGTCAAAGAGCTCAACAAGCTCATGGCGACCCTGGAAAAAGATGGGTTGATTCAGGCGTGAGCTTTATTTTCTGCTTGGAAACTCAATTTGCCAAGAAAGGACCTGATCCCGTTTTCTTCGTAAGTCACCGCCAGAACGAACTCAAGGAAGGGGCACAGCGTTCCGTGGGCAGGCAATACTTTTATGTCGACTATACACGCTTCTGCAACGTAGTGAAATGGCGAGTTGCCGAGATGCATCGCGTTATAGATACGGGCTTGCGCAATGTGAGTCCTTATAGGCATGCTACATGTCGCACACCCCTAACTAACTGGCCCCCTACGTTACCCAGCAACTCGACAACAAAGGGTATATATGTCCTCGGTGCAATAGGTCATACACCCCCCTGGACGCAGACAAGATCGCAGATTACGAACGTGGCATCTTCATCTGCGAAGACTGTGGAACCGAGCTTGTCGATAACGAAAATGCGGAGAACGTACGCGGGAGTCAAGACAGAATGCAGCGTTTCAACTATCAAATGCGCTTCATACGGGAAGGCCTCCGAAAGAGCGAGGACATGCGCATTCCCCAGTAAGCAATAACCCCCTGTTGTAGATGGCCACCAAATCATTCTGACCTTTTTGCTCCGCCCGCGTGCTTGATGCCCCAGCTTTGATATATCGCAATATATCACCAAGCACTTTGCGCTGGACGCTGCTGCTCAAAAAGCTGCCGGCGAACCGGGCCACGGTCTAAAAGTGGCCGGTTCAACGGGCGAAAGACAACAAGAGGATGGAATCGGCATTGTATTGACTACCGATAAGGACGAGGAGACCGTCCGCAACGAGCGCTTAAAGGAAGCCGAAACGAAGAAAGCGCAGAATATAATGCCGCTGTGGCATCTTAGGAGTACGATCACCAATGACTTGACCGCGCTAGGCATCAAGGAGAACGCTCAGAATGCGGCGGCGGCGGCGCAACAAGCGGCCGGACCTAGTAGTCTTAATCTCGATGAAAGCTTGAAAGGGTTGGGGAAAGTCGGCCGCGCGAAGGATCAGGTCACCAGCGCCGAAGACGAAGTAGACGACGAGGATGTGAAACCAGGTGTTGCGGAAAGCAACGAGGCGGACTGTAAGCCCGTGCCACAACCCCCAGTTTCCTGTCCTGTTTGCAGCCAGCCCCTAATTAATCCCCTTCTCTCAAGACTACGATCAGTACTACGCGTCTTTGGCAGCCTCAGCCGCACCATCGACACAACACACGCCGCCAGGCGAGTTCTCCGTATTGGGCGATTTCGAAGAAGACAGGAAACCGGATATCGAGTATCTCGACTCTCTGAACGAGCATAACAAGCGGTCGAGATCGGTAGAGGACGAGGGCGATGCAGAACGAAAACAGGCAAGGGTTGGTGACGGTTGGGGTGGCCAACAGGGCGCACGGGAGAATGGCGAGCTTCTCTCCATGAATGGAGTGGAAGGTTCGGGGATGGATGCGGGGGATATGTTGGCAGAAGAAGATCCCATCGTCTACGGTTTGTTCTTTCACTATTCTTATTTTCCAGGCACGCTCAATAAATCTTTACATCAGTGGATGGCCAACCAATACCGTTCTCCCAGGTTGGGGAGGAGCACCACGACCTGATGACGGCCGATGAATATACAGCCTACTTTGACATATTTCAGCAGCGGTCCGCGTAAGGTTTGTAGTTTAGGGCCACTAGTACCACTCTGTATGCTGTACTAAGCATAAACGGGTTCTTACTTGTATCCCGTTACAACCCACTCGAGCTTACACGATGACCGATGATCGATGATCCCTCGATGGCACGCAAAATACGACAGATGACCCATGAATGCATTAGAATGAGAGAACGATACAAGCCATACAGTGTCTCAGCAGTCAGCCATCTACCAGCTGACAGTACGCCCACGCATCCCATTGACAATCAATACTAACGCCCCGAGTCCCTCCCAGTCACCCCTACAACTGTATGGTGGCACTCCTCGGGGCAAAGCGTCTTGGGCACAAAGTGGGCGTGTTGGCTTTACTTCCGCTTCGTCAATGGAGAACCTTCAGCCTTCTTTTCACCAGCAGGTGCCACCGGAGCTTTCTCTTTAACGTTTTTGTCATCGGGAGTAGGTGCGTCGGTCTTCTTCGAAGGCTACAATGTAGTATGTAATTGATGGTGAGAGATAACAGTTAGTCAGAAGTCTCACCTTGATAACAGTAGGCTTCTGCTGGCTCCCAACGAGACCAAAGAGTGCACCGAGCATACCGAAGAAAGTGAAGACGGCACCAATAAGGGTGACGCCAATTTCAGGTTGAGTCTTCCAAGCGGCAACAGGATCAGTCCGCGCGAGCGCAATAAACTTATAGGCTTTGTTTCGGAGGAAGTCGACAGGATTCTCGGTAAAGGTGACTTCATTTAGTTCCTCCTCATCCTCAGCGGAGAAGGTTGCCTTGTCTGCGGCCTTCTCGAGTGCGTGTTTAATATCGAAAGTCTCTGCAGCCAAGGTCTTGGCGTCATCGATGGAGTATCCGACATAGATGTTATCGAAGAAGATATCCTCGGTCATGGTCCAAAGCTCAATACCAACGCCACCCTATTTACCTGGGTAAGCGCATGAAAACTCAAAAAGTGTCTGACGCACAATCTTGTTGAGACTCTTCACTGGGGTAAGGTCCTCAAAGTAGTCAGGGTTGGAAATCTTGCGGGGGGCCCACTCGCCCTTGTAGGCTGGATTATCGATCATGGCAGCGAACCATTTGCCTTTATAAAGCGGATTCGGCTTGTATGGGCTGCAAACAGACGTATTAGGTGGCAACAGTAACAATGGAGGAAATTTATTACCGCTTCCACTCGCCGCAACCAGGAGCTTCGTCACACTTGGGGTTGGGGACAGTGGGCGCGATCCAGTCACCATCTTCCTCGTCATCCCACTCCTCGGGCTTCTCGGCGTCTGAATACGTGTATAAGTGGACGACACAACCCACACGCTCAGAAGTACACACCAGGGTCAGGGATACTCAAGGGCTCATCATCGAGCCAATCTTCAGGCTTCTGGGCTTCCTCATCGAGAATCTCATAGGGTGCATCCTCGTCCCAGTCATCAGGCTTCTTCGCGTCAGGTTCCGGGATGCGTTTGGCATCCACCCAATCTTCGGGCTTCTTGTCCTCAGGATCATCAATCTCGGCGGCTGGGTTGACCGCGGGGGTGAAATCCTCGAGGAGGTCACCACGATTGACGCTTTCACCGTTGACCAGGACGTCATAAGTGTTATTAGGGCTGGGTGGACGTTAGTTCGGTGACGTAAACGTGTGAAAATAAAATCAAACTGACTGTAGAACGAGCGTGTATAGATTCGTAGTCTTTTCAATACTGGGCCTGGGAGGTGAAGTCAAGTGCTTCTCTTCGTACTCACCCGTCTTTGGGCTTTTATGACGGAAGATGAAATGGACCTAGGAAAAAGAAAATGACACAGAAAAAGTCAGATGCGCAAAGTAGGTGCCAGAGAGAAACCAAACCAACCTTTGTGCCCGGGCAAGTGAGATCAGGACCAAACATGACGACCCAGGGAGTCTTGTCAGAGAATTCCTTTCCACTGGTCTGGAAGCCATCTTCGAGCAGCTTAAGGTATCCACCACCGCAGTTGCCACCCTTCTGGTATTTTACCTCATACTGAACGACGAGCGGCTTGTCCGAAATGTCGATGGCCTTGTTGAAGGGGGCAGATATGGCGTGATGAGACGCGGCACTCTTTGCCACGAGACCATAGTCGCCCTCAACGACAGGGTTGGAAGCTTCTTCGACTGACCATTTGCCGACATAAGAGAAAATTTCACCGCCAACGGGAGTCTTCTTAGTGGCCTCAGAGGGAGTCCACCTGTCTTCCCAACCTTCGTTGAACTGCTCAACAAAAGGTGCTTTGATTTCCGAGGACTTGGGATGGTGTGTGAGAACAAAGAAGGAAAAGTAGGGAGTGTTAAGAGTCTCACTTTGAGGACCGGCTTGTCATCCGCTGATGCAGTATACGCCAAAGCAGCGGCGACGAGGGCAGGGAGCGCGATGCATCGCATGGCTGAGAGGGAGGAAGGGGCAAGAAATATAGAGGCAAAAGACAGAAAAACGGCGATTTAATACAAGTCTGTTTATTTACATTTTGCCACGTATGCAAACGTCTTTTCCCACGCACTACCCGAGCAAGTCTGCGTGGCCTGATGCAGACAGCGCCAGCTACGCTTCCAATGTTATTTCGCGATTCCATCGCCGTGAACAGAATCACTTACCACAAATTCGTCGTCCAGGTACTTTGACACCGCAATCTGGTCTCCCAGTCCTTTTCTCCGTCGTGTCTTCAACATCAGATCTCGCGCGAGTGCCTGACCGGATGCAGGCTCAAGCGGTCGAAGCTTAATACTCGTGTCCGCCGGGTCACCTAGACGTGCCCACCATGTCGTAAGCCAGACAGATTAAGTCCTAGATTATACCACTGCCTACCAGGTACTATTGACCAATGGTCAAATACCTGTACACAAAAGGCTTGTCCTTGCGTCGCTGTGCGCAAGTCTGTCTCAAATCCATTTGCGTCAAAGACTGGAATTAGTGCCTTCACCGTATACAGCGGCGATCCGGCTTTTGGCACATCTTGCGTGACATGTCCTCGCCTCCGAGCAAGCACGGTATAAACCGCAGATATGCAATCCGAGGGTGCCTGTACTTCTACATAATAGATAGGCTCCATGAGCCTTGGTGTGGCCTGGAAACCAAAATAATAATAATTAGGATCTGCACAACACTAGGCTACTAGACTCACCATGAGGAACGATGAGTAACAGACGCGACGGGCCGTTGGGACAATCTGTCCGCCACCACGAAATATTGGTTCTTGCGCGAGGCTTGCGTCAAGGATACGGAACTTGACGTTACGCATGGCTGTACAAATAATTAAATGAGTCTAACCACTGAAAAGTACCTTGCAACTAACGTTCATCGCAGAGGGGACCCTCCCTTGCACCCCACTGGAAGCCTTGCTTCATGTGCTCCTTGACACTCCCGAGGAGCTTTTTGTCAACCTGCCAGGACGATGAGAGCTTAAACAATCACCAAATGCTAGGGGCTCACTTGAGAGGGTAGACTGTCATCAAGCAGCGCATTGGGGCCGTGCTCATCAGGACCAAACGCCCAAATGGACCGGGACGCGAGGAGATCCCAGTTGTATTTTTCTTCGAAGAATTTGCCACGCTCCTTTGCCATCATCCTCATGTTGACTCGTCCCGTTTCAATATCCTCAGCAATCCCACGCTCCAACGGTTCGGCTATCATGGTGAGTCGATTCCTGTGCAACAAAAACAGTTGTCAATGGGTAGTTATGTAACAGGGAGGCCGCACTTTTTGTTCGGAGTGTCAGCATAACACTTGAGCGCGCTGGTCTCTAACACCGTTTCGCAAAACTTCGTAACGGGGTCTGAAACTTTTATCTCGATCTCCGCAAATAGTTTGCGCAGATCGTGCAGCACGCAGTCCAAGTAGAGTTCGCCAGTGCCAATGATGACGTGCTCCCCACTCTCCTCCACCTTGGTAGAGAGGAGTGGATATGATTTATTGATACTGCGAAGGCCAGAGAGCATCTTTGGTAACTCGGACGGCGCGATCGGTTCGATTGCGACCTTCAGCACGGACTGCGTCATGTGCTTAATGGGCCGGAAAATGTACAGATCATCTTCGATGTCGGTTGACATGAGCGTGGCTGTCTTCGTTATGGAAGCATCGACACCTCCAATCAAGACGAGATTGCCCGCTGAGGCTTCTTCCACGGGAACAAAGTATCTGGACGGGGTTGTTGTAAGAGGATTATTCCAGGAATATCGGCTGAGAATGGAACCGACCGAGACCCGGAGACCCATAAATCATCAACGGTCACCCTCATCATGTCTTCTTCGTCCTCTGGGGAATAACCTTCACCCAGAACCTTAACCTGTTCGCCCTTTTTGAGCGTGCCACTGATGACACGCCCGAGGGCACGGAAGGACTGTGCATCGGTAGCATGATATAGTTTTGTAATATGGACAGATACCGGACCATCTGACCTGCATTCTCTCATGGAAACAGCAACGTCAGAACTCATTGGTCCGGTATACGTTCGCTCGACCTGAGATGACACCTCATGAAGATCCAAAAAATGGCCGATCACGAAATAAAGCTTACTTTGGTTGCAGCGCCCTCTGCGGGGTCTGGTATCCATTCGACAATCATATCCACTAAACCTGTGGTCGGCCCAAAAAATTGGTCCAGCACAGCCTTGAGCAATGGTCGGACATCCATCTTATACATAACCGGCTTGAGATGGATGTTGAGCTCTGCTAAGGTATCTTTAAGACTGTCAATCTCCTCGCTCAGAACTTGGCTGTAGAGCTTGTATAATGGGTCCAGCACGAATTGCACAAAAGTTCTGGGAGACTCCGGATCCGCCGCTTTGCGTGTGAACTTTCGCGTATCATTGTTGAAATAAATATCGCCCCAGAGGCGATCCGCGAAACCCGCGACATCAAGATTCCCTAATCCAAGTTCAGGATCACAGCATAAAGGTGATAAATACAAATAGAACGCACCATACGTCTCAGCATACATTTGGGCAAATGATCGAAGAGTGAAACACCAGCCCATGTCTGTACTTGCGAAACACACATTTCCTCTCTCTGGACTCAAACGGAGATCCGGACTTGGGTCTATGCCACTATGACAAACAGATCAGCTCCCCGACGGTTGGAGGTGAGATGAACTAACCTAATATATGTATTAATCTCTTCTATAGTATGTTTGATTTTGTAGAATGCATCCGTTGGGGGAAGGCGGAGTTCGAGTATGAGCCGGTCTATCTTGTTAACAACAAGGGTAATCGGGACGGCCTCTTGTAGAGCATATCGGATAACGGCTTCTGTATTGACCATCACCTATAAAAGTTAATATAGGGCGGGACCAAAGAAAATAGAAGAGACGGACCCCTTCAACGACATCAACCACAAGTACGATCCCATCGACTAATCGGATCGACGATGCTACTTCATCCACAAAGTTGACGTGACCGGGGGTATCGATCAAATGAACCAAGTGGGATTTCCCCGCTGTCGTCTGGAGGACGAGCGAAATGGGGGACGATTTGATAGAAATTTCCCTTTGCCGTGAAAGTACGTGAGTGTCAGTATAGCGAGTCTGGAGCGGTCGTGTCAAAATTAGAAAGAGGCATCTAAAACCACCACACACCTGTTTGTCAGAGTCCCAATCAAGTTTGTGGGTTTCAAACACGAGCATGTCGAGCAAGGCTGTTTTGCCATGGTGCAAGTGGCCCACGACAGCTACGTTGCGAATCATTTTGGGGAAGGACATCATGTTTACGAGAAATCTACCCCTCTATTGTGAAGTGCAAAATGGTAGGTTTCAACAGAACACATACCCTTTGTCAAAACGCGTTTCTGGCAAGCCCTTCTCCTCTATCGCCCATTTTCGTACCTTGACGGGGGCGATAATTGGTTCCGTGAGAGGCTGAGCATCTTCTTCCTGCACCAGAGTCTCGACGCCTTCACCATACACCTCCGAGGCGGAAGGATAATACTGTTTATGCTCGTGTAAGACTACAGCGTTGTGTGTTGGCTCTACAGGACTACTTTGAGGTTTTAAGCGTGCCTTTGGTAAGAGTAACACGCACCGTCAACCTCCATAAGGGCTGTCCCTGGGCCAGCATCTGTAGGTCCCTCATCGTACCCTTCCAAGGGCTGCTGGTGTGGTGGATGTGCAGACGGAACTTGCTCATTCGAAAACTGAGGTTCGTCGTCCGAGTCGATATCCGCGCCGATGTAGTTTCCAAATTCGTCGTAATCCTCGAAAGAGGCCATAATACGAAGTCCAACTGAGCAGTTGGTGAGGAAAACGCGAACGCCTCCAGACGCGTCTTTGGAAATAAGTTCTCACGACTGACCCGCGCATTCGCCCGTCAGATAATCTGTGGCAGAGCCATGGCTTCGCTCTCTGATGACACCCTCAGAAAGGTTCGGGATTCAGATATCCACGCCCCAGTCTACATGTTGAGCGTCGCCCTTAGATCTTAATTCAGATCCAGCAGACAGCCGTTCAGTCCCAACGGGCCCTCACCGTGACCCGGCAACAAGTCACCAACAAAGAGCGAGAGCGTCGCATTCATCAACTGACAATGACTGAGATTGCCCAAACTGAGGACAGTGTGAACGTCTATCGGGGCGTTGGTAAAATGTAGTCCATACGAATATCGTTTGTGCTGCAATTTCTAACGTGCCGATAAAGGTTCATGATGGTACCCCGATCAACGATGGAGAGAGACCTCAAAAGCCAAGAGAGGGCTCTGACGGATGACATTAACAGCCTGGGTAAAAAAGTGACTTTTCCTGTACTAACTGCGGAATTCATTGAACCAGACACTTGTTTCCCAGGTCAAATATCTGGAAAAGCAATTCAATGATGCACAGTCCCAATTACGTGACATCGTAAGAGTCCCGTCATCCCTTTATTAAATGTTTCAGAATCTCAAATTTCCCCAGTTCAACAGTGCACCGAAGCAATAGATCCGCACTCCGTCCATCCATTTTATTTAGTCCCAGCTGGGCCCTGGCAAGGGTCACTACACATCACCGATTGGAGCGCTGTGTGTATCAAAGTCTTGATGTTCCGTACGAGCGCATGCGCCGTTGCCAAATCGCATCAGTTCGTTCCCACATAAGTCGATCTGGCTATATGAGGCCCTGCCCTTGGCATGTCTTGTGCTACAGCTGTCAAAAAGCGTTGGAATGAAGAGGAAATGATAGTGTCAAAGTCATCCAAAGCCTCGATCTTCCATTCCCTTGCCAGACACTGTGGATCACCTCTGCTCGTAAAGCGTAAGTACGTGTAAGTCCCCACGGGCCTCGCTGGCCGATTCTACGTCCCGCACTATGTCCGTTCTGGTTACCGCTTCCTTGTGACAAATATCAGTGATGCTCACATGAACTATATGTGCCATTGGGAGTAGATCTCCTAGATGCACGGCTTCCAAGAGAGATGCTACTTGATCGGAATTCGGTTGACTCGGGCGCACTACCGAGAATCCCGGCTTGTGATGATGAAGCGAATCATTGCACGTTGCAAAAGAAGAGAGCTCCATCGAGCGTCTCTCCGTGTGGTAGTGTGGAGAAATCAGCTGAGCAAAGGCGTGGGTGCAGAAGGCAACGATATGCGCCGAATGTTTACCGTAACACGAATGATGAGTTGCTGTGTAGAGCGCCTGATCGGGCGGTCGCCATGCGGTGGGCCGTTCTCGTCTGTTTGCACGTCTATCAAGCCACGACAGCGGAAGCCGGACTTCAAGCCTGTCCGCTCCTTTCTCTCCACCCTTTCTTTATTCACCTCCTCGGGCGTACTTGTCCCTCTTTTTATGGAGACGCCAAATTTCATGGTCGTCCCCCCAACCCCCCTTGGCTCACAGCACGCTCCCTCTCCCTCTCCCTCCATCTCCACTGCCCCGTCTACCCCAGGCCTCACACAATCCTCAGAGGATAACCAACGAGGTTCTTCCGAAACCACCATGGAGATATATTCCATGTATGGCGATGACGACCGTTCATCTTGGCCTAACGACGGTCACTTGCAAGACATGCCAAGGGCCACCGAATCTCCATACCGCAGTATTGGCCATTCCAGCCGTACATCGAGTGCATATTACACTGCCACTGCGAAAAGCCAACGGTCTAGTTACACTGGTGCAGCTCTCAGGGTTTCAGCGATTTCGACAACAACGAGCGGCTCATCATCAGCGGATACGAGCTCACCCTACGTTGGCATCGTGGAAGATATATCTTCCGACTGCCATGGCGTATTGCCTCCCAATCCCCCCCCAAAACCTCCACAAAAGTACAGCCATAGCGGGTCTTCCCATCCAAATTCTGACGGCGCTACCGAAGCAGTGCGATACCTCAGCCCCAGTCCCACTCAAAGTCGACCGTCCTCAACACGATCACATACACCCTCAGGATTAAATGGACACACCACTGCCCCTCCGCGACTATCCCATGGCCCTCCCTCTGAACACGCCTCCTTAACGAGCCCCTCATCTCGCTTAAGTCGACCAGCCTCACAGACAACGGGGACGTCCACATCACCTCGTCTTCTCAATAAAAAGCGCAGTGATCTGTCGATCACGCCGTCGGCCGGAGAGGACCCTGACTCATTTCATGTCCGCAGCACGTACGCACAGTTGGACATTCTCGGCGTGAAGGGAGATGGGATCGACGAGGGCGTTGAACGTACACGTGCCCGGCCGCACCGTCTCATGATCGCTTCGTGTTGCTACCGACACCATCGCTTTTGAAGCCGCTGTCACATATATCTCGCGCCGACACCTCAGCGAGTGAAAGTGCGACCATTCTCCCTTCTGTTCCCCCGCCCCGGCCGCCAATACGTGAAGAGGAGCGAATGGAAAAGTGGGATCGCATGCTTCTGCCACGTTCGCATGATGCAGGCGGAAATGTTCAGACGTGGGCCATTAACCCGACAAAAGAGCACAAGCTCTCACGACGGGCGTTCAAGGGCATCCCTGACAGGTGGCGCAGCGCAGCGTGGTTGGCGTTCATCGGTAAATTTGCTCATGCCGACAAGGATCAACTCTTCGCGCTTTCGATTGAATACCGCGAAGCTCTGGAAAAGCACTCGCCGTACGATATACAGATTGATTTGGATGTGCCCCGGACTATTAATGGACATGTCCTATTTCGGACACGCTACGGCCTTGGGTAAGCCTTTGAGGTTTGATTGCGCACAAGTTGCATGCTGAACAGAGTCGCTTCAGTCAACGATCACTATTCCACGTCTTGCATAGCTTCTCACTGCGCTGTAGTGAGTGTGGGTACTGTCAAGGCATGGGACCCATCGCCTCCATGCTCCTCTGCTACTTTGCACCCGAGCGTGCATACGCATCACTCGTTCTTCTCCATGATGCCTACCACATGCACGACATCTTTAGCCCGGGATTCCCTGGTCTGCTGGAATCAATATACGTTCAAGAACGTATTACCGAGGAAATGATGCCAGAGGTTTACGCGGCTTTCAAGACGCACATGGTGTCGACGACGTCGTACGCAACAAAGTGGTACATCACGCTTTTTGCGAATTCCGTTCCGTACCAGACCCACCTTCGGTTGTGGGATGTGTTCCTGCTAGAAGGACCAGATCTGTTCGTCATTGTTGCGGTCTCCATCATATGGGTTCATCGAGGTATGTGTATGTCCGACTCCATGGACCGGACAAGGACGCTGACGCCGTCCTAGATCGCATCACGGCTGAATCGGCCAACTTTGAGACGGTGCTGTCCCTACTTTCATCGTTTTTTGTGCCTGGGGATGAAGACGTGTATTTGAACTGGATTGCGAAGGTAGCGGAGAACAAGAAGATGAGGTCCAAGATGCAGTCGTGGCGAGCAGAGTGGAAAGGGTTGGTGGCTTCTGGTAGGGATGGCGAAGCGCTACTGTGAGAGTACGGTGACTCGGATTGATATGGTTCTGCATGCAGACCTTGTCCCTTTTTGTCTCTGCCGTCAATTGTTGGACTTTTCTTCTCTCACGTTACTCATGGGCTATGCAGAGTGTAATTTATAATTCGATGTACGAGTCAGTGAAGAGCAGCCATTGAGCCCAAAAAGGTAAGCGCTGTTAAGCCATTGATCCCGATTAGGCTCGCTAACGCTTGAGGAACAATGCCAGCTAACTCGCCTGGATGGCCTCGCTACTATAAAGTCACAATTAGGAATCCTCAATCAACCAGAAACAACAACCCTTTTGACAACAGCAGACGCGTACCACACAATTAGCTCTTTGTTGCCACCAGACCCTAAATACAAGCCACCCACAAACGTCTGATTCCCCAGTCAGGCTTGGCCTACACCTACACACAGCCCTCCTTGTCCACCCAACTCCACACTCTATCAACGGTCTCTCAGGAAGTGGCCAATCTTCGATCTTAATATCCCCATCTTCATTGTCTTTGCCAAACCCATACCCACATATATTATAATGCACTCCCAAGCATATGTCTTCCCCACTGGCTCCAGCACCACGGGATTCTTCCCAAGCGGTCCCACCGCACCGCATGCCTTTGCGACAATGCACACGTCGCCACGCGACCAACATTTGATGTATGCCTCACTCGGCACACCATCATTTCAAGGCGGAAAGTCGAGTCGAGGGAGCGCAAAGAGCTCTACGAAAGGCTCAGGGAAGAAGCAGCGGTGATTGTGGAGGCGATGGAGAGGATGCATATGCATAGAGGATAGAGGATAGAGGAGGATTATTTTTTTATTATATCACGACGGACTCAGCAATGTAGCATAGAAATAATTTACCGCAGGCCGGGTAACATCGGCCCGCCTTTCTTGACCGATACGATGAGTGACCCAGCGGCCAACGCGCTCACTCTCCTCTCAGAATACACCCAGTCTCTCGATTCTCTCCCCGCAGATGTATCCCGCCAGTTCGCAGACCTACGCGAGCTCGACGCCGTGCTCTCCGCCTCGCTCCATGCCCTAACATTCAAGATCAACCGCCTGATAGACATGATCGAATCCAACTCTTCACCCAAGGAACAACGCATCTGGCTCCTCATGGAGATCGCAGACGAGGCCCAACGTCTCAAGCTCGGCGGCGAGGACAAGATCCGCGTCGCAGCTCAAGTCGCCGACTTTCTCAAAGTCCAAAACGAAAACATGACCTCGCTCCTGCTCCATATCCCCGGCTTCAACCGCTCCATTCTTTCCCGCCACACGTCCTATCCGCATATTGCCCCGCGCTCGTATGCCCCCATCTCTATGTATGAGACTGGCCGCAGACGGCGCGGTGCCTTGCTTGGTAGCACAGCCACCGACCAGACCAACCCCTCTAATAAGAGAAGACGCGTCGGTCCACGGGAAGACGACGGTGATACAGTGCCAGGCAGAACACCGAGAAGAGAACGGGTTGGGGACACCGCCAACCCGCGTGCACGTAACGGTGCTCGCTCGAGAAGGTTCGTCAACCGGCCAACTGAAGTGCCATTCCCGCTTATACTAACAATCCAACGCCCACCTTTTTTTCACCCACCTATGAAACAGACCCGACCGCGCACCATCGCCTACCGAATCCCACCGCTCCCTCTCCGTCACCTCCCACCAACCAGCCATCTCTGCACCCGCCTCACTAGCGCGTCCTCCAAACTCGCGCAATCCAGCAGCCAGGCGTCGTTCCCGTCCCACGGCGGCATCCGCAACTCCAGTGCCCTCTGGGAACGTCGGTACGTCGACAGCAGCAGCCGCAGCAGGAGCGGCGCCGTCCTCGGCGGGTGTCGTAGCAGCGTCGTCTGCAGCGGGGTCAGGATCAGGATCAGGCTCGATACCAGCTGCGAGCGGACATCCTCCGCATGTTTCGCCATACGCATCTGCTATTGCCGTTAGGAACTGGTCTGGTCCCGTGCATGAGCAGCTCGAGGGTCCCGGTATGCCTGTCGCCCGCTCCGTAGCAGCGCATGCGGTCGCTCTGGCTCGCCCGGGTGTTGATGGCGGTGCTGGCGCCCTCGGTCCTGGTGGTGCCGGGGGTAGCGGCACGCCGATGGATATCATCGATGGTGGCGATGATGGTGCAGAGGCCGACGATGGGCGTGTGTACTGCTGGTGTCAAATGGGGAGCTTTGGAGATATGGTCGCATGCGATGACAATGAATGCGAGCGCGAGTGGGTGAGTACAGTCCCGTCTCTTTGGTTCGTGGTTGTTGGGATAACGTGCTGACCTGACCCTTGGTGCATAGTTCCACTTGGGGTGTATCGGACTCGAGGTGGCCCCCGAGGGCGTGTGGTTTTGTGATGCGTGTAGGGGTAAACCGAAGAATAGGCGTAAGATCGCGCGGGCGGCCACGTCAGGTGGGGGCGGCCGCCGTTCGAACGGGAACCCTCGTTCGGCCCGTGCGCCCTCCACGACTTGACCGAGCTGAGACTTTCCCTCGGTGTTGTATTGAGTCGGATGTTTGATATCTGAGACCTTGATGAGACTTTGTATTCATCCTATGTCTGCCTCAAAATACTACTATACCTTACTTTCTTCTGCTTATTCACTGTGTCCATCCTCTCGCATGGCGGCGTTGTAGTAGCATCTCCAAATATCAAAGGAAGGGACGTATATAATATAATTCACCCTTGGGAAAGCAAGGGGACAACAGTGACAAGATAATAAAAAAAACCGGTCGTGTGTATATGTGAATACAGTACGCGTACTGTACTCGACCATCAGCGTCTTTTCGGTTCCCGTCGATCGTCACTGGGTGAACGATCTCTCCGCTTCCTAGACGCAGAAATTAACATTGAATTGAAACCAGGCGACAGAATATGCTATGCTCGACTTACCGGCCAGTGCGGTCATCATAATCCATCACAGGCGTCAAACTACCCCGGTCGACGCCTCCGAAACCGCCCGCGCCCCCACCGCCATAGTCCAAGCCATCGACAGCCTGGGCGTTATTGTCCCTGTCCTTGTACTTATTTTGATTCCGAGGGCCGGTCGGTACATTGGGCGGTAGAGGCGAGGCAGGTCGTGCGGGTGGTGCGGGATGTCCACCTAACAAACGTTCACTCCCATCAGTCATCTCATCCCATACGACCATGGTGGGGGAAATGGGAGAAAGGAAAGTGGGTCACCTCTCCCTCGAAGCGGGTAACCTCCCCGTCCACCGCGCATCATTCCACGTGGGCCGCGGAACGGACCCTGCGGAATACCTCGAGATGGACCGACCGGCGGCGAGGGTGCAACTGGGACTTCCATATTTTGAAACATGTGTTGTGGTTGTGGTTGTTGCTGGAGCTGCTGCGGCTGCATTTGCTGTTGCATTTGTTGCTGCTGTTGTTGCATCTGCTGCATCCCGCTCTGATCCTGAATAATTCCAATTCGTCACTCGTTTAGACAAAAACCCGTCTGGTGGCCTGGCATGGTATGGCCACGGAAGTGGGGGGCAAGGCAAACCGTACCTGAATGCCATACTCTGGCATACCCATGCCCACTCCCATGCCACCTTGCGGCCCGAAACCTTCCACGCCCGCACCCATCTGGTCGGGGATTGGCACACCCTGGCCTTGTTGTGGCGCACCAACGCCGACGCCGACGCCGTCCATACCCATCTCACCGCCCATGCCGGCCATCATAGGATCCATCATTTGCGGGCCCATGTTCATGTTACCCATTTCAGGTCCCATCATGGAATTCATGCCAGGCTGCATCATCGGCCCACCGCCGTTGGCCATCATGGCAGCCGCACCCGTCATGACCATCGTACGGATCTCTGGAGGAAGTTGGGTAAGCTGGTCCTCGGGCATGCCGGAGAAATTCTGCATCCGCAACCATTGGTATGAACACCTAAGATACAGAGTACACGTCAGAGAAGAGGGACTGCGCACCACGACGTTGGTTTTGAGGACTGCCGCGAGATCGCCGAGCTCGCGCCGTCGGTAACAGTATGCTTCCCAACTGATTTCATCGAACCCATAGTTGAACCAGTCGCTGATATCTGAGCCTGGCCGTCGCCACGCTTTGTCTGCGAGTGCTGTCATGTCTACCTCAAAGACTGGCCGTCCCTCCAGCATACCCGTTGCTGTCGGGTCGATTGTAGGGTGCGAAGGTGGTGCAGTGACGGGAGGGAGCGTCGATGGGTCGGGACCATCTTCAACGTCGGGCGTAGAAGATATCACGGTAGCAGCAGTAGGGGTGGATATATTGGGGGTTGCAAGAGGCTTGGAAACAGGTGTACTTGTCGAGGGTGACTGGGCCGCTGGAGGCTTGGCGGGACCACCTCGTTCGCGTGGTGTATATTCAGTTGTTAATGATGGGCCGGGAAGAGGGCCTGTACGGAGACGTTTGAGTATGGTGCTCGCATCTGGAAAGAGGCGACCAAACCTTTTTGTGGCGTGGAATTCGCGTTGCGCGGTGCGGGTCTGTTCGGCCTGGAGGGACATGCGAATAAGTCAGGGACGAAGAAAGGGAGACTACGCACCGTAAGTCAAGGCTCCGGTTTGCAGGTTCCATTATGAATTCAATGTCCTGTGCACCATCTTTAACGGAAGGTTGTTTTTTTCTTTCTGAACAGAACAACTCACCTCGTCGCTCTCTTCGGATGCGTCGCTACCATCTCCCATCACCGCATCCGCATCCGCGTCTGTGGCAACATCCTCTCCTTCCTCCGCATCATCGGTCTGCAGAATAGTTGCGTCCACAGGAGGTCGGATAGGCGGGAATAAGTCGTCATCGGCCGAGACGGCGTTGCCAAACGGAATTCTAAAGAAGAAAGAAGGGAGGAAAAGCAAAAAAAAAATTGTGAGAGGGGTGTGCGCGACTCGATTTAACAGGTTGCTTGAGAACTCACTCATCCGGTTCAACTGACACTGACGCAGAGGCCGAGGCCGAGGCTGACGCGCACGCAAGGAAGAGAAAGTGAGCCAAAATGTATATTTGGTTTGGGACGAGTAGGATACAAAATGTGTCGCAGGAGGATACAAGTGCAAGGAGAAGAGGTGTTCTCACCGGTTGAGGAGGGTTCGGGGGCTGCTGCTACGAGGAGGTCGTCGGCAGGGATGTTTGAAAGCGAAGACTCCTTGAGCTCGGAATCGCCGTAGAGAAACTCGTCGTCGTCATCCCTAAGATTTGAACTTGAGTAAGAGAAAAGGGTGCGACCACGAGCAACACACACATGTTCCAATCCAACAAACCATTGAAACAGCCGCTGCGTCAATCGACTTAAATTATTCAAATCATTCGCACTCCGAAATTAAATCATTATTTATTTAATATCTGCCTCTTCCATCCCTCGCTTCAATCCCTCGAGCGTACGCGCCAGCTTTCCACCACTCGCTTCGCTCAACACCGCTGCGAGCTGTGCACCAGGACTGCTAAGCAATCCAACAACTTGAGCCTGCAGCGTTCCCAACGTCGGCAACCTCGCAACTTCACTGACACCCTCGGCTTTGAACACGCGACCTTCGATGAGTGCGCCCATAAGTGCCAGTTCTGGTTCATGAATCTTGCGCATCCTTTTCACGCGCCGACCCGGGTTTGGTGGGTCCTGAGCTTCGAGTGCAGCAGCCTGCTTCAGCTCCTCCGCCGTCGGGGGTTTCGGTTTTGGCGCACTGCGCTCCAGCGCACGAAGTATCGCTTTGAGTTGCGGTGGATTGAAAATGGGGAGGGACAGCACAGCAAGTCCGCCTTGTACTGTCTGCGCAATTTCTTCGCTCGTCTTGGCGTCGATTGGGGCAAAATTGCGGAGTGCGACGCCGAAAAGAGAAGTTCGGATGATGCTCAACGTTGGAGTTGGGAGTGTTGCCTCCAGGGAATGTGGGCCTGGGTTCGCGAGAGAAGGCGGTGGAGTGGCATGACGTGAAGCGGCTTTCGCAATGTCTTTGCGCAGTTTTATGAATCGAGGGACGGAAAATTTGTTGTGCTGTAGGAAGATGAGGGGCGTGTGTGCAGTTGACTCGAAGAGACGGAGGTATTGGTGATAGAGAAATGTTTTCTTCTCCGAGTAGACACGAGGACTCGGCTTGTCCTCGTACACACGAGGTGGTCTGACCGAGACAGAGTAAGACCGGGCAAAAAGCAACCTCGGCCCAAGGCCTTTCGGTGGGTGCATCAACGGACGAAGGTGCGTATCCGAGTCTATTCATCCTTTAGGAAAAACTCCCACGTTCTATCCTCGCCTCCTTCCCCAGGCTTCCCCTCACCATGTGCTCTCTCGCCCTTCGTCATTCGGTGCTCATAGCCTTTCCAGTCACTCCGATTGAAAACAAATGAGCGAAATATAATATAATGCGGATTTGGCAGGTCGGCAGAAGAGCGAGGTGGAGGTGGACTCTTCGCTAGTTTTGGCACGTCCCTACGAAAAATAAAGTCAGAGAGTGGCATCTCGAGGCAGCACGGCACGCGAACCATTCAGTATAAGGCGGGACATTCCGCAACGTTATGAGAATGGTTCCTCTGGTACGCCCATCGACTGCCTGATCGTTGTCTCCATCCGTACATCCATCCTCATCCTCATCGCTCGAGGGACGCTTGCGTCTGCGGGATGTCTGTATTTGCGGTGTAGGTCCGCGAACCAAAAACCTCGGCGCAGAGCGAAGAAACCCAAGGATAAGAACTTGATTAGACAATATATTTCTGTCCTGATCTGTGACGCCCTTCCCTTCCGCGCCCTTCCTTCCATCAGCTCATCAAATACAATCCAGTAATGCATACTCACCGGCGTGAGGAAAGTTCCAGACAATGCGGTCAAACACTTTCCCCTTGAGTGCAGAGGTTTTCTCTAGCCTCGTTGCATCGACACCGAATAACACCCGAGCACCCTTCTCTCGTAGCACACGAACGTTCTGTTCAGCGCCAGGGTACTTGGTATAACATTCTTCCTCTGCATCGAGCGTAGTGGCTACGATGTTTGCAGGGGGAAGATGATCTAAGGGTGCAGGGGGGTGTTGTAACAAGGCGACGGCGAAGGACAAGTTGCCCTCTCCAATGAGGAGTATGCTGTCCGACGCTTTGAATGGGATCGTGCATCGTCGCCGGTTTTCTCCCTTGGCCGTACCCTTTGGTCCCTTTCCGCTCGCTCCTTTGGCATCTTGATGGGCAGCAGCATCCTCTGCCTGTTTTTTCTTCTTAAGCCGAGCCTGGGTGGACGAGAGGGCATTCTTGAGCGATCCTCTCTTACTCTTCATTTTGACCATGATGTTGGGGAACGGGTAACACAACACGGTCAAATAAAAGGCATGATCGCTTACCCCCACTCCGCCACATATCCGCTCTCTCCACTGTAACTTCTTTCATCTCTCCTACCCCTCTTCACTCCTTTCTGTATCTACTCAAATTATGGTCCGTTTCTTCCCATGTTTTTTCTACCCCTTGGTGCTCTGTGCCCTGACTCAATATTTTTACAGTCGACTTCCTCACGCGATATCCGCCAAAGGAACGAACAATTCAGCAGTAAGGCTCGTGCTGGCAAAAACCCCGTAAACGCATCTCGCAAGGAGAGGCTGGCAAAACAGTCGCCTATCCCTCTCTGGGCTCTCGGTCTCATTCTAGTAGTTGTCATCGGTGGAGGTACGTCTACGTGTTCATTCCTCGGTTTGCACCGCTCATAACTCTGTCACCCACAGTTTTCTTCGAGGCTATTAGACTCGTCTTCCTATAAGAGACACGATATATAATATCTGCATTCATGCTCGCATCATATCTGCACCATGAGCTCCGCACTCATGCATCTACCTTGTCTGCCAGTCGCTCCACAACCGTACGAGCCAAGTAATTTCGCACATTTGCGTCGTATTTGCAGCTGCACAGGCCATCATATAGCGAGCAGTACCCTCTTAAAATATCAACTTTCATCCATGTCCCCTCCTGATGCACTTGCGCTCCCACTTCTGGTCGCGCTTTGCACCCCACTTCCTGTACCGCGTCCCGCCCTTGATCCAGACGCGCCTGTAATCTCGACGCCCTCCATCTGCTCTGACTCTAGCTGCTTCTCCTCAATATGCACTTCCTCTCCAGCCCAAACGTGCATAGTTGGCTGCCATACCATCACAACGTTGTCCTCCGACGTGCTGACTGCTGTCCAGTGCTCACCCTCCCCGGGCGCCCAACAAAAGTCTGAGGGACGCGCCGTGTGACCTGTGCGCGGGTCGTAAGTGGTGTATGTTTAGTCCGTACAAATACACATTAGAGACGAACCACCGTGAATGAACATGAGCTCAGGCGGGCCGTCCTCCTGGTCGTCTGGAGTCTGTTCGACGCCGGTCTGTGAGAGATCCCATACATTAATACGACGGTCGCTCGACGCAGATGCGAATATGGCGGAGCTGTGCGGGGACCACGCGAGGTGCAACACCTCGTCCGTATGTGCCTCGAACGTGTGCAATGGTTTCCCCAACCTTTTGATGTCGTGCAACAAGATTGTCTGGTTAGAATCCACCTGTCAGCCATCCCCATGGCACCGCGGCTTCGGAAGCGAGCCAACCTTGTCTGCGCTGCCAGTAATTAGGAGAGATTCAACACCCGGATTAAAAGCGACGGCCAATATCTCTTGATCGTGTGCCTGTGTGGAAGACGTTGGGGCTTTCTGTCGGGTATCCCAACTGCAAGATTTTCCGTATTTTATTTAGACAGAACAGAAAATGAAAGGCGCACATTTTTAGCATCTTGTCATCGCCTACACTAACAAACACGTTCTCATTCGATGCATGCCAATCAACATCCTTCGTGTCAGGCGGCATCAGTTTCATATATGACGGCATTTGCGACGCAAAACGTACGCCAACGACCGCGGTATGGTCTTTAAAAACAGTGAGAGGCTCGATCGTTGAATTTGCCTTTGAATAGGCGTTCAGGTCCCTGAGACGCGAAATCGTCAGTACACGAGAGAAAGGAGTACAGCATAAATATCCCTGCCAGTGGCACACCGTCTTATCCTCGGACGCGCCGAGGATATGGCCCTTCTTATTCGGGTTCCACGCCAGCCCGAACCTTTGAACCATCCATCATCAGTATGCCTCAGGCTCATCCATAATAACGAAAAGCAAAAAAGCCCAAGACTGACCCCTCCTTGTTCTGGCCGACAAGTCGAATGTCTGGCTTGCACACGTCATTGGGCTGAGGCTCGCTCGGGTGCTTGGTGCGATCAAAGATGAGCACCTCGCTCGAGACGGCCTTGGTGGCTATCAAATCAGGGTTCTGAGGCATGTAGCGCGCGCGGTTGACTTCGCCATTATGGGTGATCTTCTGCACGATATTGATGCGCGCTTGGCTAGCGGGCAGTGTATGTCCGCCTAGCTCGCCACGCTCGCCGTCGTACGCGCTACGATCGAGGACGTCCGCATTTGGTCCGGAACGCAAGGGGATCTGCACTGTCGCAATTTGTAGGTAGTCTGTTGCTTGTCCCGACGTGTGCGTGCCGAGTAGCAGGCGATGCGTCGTGTAGGGCTTATCTGGCGGGCTGGGTGTAGTGGTGCATGCCAGTCGGTTGGTTGTATGAGGTGGCACAACGTGGATGAGATGATGGGAACTACGGGAGAGAGAGAGGTGGCGCACGATTCTACGTCGGGGAACCATTGGCAGGTAAGGCTCGGCCAGTCGAGGGCATGGGTTATCATCAGATCGTACAGGTATGGGGCATTCTTCTTCCTGTTGAAACATTGTACATGAAGCTACCTGGACGTGCGATGCTTTCCCTACCATATCTTGTACTCCTGGGACAACTCAACAACTGCGAGGCGGCATTACTTCGTCCTCGACACACACCTCATTGATAAACTTATTCTCCTCCTCGGCATCCTCAAATTCGTCTTCGGTAACGGGAGGCTTCATATTGCTCAGAAAGGGACGCGGATTATTGAAAAGTAGATGAAGAGATGAAGAGACAAGGTCACCCAAACGCGACGCGCTCAGGCGCGCGTGTCAAGTCGATTCTCACGCTCAATCATCCCTCTTGGGGCTGCAAATCTATATTATGATGCTAGCAACCTCTGGGCACACAAGTGGGCACGCAGTTTGCGCGTTTAGGATGCTTCCCACTTTAAAATTAGTTTTTCTAGGTCGAACCGAGGGTCCTCTGGGTCTGTGATTACTACAGTTACAGGTCATCAGCAAACGATAGGGAAAAAGCAAGAAGAGGTTGCTGGGAAGGCACAAGAAAGGGAGATGCAATGGCGAAACTTAGGTCGGAAAAAATAGACCAGAAGTAGTGTAAAATGTGGTGTGGTGTGGCCAGCGTGTTGCGTGTCATCGACAAGTGCAGCACATGTCCCCCCAAGTGTAAAGAGTTCAAAAGTAGCATCACTCACCACCGTCCTTGTTGCCCGCCTGTTTTTGCTTCCATGCCTCCTTCGCCTGCGCAATTAGCGCTTCTCGTTCATGTTTGGCATGGTGCGTTTTGTCCGCGTCATGCGCGTTTTGTAGCGTTCGACGGTGGTAGATACCATAGAAGACCCCCGAAAGAAGTGTGGTGTACCGGACAACCTGCCATAGTAGTCGGTAAGCAACTCCGCAGGGGAAAGGCACTAAGTGCACAGACATTGATGGTGGAAGAGACCATGCTGTCGCCCTATTTTACGCGACCGAGGACGGGGCGGAGTGGGGATGATTCTAGATAAAAATATGGGGCTATGTGACAAAAATGCACTCAGTAAACCTAACGATGGAGGTTAAATAGAAGAAGAAAGCACTAACTTGAGGTTGTGGAAGGTGGTCACGGAGAATGTCGGTGTTGCTCATGCTCAGTTGGCCAGCGAGTTTGGCTTATGTAATTATCCTGACACTATGTGATCAATGTCTTCATCGACCATATCACCGTCTTCACCTCTCACTGGGGGTTGTCAAGTATACGCTTTCTGCGCCGTTTTTGCGCGCGTACTGCCGTGTTTCATTTTTCACATTCAATACCATACTGTGGAGGGATGGAGGGATGGAGAGAGATGGGAGACGGAGAAGACGGGATAAACGGACCGGGGAGGAGCCAATCTGAGTCGAGTCCGAGTTGTCGTGATGGATTAATATCTTGAATCATGTTCCGTGCGTCCCCTTGGATCACTTACGACCCCCCCGCAAGCGACAGTCAACCTTCTCAGCCGATGGGCAATGACACCAAAATGGACGCTCCTCAAATATCCACCCTTCACGACGACGGCGAGAGTCCCCCGTCCACTGCTTCCCCAGCACGTACAGGCAAGTTCCGCGTCAAGCTCCTCGTAAACGAGGCAAAAATGGGCACAAAATTCATCACCTTCAACGGTGAACCGGGAGAGGAGGCAGGCGTTGCAGAGGAGGCAGAGGAAGACGAACCAGACGAGGACGAAGAAGACGAACTCATCGAGGACGAAGCAGCGGATGCTTCCAATGGCAACGCTGCTGGTGCCTCTGGCTCTGGAGGAGCTGGTCCGTCATCCGCAACCAAGTCGGGGACGAAGCGTCCATCGACAAAGACAAAGTCCTCGCAGGTGAGGCGCAAGGCCCGTCTCAATGCCCCCAACGTGGCCCCGGCGTCGTCATCGTTGCCTGCCCCGGCACCATCAGAAACACAGGACGATCCTACGAAAGACGTCCAAGATGCTCCGCCGTCAGTTGAGCCTCCATCGACGGCCGCCCCAGATGCGACTCCCCCGACCGTCTCTGCTCCCGCTTCCAAAAAGAAGGTCGTTCCAAAGGGTACCACAGCCGCACAACGTGCCCCGCGTAAATCAGCACCAAAGTAAGTAAATTTCGCGCTTTTCATCTCAATCCTCCCCATACCACCTTGGTATCCAAACTCAATTCCAATACTTATTTCTATGCAGACAAAAGAC
>WNFO01000702.1_pt1 | contig 24831 bp, 31 predicted proteins | sample 5400251 | NCBI WGS metagenome assembly WNFO01 (sample SAMN13153354, study PRJNA577476) | soil metagenome | isolation source: 100 cm saprolite under Madrone tree | place: USA:California | collected 2016-06-14
TTGGCGATCAAAAGCCGCAATTCAATCTGGAAATCCATTTACCCAATGGGGACAAGCTCTACAAAGTCCTCGGGCCACATGCGCCAAACCTTACTGCCAACGAAGTCAATCTTCTCCACCGCCTGTGGCTGCGTTTCAGCGACGCCGTGGCGCCCCTGGAAATGCACCATCACGACGTCGTGCATTTCGCCCTGGAAGAAGTACAAAAAGAGATTGAAGAGGGGCACGAAGACATTGTGGTCAACCGTCTGCGCGCGCATCTCGAAGCCAACCAGAAGAAGAAAGCTCCCAAGAGCTGAAGTAAATCAGTTTTCAGTTCTTGGTTTTTAGTTCTTAGCGTTTCTCCCGTGCGTTGAATGTCTTCATCCCTGCGGCAGTTCTTCCTGCTAAGACCGATCTCCGATTATCAACAGCGAATCGCTCCGTCAGGCCAGCTGCGACGTGCAGTGGCCACAGCGCTTTGCCACGAGCGGAATCGGCATGGCGCACTGTGGGCAGTCTTTGGTCGTCGGTACCGCGGCCGGTTTCACCGCAAAACGATTAATCTGCTTGACCACCAGAAAAACGCAAAAGGCCACGATCAGGAAATTAATCGCGTTGTTCAGAAAGTTTCCGTAGTTTAGCGTCGCTACGCCCGCCTCCTTGGCGGCTTTGAGTGTGTCATAGGACTTCCCGCTCAAGCTGATGAACAAGGCTGAAAAATCGACCTTGCCAACCAGTTGGCCAATCGGCGGCATAAGCACATCTTCGACCAGCGACGTCACAATTTTCCCAAACGCTGCGCCAATGATCACGCCGACCGCCAAATCCATGACATTGCCGCGCATGGCGAATTCCTTGAACTCTTTCAGCACGGAAGTTCTCCTTTATTTTCTTCGATCAAGACGTTCGACGGCCCAGGCGGATTCTCATTCTATGGGCTGTCTGTGACGGGGATTATAGTTGAAGCAGAAGTGAAAGAAAGAGAAGAAGGCGGCCGAGGCTCGGAATTTGACGCCTCACTCTCCTGAGAAGCTTTCTCAGCGGGGTCGGAAGATCAAAAACGCGGCAATCATTCCGCGCAGCACGAGTAAGCCGCCGCCTGCCGCGAGCATCGGACCGACCCAGAGGAACGGGACGCGCGAAATCACCAGCATGAGAACACCCAGAAGTACGAGCGACAACCCGCGCGTCCAATTTTGCGAGCGCAACCACCACTGCCCCGGGCTGTACAGGGCACGCAGGCCCCACACAATCAACGCCGCGCCGAGAAGCAGCCAGGCGGTGCTGTGCCGGTCAACGGTACGGCCGTGAGCAGGCCCAGCAAGGCCCAGCCATACCAACAAGCCGCCGAGCAGAACAAAAATAAATTCGACCATTAGCCGGAAAAGTCGCTCGGGCGAGAGCATTGCGAGAGCGTCCGCTTAAGCGACGCGTTCGATGCGCAACTTCTTGATGGACACCGGTGTCTTGGGCCGGTCATTCGAATCTCGCGGCACGTTTGAGATTTTGTTCGCAACGTCCTGGCCTTCGACGATTTCGCCAAAAATCGTGTGCTTGTTGTCCAGCCAGGGGGTCGCCGCCACGGTGAGGAAGAATTGGCTACCGTTAGTTCCGGGCCCGGAATTGGCCATGGAGAGCTTTCCGGCTTTCGAATGCTTCAGCGAAGGATGAAATTCGTCCGCAAATTTGTAGCCTGGTCCGCCCATTCCGCTGGCGTGGGGGCAGCCGCCCTGAATCATGAATTGGGGAATCACGCGATGGAAGATCAACCCGTCGTAGAAAGGACGCTTCTCCTTCTGGCCGGTCTTTTCATTCGTGAATTCTTTCGTGCCTTCGGCAAGCCCGACGAAATTCGCCACTGTCTTCGGCACTTCTTTTTCGTGCAAGCGCACCACAATGTTTCCCTGCGAAGTTTCAAAAACAGCGTAGGTTCCTGCCGGCCGGCTCATGCGATCTCCTTTTGTAGGGAATAATCGTACACGAGCCGGAGCTTTGCGCGCCACTGCGCCTCTGGCTATTCCGAGAGGCGCGAGATGCCTCCCTCGCTTTCTCACCACCCCTTTTGTTTGCGAAGCTCGGTGATATGGGCGGTGTGATGTTTCCCGTGCCACGCGTAGACAAACAACAGCCAGTCAACGGTGCGCTCGCCGTGTTCCGGGTGAACGAGAGTCCTTGCGAAATCTTCGGGCTTCATCGAGCGCCACAGCCGGTCCCAGCGGGCGTGTACCGAATCCAGCAGCGTCTGTGAAGCTTCGATGGGCGCCGATTTTGCGTCGGCCAGTTCGGCCCATGCCGCTTCGTTGTAGGGCTTGATGGTCGGTTTGGCCTCGGTGAGCGCCAGTTTCAATCGGACGTAAGCGTTGAGGTGGCTATCCGGAACGTGATGCACGACCTGGCGCACGGTCCAGCCGCCGTCGCGATACGGTGTGTCGAGCTGCGCGTCACTCAGACCCTTGACTGCCGCGCGCATTTTCGACGGCGTCGCAGCAATCTCCTCAATCGCCTGTTGCCGCCGCGCGGGCGTCACTTGCACGGGCATTGCAAAATTTCCAATCGGATAGCGCGGATCCATGTCGTCTTTCTCCCGGGCAACCTGAACTTCTTTGCACTATAGCGGCGGACGCTTGCGACGGTCAATGCTGCCCGCGAAGAAAGGCGTCTCCAATTTGGCCGCTCGCATTTCCGAATCCCGGTAGTGTGAATGCTACAATACCGGCTGCTTTGTATCTTCCCGCGCGGTGCTGAATCTAATAGATGGAGAAAAGTTCAAATGTATAACGTCGTCATCATCGGCAGCGGCTGCGCTGGTCTAACTGCCGCGATTTACGCCGGGCGCGCCAACCTGAAGCCGCTGGTGCTGGACGGACACGAGCCCGGCGGCCAGCTCTCTCTCACGACCCACGTCGAGAATTATCCTGGCTTTCCCGATGGCATTATGGGACCAGAGCTGATCGAAAACATGCGCAAGCAGGCGCAAAAGTTTGGCGCGGAATTCAAAGCCGGTGCCGTAACTGAGGTTGACGTCAGCAGGCGTCCATTCAAGATCACCGCCGGAAAAGATGTCTATGAAACAAAAGCCCTGATTGTGGCCGCGGGCGCTTCCGCGCGCCTACTGGGGTTGAAGGGTGAACGGGAACTGATCGGCCACGGCGTTTCCACCTGTGCCACCTGCGACGGCTATTTCTTCCGCGGCAAACCTATCGCCGTAATTGGCGGCGGCGATTCAGCCATGGAAGAGGCCAACTTTCTTTCGCGTTACGCCAGCAAGGTTCATCTGGTTCACCGTCGAAATGAATTTCGCGCTTCCAAGATCATGATTGATCGCGCCAGAGCCAACGAGAAAGTTGAATTCGTCACTCCTTACGCAGTAGAAGAAATCTTCGCCCCTGGAGGCCACGTCGAGGGCGTGAGCCTGCGCAATCAGCAGACCAAGGAAAGTCGCGAGATTCCGCTCGACGGCGTATTCGTTGCCATCGGTCATGATCCAAACACCATCATCTTCAAGGGAAAGCTAGACATGGACGCCAACGGCTATCTGCTTGCCAGGCATGGCAGCCTCACCTCGATTCCCGGCGTGTTCGTTGCAGGTGACGTCCAGGACCACCGGTACCGTCAGGCGGTTACGGCCGCGGGCTCCGGCTGCATGGCCGCCATTGATGCCGAAAAGTTTCTGGAAGAACACAAGCCCTAGTTTCGTTCTTCTTACGCTGCCATAATAATTCCCGCATGCTCCGGTCGACGCTGCTCAAACTTTCAGAAAGCAAAAGTTTCGCCAATTGGGTCACTACCAATGGCACCACGCGCCGCATGGCGCGCCGATTCGTCGCTGGCGAAACGCTGGATGAAGCCATTGCGGCTGCTCGCGAGTGCAATAACGCCGGCATGCACGCCAGTCTCGATTATCTGGGCGAAAATGTCGCCACCACCTCGGATGCGCAGCATTCCCGCGATGCCTATCTCGAGATTTTTGAACGCATCGCTGAAGAAAGGTTGTACGCCAACGTTTCCGGCAAGCTCACCCAGCTCGGCCTCGATATCAATGTCGAGTTTTGCGAAGGACTGGTCCTCTCCATCGTCGAACGCGCCGCTGGCTTCGATAATTTTCTGCGCATTGACATGGAAGGATCCGCTTACACGCAGCGCACCATCGACCTCGTAAAACGCGTTCGCAAGCGCAATCCAGCCGTCGGCACGGTTATCCAATCCTATCTCTACCGCAGCGAAACGGACGTCGCGGATCTTTTGACTTATGGCTGCCGCATCCGCTTGTGTAAGGGCGCCTACAAGGAATCGGAGGACGTTGCGTTTCCGCGGAAAGCGGATGTCGATGCTAACTTTGTTCGCCTGATGAAGATGCTTCTGTCCAGTGGGTTTTACCACGGTATCGCCACGCATGATCCGCGCATGATCGCCGCGACCATTCGCCATGCGGCGGCGAAGCAGATTTCCAAGGACGATTTCGAGTTTCAGATGTTGTACGGAGTGCGCACCGATCTGCAGCGGCGCCTCGTCAAGAATGGCTATCGCGTCCGCATCTATATCCCCTACGGCAGGGACTGGTTTCCCTACTTCATGCGGCGCCTCGCCGAGCGGCCAGCGAACCTCGGCTTCATTCTCCGCAATTTCTTCCGGAAGTAAGTTTCCCCTTATTCATCGTCGCTGCGGGATCACGCGAATGCCATACTTGGGACGCAGCGTAACCGACGCGAAGAGTTCAATGGGATGCCCCGCGACTATTTCGAGATGAAATCTCTGCTGAATCATAGCCAGCAGCAGCGTAGCTTCCATCATCGCGAAGGATGCTCCAACACAAACGCGCGGCCCGCCTCCAAAGGGGAAATACGCGAACCGGGGGATTTTGCCGGAGCGAACGGGGTCTTCTCTCCAGCGTTCCGGGTCGAATCGTTCGGGGTCGGGGAAAAAGCGCGAATCATGCTGCGTGCACCACTGCAAAATGAAGATGTTTGAACCCGCCGGTACACGGTATCCCCCAAGCTCGCAATCCTGCAAAGCCCTCCTGCCGATGCCCCACACCGCGGGGTAAAGACGCATCGCTTCCTTGATCGCCATCTCCGTATGGCGCAATCGGGGAAGGTCTTCCGGCACCGGCACGCGTCCGCCGAGGACCGCCTGAAGTTCTTCGGCGAGCCTCGCCTCGATGCCCGGATTTTGCGCAATCAAGTAGCACGCCCAGGAGAGCGCAATGGCCGTGGTTTCGTGGCCGGCCAGAAAAAGGGTCATCACCTCGTCGCGCAGTTGCGCGTCGCTCATGGGATTGCCGTCCGCGTATCGCACCTGAAGCAGCATGTCCAAAAGATCCTCGCGCGGCTGATTGGAGGAACGCCGCTTTCGGATGATGCTCCCGATGATCTCGTTCAATTCGCGGATAGCCCGCCATTCCCGGCGCGCGAAACGAACTGGAATATCGATGGGAAACATTACCGCCAGACTTGCGTTGAGAATAAATCTTTCCGTCACCACTTCCATGGCCTTGCCCACCCGCTCGGCAACATCGGTAACTTCAGCGCCAAAAAGACACTGCGCGACGATTTCCAGGGTTACACGCATCATGTCGTCATGAATGTTCCGTTCATCTTTCTCCTTCCACGAATCGAGCATGCGGCCGGCGGCTTGGGTCATGACCGCTGCATAACCCAGAATGTTTTGGCGGTGAAAGGCAGGCTGGATGAGACTGCGCTGGCGCTTCCAAAAGTCGCCTTCGCTGGTCAGCAGGCCCTGGCCGAGGACCCGCGCCAGAGCCCGATAGTCCGCGGACTTCGTGAAATTGGCGGCATTGGTAACAAGCACGGTCTCAATGTCTCGGGGATGTACCAGCAGATAAACCGGAACATGCGCGAGATGCACGCAAACTACGTCTCCGTATTCCTCCGCGCATCGCTTGTAAAATCCCAGCCAGTCGCGCGACACCTCAATCGCGCTTCCAAGCAGGAATCGCCCTTTCGGCCCAGGGGCAGTGCGCTGCAAAGCTTTCGGCGTGGGTGCAGGCGCGATAGCCATAATTGCCTTCAGTTCTTCCGGCAAACCGTGACGCCGTCTCGGAGTGGGATCAGCACAGGGTAAAGCTCCTTCGACGCGTAGACGAGCCGGTTGAATTCCTGGATACCCTGCGTGTGAATGTCGTCCGGAGGCGCCGGCCGCGCCGCTTTTCCAGACCACAAGGTATTGTCGGTGATAAACAAACCGCCGCGGCGCAGCTTGGGTAGCGCGACGCGCAAGGCGGCAGGGTATTGGTGCTTGTCGATGTCGTTAAAGATTAAATCGAATTTGCCCGGCGCTTTCTTCACCAGTTCCAGCGCGTCCCCGACCCGCACCTCAATCCGTTTAGCGACGCCCGCCCGTTGAAAATAATCCTTCGCGCGACGCGCTTTATCCGGATCGCCATCGGAATAAATCACTTTTCCCTTCGGTCCGGCTGCGCGCGCCAGCCAGATCGTGGAATACCCGATGGCCGAGCCCATCTCGAAGATTCGCTTCGCGCCCGAAACTTGCACGAACAGCGCCATCATCCGCGCCACCGCCGGGCCAATGATCGGAACGCGATTCTGCGCGGCATAGTCTTCCATCTCCGCTACAACGGCATCCCGCTCCGGCAGCAGTTGATAAAGGTATTCTTCGACATCATCCTGAATGTAGCCGCTGCGCAGATTTTCGGTGCGGATCATAGTTTCTCTCCCGGCTTCAGCGCGTAAATCTTCAGACTATTGACTTCGACGGCGCGGCTCGGCGCTAGTTCGATCCCGAGGCCAGCAGCGTTCGAATCGCAGTTTCAAAAGTGTCCCGCTTCCCCTCGCCAAGCACATGTCCGGCCTGCTGGCCGTCTTTCCCATAGAAGATCGAAACCGGTAGCGATCCAGTCCAGCCTGGAAGCACCGCTTCCCTGAACGCCGCCTCGCTTCCTGCTTTTTTCCGGTAATTGGAAAATACCGGGTTGTAGCGGGCCAGAAAACGCCGCATCAGGATCAAATCGCCGTCATCATCCATGCTTACGCCAATGACTTTCAGCCCCTGCGGCGCGTATTGCTTTGCCAATTCATTCAGCATGGGATACTCGTCGCGGCACGGTTCGCACCAGGTCGCCCAAAAGTTCACCACCACCGGTTTCCCGCGGTATTGCTCGAGCAATTTCTGATAGCCCTGCGCATCGATGATCTCTGGATCCTTCCGAACAACACTCCGTTTCGAAGCCTGCGGCGCGCCAATTCCCGCCGCCCCCAGCAATACAAGAAAAACGATGCAGCTCCGGATTCTCATGGTCATTCCTTCCGCTCTCATTCTATCCATACCGCTCTCAGTTGAGAAACTCCTCCCCACCCGCGTACAATGACCTTAGCTGCTTGTCGCGCCGGGCAGCCGCATGGTATAAGGAATTTTTGCCGGTTGTGCTGTTCCGCTGGATGAGCCACCGGTCCGCTGCCCGAACAAAGGAGACCCTTAATGGCTTACGTGATTGCCGAGCCGTGCATCGGCACAAAAGACACCGCATGCGTGGATGTCTGTCCGGTGGACTGTATTCATCCGCGCAAAGATGAACCGACTTTCGAGTCTGAGACGCAGCTCTATATTCACCCGACCGAATGCATCGATTGTGGCGCCTGCGTACCCGTTTGCCCGGTGACCGCTATTTTCGCGCTCGAAGATCTCCCGGAAAAATGGAACAGCTTCACTCCGATCAACGCCGACTGGTACGCAAAGCAAGGCAAGTAGCTCCCTCTTGTAGGACGCACCCAGTTTGTTTTGGTTTTCCGCGCACGCTCCGGCGTGACGCTCTTTTTTAGGCTTCTGTCTGCAAAGAACCGGTTTCCAACCGCACCCGAACTGCCCGGACGCCTTTTCAGCGATATGCGAAATTTGCGCATTGGCCGCGCCCACAGTTCATAAATTCGCATCGCGGGTTATGATGTTAGAGAGAAAAAACTGTCCCCCATGCCCCAGAAATTCCATCTCACCCTGCTCATTCATGCGCACCAGCCCTGCGGCAATTTCGAGCATGTTCTCGAAAAGGCCTACGACACATCGTATCTTCCCTTCGTCGAGCACCTCGAAGCGCATCCGGGCGTTCGCCTCGGCCTCCACTATTCCGGCCCGCTTCTTACCTGGATTGAAAAGAACCGGCCTGAGTATTTCGCCCGCCTGAAAAAACTCGTCCAAAGCGGTCAGGTAGAGCTCGTTGGTGGGGGCTTTTACGAACCGATACTCGTCTCCATCCCCCCCGAAGATCAGCGCGAACAAATCACCCGCCTGGCCGCTTATCTCGAAAAACACTTCGGCCGGATTCCCTCTGGCGCATGGCTCGCCGAGCGTGTTTGGGAGCCTCAGCTTCCCTCCGCGCTCGCCGCCGCCAACGTTGCGTACACGCTCGTTGACGACATGCATTTCCTTGCCGCGGGTTTCGAGCCGGAAGAGCTCTTTGGCGCCTACGTCGCCGAAGACCAGGGCAAGGCCGTGTGGCTTTATCCCGGCCAGAAAGCTCTGCGCTATCTCATTCCCTTCGGCAAAGTCGAGGATGTCATTGCGTATCTGCGCGATGCTGCCAGCAAACATCCCGGCGGTGTCGCTGCCATGGGCGACGATATGGAGAAGTTCGGCGTATGGCCCGGCACTCACGAACACTGCTACAACGACGGCTGGCTCTCCGATTTTTTCACCGCCTTGGAGGCTAATTCGGATTGGCTCGAAGTTTCCACGCCCGGCGGCTATCTGGAAACTCACGCGCCTCTTGGCCGCGCCGATCTGCCCACCGCTTCCTATTCGGAGATGATGGAGTGGGCGCTACCGACGCGTGTCCGCCAGCGCTATCATGAAGTGCTGAAGGAGTTCAGCGCTCGACCCGAGGTTCTCTCTTTTATTCGCGGCGGTTCCTGGCGAGGTTTTTTTCGCAAATACCCGGAATCCAATCTGCTGCACAAGAAAATGCTGCGTGTTTCCGCGCGCATCGCCGCCACGCCTGCGCGCCCCGACGGCTCAAAGTCCCCCGATGAATTGCCGCAAGCGCGCGATCTGCTCTTGCGCGCGCAGTGCAACGACGCCTATTGGCACGGCATTTTTGGGGGCATCTATGCCCCGCACCTCCGCACTGATCCCTGGCGCAATCTCATTCGCGCCGAAGCCATCGCTGACCGGCAGACCCCTGGCGCGCTCGTCCCTCGCGTTGAATTGCTGGACTACGACGCCGACGGCGCCAACGAGTTGCTCCTGACCTCTCCCGAAGCTCAGGCGCTGTTGAAGCCCGCTGACGGCGGCACCCTTGCCGCCTTCGACTTCCGTCCCGCGGCCGCCACGCTCGTCAATTCCATCCTGCGCCGCCCGGAGGCTTATCACGCGCGCTTGCGCGAAGCCGCCGGCAATCCCGCTCCCGGCGCTGTCGCCAGCATCCACGAACAGACCCGCGTGAAAGAGCCCGGCCTCGAACGCTTTCTTCGTTATGATCGCTGGCCCCGCCACGCTTTCCGAGTTTTGCTTTTCGATCCCGCGCGCACTCACGCGGATTACGAAAATTTGGAATTACACGAAGATCCGGGTTTTGCCGGCGGCAGTTACACCATCAAGGATTCCGATGCCCATGACGTCGAGCTTTTCCGCGCGGACACCCTGACTCTCTTCGGCAAAGGCGATGCACCGGGGCCGAAATTGCTGCTCACCAAGGAATACTCCTTCGGTCCCGTTGGTAATGGTTGTGAAGTGGTCTGCGAGGTTGTTGTGAAGCTGAAGGAGCCTCTCGAAAAGCCTATCGCTCTGGGCATCGAGTCGATTGTCAATTTGCTCGCGCCTGCCGAGCCCGATCGTTTCTTCGAGACGCCGGCTGGCCGCCAGAATCTTCGTTTCAGCGGGACTCTCCCCGCGCCGTCTCTCCGCATGGAAGACGGCTGGCAGCGCGTCCGCGTTCTTCTCCATGCGCTTTCCGCCAAGGAATTCTGGGTCGCGCCGATTGAAACGGTTTCCGAATCCGAAGAAGGTTTCGAGCGCGTCTATCAGGGCTCGCAAATTCTCGCCGTCTGGCACCCCGGCCTCACTACCCAAAAATCATGGTCCGTCCGCCTCGTCTGGCGCGTCGAAGCCTTTTGATCCTGATCCTCCGTCGCCAACACGCCTCCCCAGTGCCGCAACATCGGCCTTTAACCCGAGCGCCCTTAAATATCCCTCATTCACGCGGCACTTTTGCACCCGCACACTCTCCAGCAATTCGGCGAAAGCATGAGTGATCGTCTCCTTTTCAGGCCGGGCCTTCAGCCGTTCTTCCGCGTGCCCAGTGCCGCGCGGCAGCTTGGCGAACTCCACGATCTTTTCCCAATCCGCAGGCGGCACAATGCTGACAACGGACGAAGGCTTCCCCATCTTCTTATACGGCCAGAAAGCCCATCCAATGTTGTTTTTCTCAAGCGTTTTCACGAATTGCGCGATCCACTCGTCGGTGTTCTCCCCAGACTCGCCCATCCAGATCGGCACATCATAGCGCTCGCGAAAATCAAGGTATTGCCGTATCACGCTTTCATCCGGCGCCGTCCAGTATTTGTGGAACGTGTAGGCCACGTTCGCATCGAAAGGTTTGCCGAAGACCGAAAAGTTCGTGTCCCACTGCGCCCCGCCTAGAAACAGAATATGGTGCGCATCCACCTTTCGGATCTCGCCCGACAACTTCTTGTAGAGCGGTTCAAGCGCGGAATTCAAAGGCGCCAGCTTCGGAAAATGCGGGATCGGCTCATTCAGCAAGTCATAACCGAGCACCGCCGGCTCATCGCGATAGCGCGCTGCCAGTCGTCGCCAGATGGCGACCAGGTGCTCTTGTTCTTGTGGACTATCGTAGAGCCAGGGATATCCCGCGCTGTCATCGATGTTCGCGCCCGTCTGCCCGCCCGGTGCTGCATGCAGGTCAAGGATCACATAAATATTTTCGGCGCGGCTCCACCCGATCAACCTATCCAGCAATGGAAAGCCTTCCGCGTCGTCGCTCTCAAACAAGCTGTAATGCAATGGAACTCGAATGGCGTTGAACCCCGCCCGGTGCAACAGCGCAATGTCCGCCCGCGTAATGTAGTTCTCGCGGTACTTCTGCCAGAACGCCGCCGACCCTTCCGGCCCAAGCAACTCCAACACCAGCGCCCGAATCTCGCCAGGCGATTGCGGCCCGCCTTGGAACAGCCACATGTACCCCTCGGGCACCATCCAATTCCCCAAATTTGTCGCGCGAACAAGCAGCGCCTTGCCGCCCGCATCCACAATCTGCTTGTGCTCCGTATGCGCGAACTGCGCGCTCCCTCGCGAAGTCCACGCCAGCAGAAGCATCGCCAACCCTAGCAGTCTGAACTTGATCATGATTCTCCCCCGCCAAAAGCCTACGCCGTCACGGGTCAAGCGCACGTACCAAAGTCGCTTTTAGGTCTTCTATTCATCCGGCTCTTGCCATCACATGGACCTAGGCCCGCTAGGATAACCGGGCGAGGGAATTCCAGGCCTTGTTGTTCATGGTAGACTATGAACAGGAGAATTAACTCATGATTCACCATCCTGCCCGTGTTGCCTCGATTCGACAGAAGGCTGATGCCAGCCTCCGAAGGATTACCGATTTGGAAGCACGCGTAAGAGATCCTGGCATCCGCGAGCATCTGCAACGCGCTAAATACAACGTGGAAGACGTGGAACATTTCTTTCTGAGCCAGTTAGAATGCGAACAGCGAACTCCCGACCAGGAAGCAAGATGGCTTTCCTACACCGTAATGGCGCTCACCTTGGCGGAGCTACGGCTGAACGAAATTGAAGATGTGGTGGCGAAATTCGGCAGCGGGGTAATGAGCGCGGGCAGTTAGCAGCCCTATTTCTGTTCGCCTTTTGTTCCCCTCAGTGCTAGAATCCAGACCATGAGTGAAGCCAAGGAGCCTTGCAAGTGCGGGCACCCCTTATCATCGCATTCTAGGAATGTTCGGGAGGAAGCTCGTCAAAAGGCGGGAGTCTTATCTGTGGACCCCGCGCTGCTTTCCCCGAAGCCGTATGACTACCGCTCGGATAGACCCGCTGGGGAATCTGGATGCACTGAATGTTCTTGCGCCGCATGGGAATCTGCCCAGGCGCTAGGAAGGATGTACTCATGAGAATTATCGAAGTCGGTGGCGTGTTCCTGTTGGCGTCTGCGATGGTCATTGATAAGGAGATGCATCTCGACGTTGTCAGCTATCACGGCGAACCGCAACCATCGGAACCGCTGGGCGCTATCGTGGCCACGGCCACAACCCTGCCGGTTACTATCGGCGCGGGATATCCGGGCCTGTCCCATATCCCCATATAGGCCGCCAGAAGCCCTGAGGAATCCAGCCCAACCTCATCGAGGGTGTGGATTTTTCTTCGCAGTTTTCCATTGACAACCCGGTCACGACTCTGTTACATTACCCCCGTAAAGTAGTGCGCCTCGCCTTCCGCGAGACTCCCCCTTACGACTTACAACTAAAAACTTTCTATTGAGGAGACTTCCATGTCCACGAACCGCTCGATTGGCCGTACTGCGTCCAAATCTAAGAAAAACCGCTCCCCCAACTTGTGTGCTTTCACCTTCGCCGATGGCCGCCAGTGCCGCACTCCGCGTAGCTCAGGCCACCAGCATCTCTGCTACTATCACGCCGAGAAGGAAGCCGAAGCCCTCATCGCAAAACAAGCCGGCGAGGATTTAGCTTCTTTATTTTGCGGCAAGTATCTATGTGCCCATGATTTCGCCGCCGCCCTTGGCCGCGTGCTTTCCGCCGTTGCCCGCGGCTACATCAAACCCAAAACCGCAGTCTCCCTTGCTCTTCTCGGTCACACCTTGAACCAATCCATCAAGATCGCCCAAGACGAATACGCCAATGCTCCTGGCGGAAATGCCCGGCCCGAGCGGGTGGTCTCCTGTCTCATGCTTCCTGCCCCTCCCGAGCCGCCACCTTCCCAAGTTGCGCCAGCACCAACGCCCCAACCGGAGCACTCCGCTGCATCAGATCCCAACCCTCAATCACCACAGCAACCAGTTCCGGCCCAAGTTCCCAACCATTTAGAATCAACACCTGTGCAGAGAGTCTGATAATAACGCCCGTAACCACCTTTAGAATCAACACTTCTAGAAGTGGTGATTCTAAAGCAACTTAAAGTCTCTTTAAAATCAACACTTATGAAAAAAGCGGGGAGGGGTGGCCTGTTATGGTTAACCATGAATCCGACAAAGGATTCCTGTCCTGAGGAGCATCGCGACGAAGGATCTTGAATCCATCTACGGCGGAGGAGTGAAGGATCTTTCTTGTCCCAGTTCAGGGATCTCCGGCCTGCTCCGGCCCGGTTTGGCCGCCTAGTCACCTCATCCTGCAATCAGGAGGTTTTGCGCAAACGGCCATTCACTGTCGATCCACTGTCCATCACAACGGAATCCTGTGCGCGCCGCCATTACCGGGATTTCTTCGGCTTGGTATTTGTGCGAGCTTTCCGTCCAGATGGTTTCGTCTTCGTCCAGCATGAGCCGCAGGCTCGCGGCCGGAATGTGTACCGTTTGACGCCGCGTGGAACGCAAGTGCATCTCGATCCGCCGTTCGACCCGGTTCCAGCGTGCGTGGTGCTCGAAGCAGCTCAAATCAAAGTCCGCGCCCAGCTCCCGGTTGATGCGCGCCAGCAAATTCAGATTGAACGCCGCCGTCACACCAGCGGGATCGTCGTAAGCCAGCAATTGCAGCTCGACGCTTTTCTCCAGGTCCGTGCCCAGCAGCAACGCGTCTCCAGTTTGCAGAATCGCCCGCGTCTCCCGCAAAAATGCATCTCCCGCATCGCGATCGAAATTGCCGATCGTGCTGCCCAGAAACAACACGAGCAGATGATCCCGCTCCCTGCGCCCTTCGGCGACGGCCCGCAACCCTTCCAGGTACGGCTGTTCGTAGCCAACAATGCTGACCATATCAATCTGCCCGAGTTCTTTCGCCAACGCCGCCAGAGCCGAAGGCGAAATCTCAATAGGGTAGTAATACGTCTTCTGCCGCCGCGAGAGCGCTTCCAGAATCCATCGCGTCTTTTTCCCCGAGCCGCTCCCAAGCTCCGCCACCTGAATCGGCGAGGGCAGCCTGCCCACGATTTCGCCCGCATATTTTTCCAGAAGTCTTGCGTCGGCGCGCGTCAGTCCGTACTCCGGCAAAACGCAAATCGTTTCAAATAAAGCCGAGCCCACTTCGTCGTACAAATACTTTGAAGGAAGCTCTCGCTGGCCGGGTTTGGTGAGGCTCTCGCGCACATCCGCCGCGAATGCAGACACATGCCGGAGCGATAGTGACAGTGAAGACGTCGCCATGGGTTCTCCCGAGCTTGGGTTTGATTAGTCCTCGACGCAACGGAATGTTGCGTAGACGTACGGATAATGCGGTTGGAACCAATTTCGGAACGAACGCCGCAGCATGCACGCGGCGGTTCGCGGCGAGCCACCTTTCATCACATAGTGCTTGCCGTCAAAAAAATTCGCGGAATAGCCCGGATAAAAGGGCATGGTCGTGAATCCCGGAAACGGCGCAAACTCCGTCCGCGTCCACTCCCACCCGTTCCCCACAAGATCATGCACGCCGAATGCGCTTGCACCGGCGGGATGTGCTCCCGCAGGCAAAGGATCCCACGATTTGAAATCGAAATTTCCCCTGGACGGGCCAGGCTTTTCTTCACCCCAGGGATAGCTGCGCTCCCCGGCGCCCTCCGGCGTTCCATAGGCCGCGCGATGAAACTGCGCTTCGGTCGGCAATTTACGGCCAAGCCATTTTGCATACGCCGTGGCTTCGGCGTGGCTCACGTAGACCGGCCACTCCAGCGGCAAGCGTATCTCGCCAAACATCGTCCGGTAGGTCCACAGGTTGCCCTCGCGCACCCAGAACATCGGATGATCGGTACCTTCTTTTGCCTTCCACTCCCAGGCTTCATCAGTCCAAAGCGAACGGTTCTCGTAGCCCCCGGCCTGCACAAACCGCAAAAAATCGTGATTCGTTACGTTGTAATTGTCGATGGCGAATTCTTTCACCGCGACTTCGTGCGCCCCAAATTCGTTGTCCCACCCGAACTCGTCACCGTGAATATGCTCCAGTCCCAAAGTAGCCGTCCCCGCCGGAATATCAACCAAATGCGACTTCGTCCGGTGCGCCTTGATCGCCGCGATCCTGGGTCCGCCAATCTTCCGGTTGCTCGGCAGCCGGTGCAGCATGTACGCCAACGTTTCCGCATGCATCAACCGGTGTTCGATGGCCACTTCCAGCATGGTGATCAGTTGTGGATGCCCTTCCTCCGGACGCTCCAAGGCATGTTCGATCGCGCGGTCCAATTCCTCGCGCAAGCGCCGGTTGTAGCGCTCGACTTCTTCGCGGGCCGGCCAATCCGCTGGAGTATCCGACGGCAATCCGCCATCCACCGGGTCAATGCCAAACGCAAACAAATGATCAAATGTTCGCTGAAACGACTGCAATCCGAACGCGCGCTGCGCCAGCAGATTCCAGTCAAACGCCTCTACGTGTCCCACATAGAAAATAATGCGGTGTCTTTCTGGAATTGGCCGGTCATACAAAGCCTCTTCCCGCACCGTGCGAAACACTTCGTCGGTGCGCGCGCGTGCGTCTAGTAATCTGCTATGAAGGTCATGCCGGATGCGGACGGCTGTGGCTAGAGCTCCCATGGCTTCTTGCCCCTTACCTTGGATGCAGCTTCCGCGCGAAGGATGCGCCATAATTCAGCGCAGGGGGGCTAGGTGGATTAAGATGATCCCTCCCGGATTCGCGGCTGTCAATCGAAATGAATACGAAAACTGCACTTTCTTCAAAAAAAACTATTGAGTTCCGGGAAGTTTCATTCCGCATAAACGATATTCTTAAGCGCTTAATCGTTTTAGGTGTCTCCCTGGAAATTCCTCAGGGAGAAACCCTCGTCCTCCTCGGGCGCAGCGGCAGCGGCAAGACCACGCTGCTCAAGCTCATCAATGGAATGCTCCTTCCCTCGAACGGGGAAGTTCTGGTCGATGGCCGCTCCACTGCCGCTTGGGACCCCATCCGCCTCCGCCGCAGCATCGGCTACGTCATTCAGGACGCCGGCCTCTTTCCCCATTTTACGGTTGCCGAAAATATTGGCCTCGTTCCCTCGCTCGAAAAGTGGGACCGCTGCCGCACGGCCGTTCGCGTCGGGGAGCTCCTGACTCTCGTTGGACTTGATCCGGCTGAATTTGCCGGCCGCCACCCCCGCGAACTTTCCGGCGGACAGCGCCAGCGCGTCGGCGTCGCCCGCGCTCTCGCCGCCGATCCGCCAATTCTGCTCATGGACGAACCTTTTGGCGCGCTCGATCCGGTGACTCGTGCCGAGCTCCAGCGCGAATTCAGCGCCCTGGCCCGCCGTCTCAGCAAAACCATCGTCTTCGTTACTCACGATTTGCACGAGGCTTTGCTCCTGGCCTCACGCATTGTTCTACTGGAATCAGGCCGGATCGTCGCTAGCGCGCCGCCGCAGGAATTTCTTCGTCTCGATCACCCCGAAGTCCGCGCCTTCACCGCCTCTCTTGCCGTGACGCCGGGAGCCTCCCCGTGAATCCACAAACCACTTGGTCCTTCTTTGCCGAGCACCGCGCCGAAATTTTCGGCGCCACCATCGACCACCTCACGCTCGTAATCATTGCCATGATGATCGCCATTCTCATCGGTGTGCCGCTTGGGATGTTCATCGTGCAGCGACCCACGCTTCGAACCATCGCGCTCGGCATCGCGAGCGTTTTTCAGACTATCCCAAGTCTGGCCCTTTTCGGCTTTTTGATTCCCATTCCGTTCATCGGCGGCATCGGCAAGCGCACCGCCATCGTCGCGCTCGTTCTTTACGCGCTTCTCCCCATCTTGCGCAATACTTACGTCGGCCTCACGGGCATTGATCCCGCCGTTCTTGAAGCTGCGGAAGCCATGGGCATGACGCGCGCGCAAATTCTGTTTCGCGTGCGCTTCCCGCTCGCGCTCGCGGTCATCCTCGCCGGTATTCGAACCGCCACCATTATCACTATCGGCGTCGCCACCATTGCCGCCGCGATCGGCGCCGGTGGCCTCGGCACATTCATTTTCCAAGGAGTAGCCCTCGTCAGCGACACCCTCATCCTCGCAGGTGCGATCCCCGCCGCGCTGCTTGCGCTTCTCGCCGATTTCTTTCTTGGCTTGCTTGAGCGCAGACTGAAGGTTTCTTGAAAGGGACCGGGGAATTTCACCTCTGCGACTGCTCGGCGTCTACGCCGACCCGGTCGGGGCGTCTCTGCGTTATATTTTTCTTTCTCTTTCTTCTTCCCCGTGAGAAATTCTCTCAACCATGAACCGTGCTTCGTTCCGATTCCTTTGTTTCGTTTGCCTCCTTAACTTCATTTACTTCGCAACTGCGTGCCGCCAACCTCCTCAATCTAAAATCACAATTGGGTCGAAATTTTTCACCGAGCAAGTGGTCCTCGCTGAGCTTCTCGCCCAGCACGTCGAAGCCAAGACCGGCATCCCCGTCATTCGCAAGACCAACCTCGGAGGCACGCTTCTCGTCCACAAAGCTCTCCTCGCCGGCGAGCTCGACCTCTACGTGGAATACACGGGTACCGCGCTAACCGCCGTTCTCAATGAATCGCCAAGTTCTTACAGCCAAGGTGCTGCACAGAACGACTACGCGAACGCCGTCTACAATCGCGTCAAACAGGTCTATTCCGATCGCTTCCATCTCGAAGTCACCGAGCCGCTCGGCTTTGAAAACACGTTCGCCATGGTCATTCGCGGCGATGACGCGCAAAAACTCCATCTGCAAAAAATCTCCGACATCGCGGTAATCGCCCTCAAATGGCGCGCCGGCGTTGGCTACGAATTCCTCGAGCGCCCGGATGGGTTCCGCGCGCTGAGCGATCGCTACAATCTCCATTTCGCCGAATCACCGAAAGTCATGGACCTTGGCCTCATCTACCGCGCGCTCGTCGATCATCAGGTGGACATCGTCGCCGGCAACTCCACCGACGGGCTCATCGACTCGCTCGGCCTCCTTGCCCTCGCCGACGACCGCCACTACTTCCCGCCGTACGACGCCGTCCCCATCGTCCGGCAATCCACCCTCGCCAAATTTCCCCAACTCCTCGCCGCGTTGGCGGATCTCGCAGGCAAACTCTCGGCCTCCGACGTCCGCCGCCTTAACTATGCCGTTGACGCCCAGCACCAGGACGCCGCCGCTGTCGTGCGCGCCTTCCGCCAATCTCGTGGCCTCTAGCGGCGACCGTCAACCTAAAACAGTTGCTAGTGTCAATGTCAACCTATATTGGTTGTCAATAAAGAAGTCATCCTTTTTAGGTTGACATATCAAGAATGGGGCTGCATCTCGATTTCGGCTTTCTTGTAAGGGACATTGCCGCTTGCTTCCGGGGCGACGATTAGGGATTGCGGACTAGGGCGGACTCGAACATCTCCAGCTTGGCGTGCAATTGGTTGGCGATATCCGACGGCAGCATGGCCACGCCCATCGGCACACGGGACCGCGTAGCGTAGTGGTCTGGCGTGTACCCGCCAGACACTCCCACCAGTCCGCGTGGGGCCCAGCACACGGGTTCCTGACGCTAGCGAGTCTGCGTTGGGGGGGGGAAATTCCCCGGGAGCCGAAAGTGTTCAATATTGAACAGACGGGGCCTAGGTCGGAGTTTTAGTTTTTACTCCTGAATATGAAGTAGGAGGAAAGGCCCGCGGTGGCGTCCATTGGAACGCCTCCGAGAACGTCATCGCGGGCAATCTGATTCACTCGGGGTGGGGGCAGTTCCTTCGCGAGCAACAAGGAAGTTCCCTTTGTTTGATTGATTCGCGAAGGAGTTGGGCGACTGATTCGGGTCGTCTTTGTCGCTAGATTGACAGTAAACCATCTTTCCGCTTGTTCAGCATTCCAGCATTCCATGTTGTTTGGATCTCTGCGGCCGATTCCAGGTTCACTCCTACGCACCGCGCAAGACCTCTGCTAGAATCCTTTGCCATGAAAAGACGCACTTTACTCCAATCGCTTCCAGCAGTAGCGTTTCTCCCTGCGGCAGACTGGCTTGCCGCAGCTCAAGAAAGGCCAGGCATTGCGCAATCAACGACGACTGTCTACGAACTACGCGTCTACCACGCTTTGGAAGGCAAGCTCGACGATCTGCTCCGCCGCTTTCGTGAGCACACCACAAAACTCTTCGAGAAGCACGGCATCAAAAACGTCGCCTATTGGACGTCCACGGACGAGCCGTTGAAAGGCAAGACGCTTGTATACATCCTGGCGCATCCCAGCCGCGAAGCCGCCACCGCCAACTGGAAAGCTTTCCAAAACGATCCAGAATGGCAAAGCGTCCGTGACAAGTCCGAAGCCAACGGCAAGCTGGTGGAGAAAATCGATTCCACGTTTCTCGTGATGACGGACTTTTCGCCAAAGCTCCCTTAATTCAATTCATTTCCTTTCCTTGCCAAAAGGGATTTTCTCGATCTGTGGAAAAGTCGATTATATATATTCCTCCATAAGAATATTCCTTGACAAGAATAGTCGTCTTGAGGCATATTCGTGCTCGTCATGTTGGAAACTTTCCGAGCCCTCGCCGAGCCCAACCGGTTTCAGATCGTCGAACTCCTGCTCGACGGTCCACGCCCTGTTGGTGACCTGGCCCATCGCCTGCACCTGCGGCAGCCGCAAGTCTCCAAACATCTGCGGGTGCTCAGCGAAGCCGGACTGGTGAACGTCCGCGTGGATGCGCAGCGCCGCATTTATGCCCTGAGGCCCGCACCGCTCCAGGAGCTGGAACTGTGGCTGGAGAGATACCGGCGTATTTGGGAGGGCAACTTCCAGCGCCTGGACGCCCTTCTCGACGAGCTCAAGACCGGCGACCAACCGGCCAAGAAGAAAAAACATGCACGCACCGAACGATAAAGGAGATCACCGATGATGAACACGGGAAATCTGAAACTGACGACGAGCGGCGACCGGGAGATCGTGATGACGCGCGTGTTCCAGGCACCGCGCAGACTGGTTTTCGACGCCTTCACCAAGCCCGAACTGGTCAAGCAGTGGCTGCTCGGGCCGCCGGGGTGGTCCATGCCGGTCTGCGAAATCGACCTGAAGGTAGGCGGCACCTACCGTTACGTGTGGCGGCGAGACTCCGACGGAAGCGAGATGGGGATGGGCGGCGTTTACCGCGAGATCGTGCCACAGGAACGGATTGTCTCGACGGAGGTGTTCGATAAGGCTTGGTACCCGGGCGAAGCGGTGGGCACGATCGTCCTTTCCGAGCAGGGAGGAAAGACCACGGTCACGCAGACAGTGCTCTACCAGTCGCGGGAAGCCCGCGACGGCATCCTCAAGAGCGGCATGGAGAAGGGCGTCGCCATGAGCTATGACCGGCTGGCGGAACTGCTTGCATCGCGGAGCGCTGCTGGGATGGAGAAAGGGGCAAGCTCGTGATGAATGGAGACGTCTTAAAGCGAAACACAATCTCCGCGTGATGCAGCTGCACACGCGTTGACAGCCTGAGGGAAGAACTCATCAAAAAAGTAAAGAGGAGAATTGTATGCAAAAAATCGCGCCATTCTTGTGGTTTGACACTCAAGCTGAGGAGGCGATGAACTTTTATCTTTCAATTTTCAAGAATTCAAAGATTGTGAGCGTCTCGCGATCGGGACCGGAAGGGAAGATGACAGGGTGCACCTTCCAGCTCGATGGACAAGAATTCATAGCACTAAACGGCGGCCCGCATTTCAAATTCACGCCGGCTATTTCGCTCTTCGTGAACTGCGAGACGCAGCAAGAAGTAGACGAACTGTGGGAGAAGCTCTCGGGAGGGGGAGAAAAAGGGAGATGCGGCTGGCTCAAAGACAAATTTGGACTGTCCTGGCAGATCATCCCGTCGGTCTTAGGCAAGATGCTGCACGACAAAGATGCTGAGAAAGCCAAGAGAGTCATGCAGGCCATGATGCAGATGAGTAGAATCGACATCCAAGGCTTGCAGCAGGCGTATGACCGAAGGCCCGCATGAAAAAAGCGAATCCCAGGCTCGCAGTTGGGCCGCGAAACGCAGCGCCGCCTTCTCCGGACAGCAAACTGCCTTGCCTGCGAGTTGTGGGGCACCCTACCGGCGCACGCTCACTAAGGCAGAATCAGCTTCGTAGCCTTCATCCTGGACCGTCTTCTGCGCTGCCGCGGCGACCGCCTTTTCGTCCGCATTTTTCGGCAAGCTGCAGTAGCGGCGAATCACCTCTTCGCCATTCACAATGCGAACCAGCCACTTGGCTTTGCCTGCGTCCCAGGAGACTTCCACTTGATCGGCACGCATAGCTCCCTCCCCCTGCGCTTCGTGCGCCTCCTCATACTTATACCGCCACTCTCTTCCAAAAGCGATGCCTTGCATCGCTTTCATGGACGCGAAAGAGCCTAAGTTGAGGTTGTGAAGGATTTTGAGTGGGAAAAAGAGACTTACGTTTAGGAATTCGCTCAGGACGTCAGCGACCAACCGACCACGGTCATGGTCAAAACAAGCAACAACGCTACCGTGCTGACGATGCTTAGCGTCCGGCCGTGCCCCAGCAAGTAGTCACGCGATTCGGGATCAATGCAGAGAACAATCGTAACAACGGTCACCACTCCCCAGGCCAGCAGAATGGGCACGCCCTGGTGCCGGCCGATCATAGCGAAAAATTGCGCAGGAGGTTGCCCTGCTGGAATCCACCATGGCAGCAGCGGTGCCACGCCCGCCGCCAGCGAGAGCGTCAGCAGCTTGCGCGTGAGCCAGCCCTTGACCTTCGGGCGGGCCTCTTTCCAGATGAAATAGTCCCAAGCCAGGAGGCCAATTGCCAGCGGCACCCAGCCGTACACGGCGACCTTCTGGTCGAACCAGTACCAGCCTCGGAACAAGGCGTGCCCGTGTTGCGCGGTGGCCAGCCGCGGCAACAAGAACAGACCCAGGACCGTATTGCACAGCACGGCCACAAAAATGGTCATCAAACTCATGAATTGGAACCAGTACCGCGTGGGTACTCTTTTACAACGAGTACACACGGACTGTTTGGGCAGGAAGTTCAGTCCACAGCGGTCGCAATACACGGCAGCTCTCCCTTAGGCGGGGACACAAACCCGCACTCGCCGTCAGCTTACTGCGTTTGTGGTTCCAAAAACTACTGGTCGGAGGGGCAGTTTTGGTGCCGGTGTGTTTTCCTGCACAAAAGTTTTAGTCGTTTAATTTCAGCGGAATGGGCGGTTAAATCGCGCCGCAGTGATCCATCGCCGCGCACTCAGCGGAACCAGGAAGCCGGCGCCCCCGCTTTGCGGCCCTGATCTTGCAAGTCGTCCAGTTGCTTCTGCAGATCTGCTTTGTGCTTCTCCAAATCTTGCAACTGGGCATTCCGGTCGTGAATGTAGGCAATGTTGTCTTTCATTCCAGTGGTAATGTCAAAGCCGCCGCTCCCAAGTTTCTTGATTTCGTCCTTTTTCGCCTCAATTCGCCGTTCTGTCGCGGCGATTCGGTCCAGCAGACCACGGGCTTTCCCGCGCCAGTATTCCTCGTCCTGGCCGGACATGGGCACGATGCGCGCTTTCGTTTTTGCGTTTGCCTTGCTGGTTTCCGCTCCGCCGGCGCCCGCCGGTTTATCTTCCCCCACGACGGACACGCCATTGCCGCGCAGGCCAGCCAAATCTTCTTCGGTGTACACCTTCTTCGGTTTGGCTTTTTCCTTTTCCGCCTTTTTCGCCGCGTCCGCCGCGGATTCTTCTTTTTGTGGCGGCTGTGATTGCGTTTGTGATGGGGATTGTTGTGAAGACTGCGAAGCTGGAGACGTATCCGATTGCGGCTGACCAAAAGCAATCGCGGCGGGCCACATCAAAGCTGGAAAAATTAAGTAAATCATTTTGAAGAGACGATCACCGTTTTTCAAAATAAACCTCACACTGGGAAAGCACAAATCGAACGCTACGCCCGGTTCCCGGCGCGGTCAAGCCGAATTGACTTGGCGGAACACAAAGAACAACTGTTTCAACAGCTTTTTATCCGATTGAGTTGCCCGCGAGAAACGCCCTTTGATACAGTGCCTATTCACCTGTTTGAAAGCCCTAGCCTGTTTGGAGGAGACAATCATGGCGATTCCGAAATATGCTCTCGACATTCTGGTTTGCCCCGTTTGCAAAACGCGCGTGGAACTGTTGAGCGATGAATCGGGCCTGAAGTGTGTCTCCTGCCGCCGCGTCTACCCGGTGCGCGACGAAATTCCCGTGATGCTTCCCGAAGAAGCGAAGATCGCTCAGGAATAGACGAGCGAGCGGCAGAAAAATCAAAGAGACCGCATGACCGCCAACATTGCCGATGCCGTTCCCCGGTTGAAACGCCTCATCCCGCGGCTGCGCGGCAAGCGCATCGGCGTACTCGGCGACCTGATGCTGGACCGCTACCTTTGGGGCACCGCTTCGCGGCTTTCGCCGGAAGCGGCGGTTCCTGTCGTGGATTTCGTCGAACAGAGCGAGTGCCTGGGCGGCGCGGGGAACGTGGCCGCGAATATCGCCGCGTTCGGCGCGCGCGTGGACGCATTTGGCGTTACCGGAAATGACGAACCCGGGCGCGCCTTGCAGAAGTGTTTTCGGGCCGCCAGCATCGGGGACAAAGGAATCATCCCTGATGCGAAACGCATCACCACGCTGAAAACGCGGATCATCGCGCGGCACCAGCAGGTGGTTCGCGTGGACCACGAGCGTCGCGAGACGCTGTGCGGCGACACCCAGGAAAAGCTTTTGCGGTTGCTTTTTACCGCGCTGAAGAAATTGGACGCGCTGGTGCTTTCCGATTACGACAAAGGACTGATCACCGACGATTTCGCGGACCGCGTTCTGAGCGCGGCGCATCAACTGCACGTCCCTGTTTTCGTGAAGCCCAAGACGTCCCGGCTATACGCGTATCGCGGCGCGCGGGCTATCGTTTGCAATGCCAAGGAAGCGGGCTTCTACGTCACGCGCTCGCTGGCGGACGAGAAGTCCGTGGAAGAGGCAGGCCGCGCGCTGCTCGCGCATTTCGGTTGCGGAGCGGTGGTGATTACTCGCGGCGAAAAGGGAATGAGCGTATTTGAAGAATCCTCGCCCCGCCATTTGCACATTCCCGCAACGAGTTTTGAAGTGACTTACGCGCGCGTTGGCCAAGCCGGCGTGGAGCGCGGCGCGACGGGCCGCCAGGTCTTCGACGTCACCGGAGCGGGGGACACCGTTCTCAGCGTTCTGGTCCTTGCCGCCGCGGCGGGGGCGCCACTGGCCGATGCCGCCATGCTTGCCAATACCGCGGCCGGCGTGGTCGTCGGCAAACTGGGCACCGCCTGCGTCAGCCCGCAGGAACTCCTTCACGCGCTCGAAGACATCTGCCGATAACCGGGACGAATCTATTTTTCCCGGAAGCGACTAAGGCGGGAAGCTGAAGGATTTGTCAGCGGCCAGGATCCAAACTTCGACAACTTTGGTCTTGCGGCTCTTTTCGGTGTCGGAAATGTCCGGCATCGGGGAAAAGGGGCTGACCTTCACGGTGACCGCTATGCTCGTGGACCCTTTCGGTGCCTTTGCGTGCACGATCTCGTAGCTTTTCACCGGACCGTAGTAGCCCTGGGGTCCCCAGTCGGCGAGGAAGTCCTTCATCGCGTAGCTGGGGGCGGGTTTCCAAAGCTGATAAGCACGGGCAGTGTCGCCCGCGACCAGCGCGTCAAAGAAACGCCCGGCGGCCTTTTTCTCCGGGTAGTAGCGGAACGTGAACCACAGCGCCACAATCGCGACCAGCGCAAGCGCCGCGTAGGTGAAAGCCAAGGCTCGGGATTTATCTGGCTTACTGGCAGGTGGATCGAGAAGTGACATTCA
>WNFO01002995.1_pt1 | contig 24827 bp, 23 predicted proteins | sample 5400251 | NCBI WGS metagenome assembly WNFO01 (sample SAMN13153354, study PRJNA577476) | soil metagenome | isolation source: 100 cm saprolite under Madrone tree | place: USA:California | collected 2016-06-14
GAGTGAGCCCCAATGCCACGAGGACATAGAGGCTCCCGAAAACTATGCCATTGATTCCCTGCTGGAGCGCGACGGTCAGCATGACCGCTCAGTTCCAGCCGAGCGCCTTCCATGACAGATCCGGCAAGGTCTCCATGTAATGGATGGTATCCATCTTGACGTTTTGGTTGCTCTTGTCGAATTCGACACTGCCGGTCACGCCTGAGAAGTTCTTCGTCATGGCCATGATATCGCGGATCGACTGCGAGTCCTTGCCACCGCGGCGAATGACGTCGGCGACGACCAGAATCTGGTCGAAAGCGTGCGCGTTGATATGCGTCGGTTCCTGATTGTATTTGGCTTTGAAGGAGCGAATGAAGTTCTGCACAACCTCGCGCTTGTCGATCGGATCGAATTGCACGATGCGGATGTAGCCAAGCGCCGCCTTGCCCGCCTTCTGCTCAAAGCCGAACGGAAGCCAGATGGTGCCGAGCTGGATCGACTGCCCTCCGCCGCCCTTCGTGACGCCGGCCTGAGCGAGCGCCTGGGTGATGCGCAGCCCTTGGCCTTCGAGCGTGTAGGTCGGGATCACGTCCACCTTGCCGAGACCGGCGACGCGGGTTGCGATCGCGGTGAAGTCGTTCACGTCGCGGCCGAAGCCGATATCGGCGAGGATTTCTCCGCCGAGCGACTTGAATGTGTCAGCGAAGACCTTGGCATTGCCGATTCCCGCGTTGGTGTTTTCGTAGAGCAGCACCGCCGTGCGGGCGTTCAAACGTTTATAGGCGTTGGTCGCGATGTCGACGCCCTGCATCACCTCGTTGGGCATGATGCGAAACGTCCATGGGTTGCCGGGATCGGTGATCTTGATCGAGGACGAGCCCGCGTTGAGCAAGGGCACCTTCGCCTGCTCCATGAGCGGCATGATTGCCAGCGTTGCGTCCGAGCACTCTTCGCCGAGCACGACATGCGGCTTGTATTGCTCCAGCAGCCGCTTGGCCGCTTGCGTTGCCGGTAAGGGACTGCACGCTGAGTCCTCGTATTGAACCTCGAGCCTGTAGCCGTTGACCCCGGATTTGTTGAGTTGCTCGATCGCAAGCTCAATGCCCTGCTTGTCCTGCACTCCGAAATAGGAACCCGGACCCGACATGGCGAAAAGCCCGCCGATCTTGATCACCTTGTCTTGCGCGAAGCCGGGTTTTGCGGCAGCGAACAGGGCAAAGCTTGCCAGCACACCGATGCAGAGAATGGCAGAATGTCTTCTCATGGCCCTTCTCCCTAAAGCTATCCATTCATTAAGCCTGAAACCGGGACCCCTGCCAATCTCTTATCATGCCGCGTAGCAGTGCGGATTTTTCCCCGGCCGGGGGCGTGCGAGTGCAAATGGCCACTCCGTAGCGGAAAGGCATGACCTGTGAGCGACGATTTGAAATTTCAATTACGGTTGACGTTGAGCGACGAATTCGCGCAGGCGGCGCGGAACAATCCGGGAGATGCGTCCATTTCCGCGCTCGCCGACATATTGAGCAGGCATGACGCCGTCATGAAATGCCAGTTCGATGCTTTCGCCGATTATGTCAGCGAGGCCGAGGCCAACGGCATCGAAAATTTTCCGCTTTATGAATGGACGAAAAAAACGATCGAGGATCCTGCCAAGAAGGCAAAATACACCAAGTCGTTTGCGCTTTATGTCGGCGGCGAGGAAGTTTACGAGAGGGATAAAGCGGATAAGTTAGAGGCCGAGCTGAAGCCTTTGGTTGGCGGCCCCATCATCGTTCAAATGTTCAAATACGATACCGATCCGGCCCACAACCCACAGCCGCCGCGGCAAGGATAGATCACAGCCTAGCGGGCACGACGGGCAGGACGCGTGGCATCACTTCATGCTCACCAGCGCGAAGGCAAAATCGCGCCCGCGGCCGCGCTTCATCGCTTGATCGATCCAGACCATGGCGAACGGCTCCAATAGGCGCGCGTTCTTCAACGGTCCGGCATCAGCTGCTTCGAAACCGAGCTTGGCGACGAGCTCCATGACCTTTGGTTTCTTGCCGGCATCGTCGCCGGCAACCAGCATGACCGGCGGAATCGGATAGTCGGCCGCCTTGGCCATATTGCCGGCTCCCGTCGTGTTGAGCGTCTTGAAGACGAACGCGCCCGGCGCCCAGCTCGCGACCCGCTCGCCGGCAGAGGTGTTGAAACCGAGCACAAGTTGCAAGCCGCCGGCCGCCATGCCCAATGGGTTCGTGCAGTCGATCACGATCTTGCCCGCGAGGTTGCCCAGGCTCTTGATCGCTGCCTCGGTCGCGGACCAGGGCGTCGCGATCACCACGACCTCGGCGGCCTTGACTGCTTCGGCCAGCGATTTGACGCGCTCCTTGGGTAACGACGCATATTTTGGGTCCGCGGGATTGCGTAATCCCCAGATCACATCGTCGCCATGTCTGATCCAGGCTTGCCCCAGTGTGGCGCCGACCGACCCAGCGCCAATGATGGCGATACGCATGCATGCCTCCTTGCTTCGCCGCGATAGCCAATCAAGCGCTTTCAGCGTGCGTCAACTCAGCACTCGTATCGGCAGAAACTTGGTTTGACGGCCGCCCGGCTTCCCTTGTGGTTGCCTTGGGCAGCTAAGTCAGGACCAAAATGGCTTCGCCTTAGCGAAGCCGCGGTAGGCCCGCTCCGCATCCTTGAGCACGGACGCGATGCGCGCTTCCTCGTGACCAGAAAGGCGACCCGCGGCAAACGCTTTCTTGGCGGGCCCTTCGCGCTGCTTGCCGCGAGCGTCCTGCCCATCGACGAGCCGTTCGGTCAGCCCCGCATGCACTGCGATGTCGTTCAACTCCCCGAGGGCGTCCTGTAGTTTCTCCAGTCCGGCCACGAAGCGGTTCCGGCGCCGCCCAGCCTTCTTGCCGGGGAAGGCACCGGCAAAGAATTCCGAGGCGTACCGCAGCTTCTTGGCTTGGAGACGCATCCGATGCCGCCGCTCGGGGTCGAGCTCGCGCAGCTGCGCACCCGCTTTCAAAAACTTCTTCCAGCGTCGCCGCAGCTCGTCGGCGGCAGCCCCGACAATCGGCTGTTCTCGCACCAAGCGTGTGAGATCGTCGGGGTTGCGCGTCCAGTCGCCAGCTTCGATCCAGCACGCGGTATCGAGAACAAGGCTACGAAAGCGTGTGGATTCGACGGCCGCGCAGGCGCGCGCAAACGCTTCCTCGCGTCTTTGCTGGAGGTCCCTGGCGAGGACCGCCACTCCCGGTCCATTGGGTTTGCCGCGTGCGATCGGCCTCACAACCCGACTGATGAATACATGAAGCTCGCGCGCTGGGCCCAGCTCCTGAGTGATCCACTTGAATTGGCTCTTCATCTCCTCCGTCTGCGGATCAAGAAGCATGTCGGCAAACAACGAGATTGCCGCGCGCAAGCGCCGAAGCGCGACCCGCATCTGGTGCACCCCCTCCGGGTCGCCGCGTAGCGTGGCTGGTTTATTGGCCACCAGCTGGCGCAGGCACGCCATGGCAATGGCTTTGAATGCGGTTTGCCGGCTCCAATCCGGTGTGAGCGCGACCTGTGCCGCCTTGACTGCCTCGGGCTCCTCGCCGGCGACGAGCGCGTAGCCGCGCTCGGCCTCGCTCCTAACCGCAAGCTGAACCGGCACTTCGTCGGCGAGCACGCGCGCGAGCTTGAAAAGCTCGGCAGATTCGCCCCGCTTGAGCTCCAGCTCCAGCTCGCAAAGCGGCGTAGACTGACGACCTGCCTCGATCTTTCCCCTGTCGAGGGTAAGCTCGATCTCGCTGTCCCCACTTCGGATCGGATAGACCGTGCGGCGCACACGCGTCTCGAAAATCGGCTTCAAGCCGCGCCGCACGTTCTTGTTGAACACCGGTCTGAGCGCCGGGTCTTTCGTGACGTCGAGTTCGGGCTGCCTCCCGCCGATTTGGTGCTCCCATTCGTTGCGGGCAAATAAGGCAGCGCTTCCGTTGCTTTCCTGCTTGATCGTCTGCACGTGGCGGCGACCGATCCGCCGCACTTGCAGCGATAATCCCTTGCCGCGGAGCCTCAACTTATCGGTGTCGAAATAGACCGACACGAGGGTTGCGAGTTTCGACGGCCTCTTCCGCGCCGCCTGCAGTAATGAGCTGCGAGCAAGCCTATAGAGGCTATCGGCGGGCACTTCGAGCTTGAGCTCGACCTCACGCGCGGGCGACATGGGAAAATACGCTGAAATTGGTATCTGGATGATCGCCGATTTCGTTCGCCATTTCTAGAGGGGTCGGTTTGAACAGCCATTGACAGTTTCTGCCGTATCTCGCGAGGCTTGCGCGAAGACAGCATTAATATGCGACGCCGGCTCGGGGTAATTCGAAACCTCGAGCGGGTCCGAGCAATCGCTCGAAATCCTTTTGTTTTACTTACTTGGACCGATTACCGGGTGAAACACTCTAAGATGCAGCGCGAGAACCGCTGGACAGTCTCGGAGCGGGCGATGGTGGACCCATCCATGCGTCCTGCGGCATCCATTTGTGAATTTGACCGCAGGCTGGGCACCGCACCGGAATAGGGACGCGAGGAAGGCTTTTGAGCAGCACCCACTCGCTCTTCAGACCAGTTGCGATTGGCGCACCAGTACGGGGGCACTGGACGAAGATATCAGCCAACGGCGGACTCCCTTCGGTAACGGGCTAGAGGATCAGCCGGGTCGCCAAGCGCGAATCTGCGCACGCGCCTCTGCCTTGCAGAGGATCGTGCGCGCTGGGGCGTGCCGGGCACGGCGGTATGTCTGCTGCGTCACCTTCCTGACTGATTCGATTTTATGGCGCCAAAAGAGTCCAGCGAAAATTCCAAGCCAGTGGATAACTCGCGCGAACGTCGAGCGTCGCCGCACAGGCCGGCCAAATCGTAGTATTGCAACCGGTCTGTGCCGTGCACGCAGGCCGAAAATCAGCAACCGGAACTGTCATCGCGCGGACATTGAAACATCATAAAAGGAGCCCTTCGCGTCGTGTGGCGCAGCTTGGATCGATCGCAGCGCAATGGCTCATACCACCAAAGTCTTCGACTCTGACCTGCAGGAACTCGCGCGGGCAATCGCGGAGATGGGAGGATTGGCCGAGCGCCAAATTGCCGAGGCGATCGAGGCACTGACGACGCGCGACGGGGCTCGCGCACAGCGCATAATCGCCGCCGATGCGACGATCGATGCCATGCAGCGTAATATTGAGGAAAGGGCCATTGAGACCATCGCCCGGCGTCAACCGGTCGCCGATGACCTTCGGCAGATTGTTGGGATCTTGCGGATTGCAAACGAGATCGAGCGCATAGGCGATCTCGCAAAGAACATCGGCAAGCGCATCATTGCCATCAATGATGAAGAACCGCCACGGATGTTGATGGGTGGCGTCGACCACATGGCCACTCTGATGCTGACTCAGTTGCGGGACGTCCTTGATAGCTTTGCGCGTCGCGATGTCGCCAAGGCGGTCGAAGTTTGGACGCGGGATCAAGAAATTGACCAGCTCTGCACAAGTCTATCTCAGGAGCTTCTCGTTGAAATGATGGAAAAGTCGCTCGCGACGTCCTACGGCGCTCACTTGATGTTTTGTACAAAGAATCTGGAGCGCATGGGCGACCACGCGACCAATATCGCCGAAGCCGTTCACTACATGGTCAAGGGCGAAACGCTTTTGCGAGAGAGACCAAAAGCGGATTTCACCAGCATGCTGACCGTGGCGCCGGGACGGATCTGACACTCTCCGCTCCGGCCGGAGCGCCTCTTTGCCCATTCCCCGCGAAACAGGGTAGCCACGCGCTGGGAGCGCGAGAATTCACCTCTTTGTCGTCAAAAAATTCCGTGAGGCGCGCCGTCACTACGTGACAAGATCACGCCGTGACGAACGTGCGATGCGTCGGACACTTTGGCTGCTCTCTCACGGCGCGCTTTGCTTCCATGCCGCACCAGTCACAGACATAGGTTACGTCGACGAGGCAATCGGTGCTGGCGATTGGTTTACGGTCCATCGGGGCCATCCGCCGTTGACATCGTGGACAATCCGCGTCCGGGGCTCTGAGAAGACCATGCATATCGTCACTTGTAACGGCGACACCGTAACTACCCGGTAAATTTGCTCGACTGCGCACGCGCGCCACGACGTTGCCGGGTCGCCGCACAGCCGTGTGCGCCAATCGGGGTGGAGGTTAACCTCGCGTTAAGTATACCCGAGCGAGCATGCGCGGCGCTCCCGATCAAGGGAAGCGCGGCGATCGTTCCAAGCGATTGGGGGGCTCCGGCCTAGCATTGACATGACCGATCTAACGGAGACTGCCCGGCCTGTTCTGGCTGCGGGCGGAATTGTTTTACGCGAAGGCTCGAGACCTCGCATCGCAATCGTGCGATTGCGAAGGGACAAGTCGTGGGTGCTGCCGAAGGGGAAGCTCTATCCAGGTGAAGGCGCGCTTGCTGGCGCCAAACGAGAGGTGCTGGAAGAGACCGGACACGAGGTCTCGGTTCACGGTTTTCTTGGCTCGATGCTCTATTCGGTAGACGGCCGGATCAAGATCGTACAGTTTTGGCATATGCGGGCCAGCGGTGGTCCTGTGCGCGAGCCGATGGACGACATCAAGGCTGTGAAGTGGCTCTCCTTGAAACAAGCAATCGAAATGCTCTCGCGCGATCACGAAAAGCTGTTCCTCGCCAATGTCGGTCCGGTCGCGCTCAAGGCGACGAGGCAATTTCTGCGCGGCAAATCCGGCAATCCGTGGGTTCACAATGACCGCAAGCGGCGGGCCTACGGCGCTCAGGTTGCCGCAACCGCACATTGACCATGACGGGACAGTGCCTCACCGGTCATTCGCGCTCAACGCGGTCCCGCCTTCCCGTCAGCTGCATGCCCATCGCGAGTTCTCGCTTGGCCGCCGCTTGCTGCATCCCGCCTCGGCGTGTATCGCCCTAGCGATACCGTTGCGCAGCCGCCAGCAGCGCCTCGTAGTCGTCCTTAACCTTTGGGTTAACCGAGAGGATCGACGCCGCGACCGGAGACACCGCATCGATGTAGCGTTTGGATTCCTCGGGCGACATGGTGATGATCTCGCCGCCGTTCGTCTTCCAAGCGCCTATTTACCCACGCCAAGCACTGTTTCAACTGCATTCATGACCAGTGTTTGAGGATTTTGAATACAATATCTTTCCATCGTTTTCGTATCTGCGAGAAGCTTTTGCATATCGACGACTGTGGTACCGCGCTTACCGTGATAATAGCCGCTCAACCAGATGGCGACGTTTTGAGGAGTGGTAATTTTGTAACCGGCGAATTGGTCACATGTGATCTTTGACACGTCCAGCATGACCTGCGCCCGGGCTGCTGGGAGCGCGTCGAGGGCGAATATCAATGCTGATACAATACCGACAAGCTTGATCATGGCGTTCTCCTTCTCTTGGCTTGGTAAGACCGGTCAGCGTGTGAGCCAAACGGTCATCCCGGGCTCAAACTTGGTCACATCGCGTTGGAGATCGAGGCGCAGGCGCAACGTATTGCGGTCGTAATCACCGACCGCGCGCTCGGCCTGCCAGGTTGCAAATGGCCCCAGCCGCAGGAGCTCAGTGACGAGCGCCGGGGTTGTTTCGCTCGTGCCCATCCTTCCCACGTCGACCGTCATTCCCACCCTGATGCCGTGCAGGAAATCTTCCCGCACGTTGAACGACAGCCATTGCTTTCCAGTTTCCTCGATCGCCAGCACCGGCTGGCCAGCAACGATGTTCTCACCGACCTCGGCGACGATTACGCTGACGACGCCGTCGGCCGGCGCCCGTAGGATGGTCTTGTCCAGCCTCCGCTCCAGAACTGCGAGCGCGGCCGCCGCGGCCTTGACCTGCGTATCGGCGATGGCGAGCTCCTCTTTGGTCGGGCCGGCAACCGCCGCGGCATGGTTGGCCTCCGCCTCGGCCACGTCGGCGCTCGCGCTCGCGAGGTCGTTCTGGGCTTGGTCTAGCGACTGCTGCGTGGCGGTATCGCTGCGCGCCAGGTAGGCCGTGCGATCGAGCTGCGATTGTGCATAGACGAGCCGCGACTTCGCCTTGGCGATCTCGGCCGCGAGCGCGGCGATCTCTTCGTCGCGCACACCGGCATAGACGTGGTCGCGGTTGGCCTGCGCGGCGGCAAGGGTCGCGCGCGCCTGGACGACTGCCGCGCTCAGCTCGAGCGCGGAAAGCTCGGCGACCACGTCACCAGCGCGGACGCTATCTCCCTTGTGGACTTTGATCGCGGCCAGCTGGCCACCGACCTCGGGCGCTATGCGGATTTGGGTCGCGCGCACGACGCCGACGACCGACGGTGCGGGTCCAGAACGCCAAAGAAAATATCCGCCGACGCCCGCCGCGACCATGAGAACGCCGAGCGCGATGATGCGTGCGGGCCTGCGATTAACCATGCACCTGCCTCCGCTTGACGACAAACGCGGAAATCACCGCAAGCGTGAAGTAGACGAGGGCAAGGACCCCGAGACCGCGCCAATCGCGCGCCACCTCCCACAGGCTCGCGCCCAGCTGGTCGATACGGACCATGCCGTCGATGGCGAGATCCGAAGGGAATATGTAACTCGCGGCAAGAATTGGCTTGGGGATTGCTTCGCGCGGCCAGGAAAAGCCGGCCAGGAAGAACTGCGGAAGGCTGGTGCCGAGAAAGATGAGCGTCGGCGTCTCAGGACGCTTGAACCAGGCGCCTACTGCCTGGCCCAGGAAGCTCGTTGCCAGCACGAAAACCGACGCCATCGCCAACAATTGCAACGGTTGCCCGAGGGTGGAGAAGCCGTAGAACCGCGGTAGCACGACGAAGTAGAGCGCGAGCGCGGGCAAATAGATGGTGAGGTGGGCGATACCGCGGCCGAGCACGCTCGTGAACGCGCCGCCGGCGATCTGCGGCAGCGCGACGACGGTCAGCATCGCTGAGCCAATCAGCAGCATCTGCTGCAGGATCAGCACGAATGCCCCCGGCACGACATAGCTTGCATAGCCGCCGACCGGGTTGAAGATCGGCTGCAGCAGAACGTCAGCCGGGCTCAAGTTCGCGAGCGCCGCCTTGACCAGGCTGCCGTCGGGGCGGGCACCGCCCGCGGCGAGCTCAAACGATAGCGTATTGATGGCGAGCGCGATGCCGGTGCCCATCGTCCTGAACAGGAAAAAGTAGGTGGCATCGGCATAGATCGGAAGGGGCACGGTGGTGCCTTTGAGCAGGTCGCGCTCCGCTTCGGGCGGAATACCGACCACGGCGAAGACTTCGCCGCGCTCGAGCGCCGCGCGCGCCTCGGCGAGCGTATCGGCGCGCACCACCACCTTGACTGCGTCGCTCGCGTCCAGCGTTTGCACGATGCCGCGGCTCAGCTCGCTCAAGTCGTTATCAACGACCGCGATCGGGATCTTGCGCAGAATCTGGTTCAGATACGGCTGCGGGTAATAGAAGCCGTAGACGAAAGGCGCCAGCACCAGCAGGATGAAGGCGCCGCGGATCGCGAGCACGCGCCGCCACTCGTCGGCGAAAGCTCCGGCGACGCTGGGTGGCGCGGCAACGGACGGCGCCGGTTCCGGTGCTGGCGCTGTGCGCAACGTGCTGCGGGCGATCGCGCGCAGGCGCAGGAACGTGAGCAGGGTGTACAGCGTGGTCAGCGCGGCGAGCGCCGCGAAAGGGCGCGCTGAATCGGCGAGCGGCAGACCGCGCGCCGCCTGCCCCATCAGCACCGCCATGTACCAGCGCAGCGGCAGCAGCGCGCTCCAGAAGAGTGCGAACGCGTTCATGCCCAGGATCGGAAATCCCACGCCCGCATAGCCGAATGCAGGCGAGACCACGAGACCGGTAAGACCGAGTCCGGTCGCGAGGTCGCGCACCAGAAGCTGCAGCAGCGCCCCCAGCGCCAAGTAGCCGACGATCAGCAGTGAAGCCGCGACGATCATCATCGGCACGTCGCCCTTGAAGGAAATCCCGAGCATGCCCTCCAATAAGAGCGGCATCGAGAGCATGATGACGAAGAAAATCCCGAACAGGGGCGCAAGCTTGCCTGCGAGCGCAACGAGCGGGTTGCCGCCCGCGCAGGCGAGCCAAGTGCGCATGCTGCGCCGGCGAAATTCGGAGCCCACCGCGTAGCCGGCAGCGAGCCCGATGACCACATGGATGACCATCGGCAGCAGCGCGCGCAGCAGGAATTGTGCGTAGTTCGTCTCCGGATTGACCAGCACGATCGTCTCGGCGACGAGCGCCCCGATGCGGGCCGCTTTTGGCGCCGCGGGGGTCACGGCGCGGCTGACAGCCGCCGTGAGGCTGTCGCTCAGCCCCGTCGCTGCGATGCCCGCGGCCGTCAGGAACTGCTCGTTATAGAAGGCGACGACCTGCGGGCGCCGCCCGGCCTTGAGGTCGCGCTCGAAATTGACCGGGATGTAGCCTGCGGCGATGGCCTCGCCGGATCGTATCGCCCGCGCCGCCGATGCGAGGTCCCCGGCGCGTTCGACGATGCTGAGATTGGGAGACGCCGCCACCTCTTCCACGAAGGCACGCGAGGTGTCCGATCGGTCCGCGTCGACGACGACCACCCCCAGCCCGCGGATCACCGGGTGACTGAACACCGCCGTCAGGACCGTCAAGGCGAATAGTGGCACGCCGAAGATCAGTATGACGGCCACGCGATCGTGCAACAACCATCGCCATTCACGCCTGGCAACGAGCCAGAATCCGGGCTTCGGCGCTGGTCTCATCGGCGCTGCTGCCAGTCCACGTAAGCGCTCATGCCGGGGCGCAGCTCCGGCACCTTCTCGACCGGGTAGGCGCGGATCGAAAACGTGCGCAGGTCGAAATCGCCGGTGGCGCGCGTCGCGCGCCAGCTCGCATACTCGCCCTTGGTCGCGATCAGCCTGACCTCGACGGTGATACGGCGGTTGCTGAGGGCGGGAATGCGTACGTCGAAACGGTCGCCGGTCTTCAGCGTCTTGACCAGGTCCTCGCGCAGGTCGAAATGGACCCACATGTCGTTGAGATCGATCAACGTCACCAGCGGCACGCCGGGCGAAACGTATTCCCCGAGCTCCACGTTTTGCCGGTAGACCTGCGAGGCTACCGGCGCGTAAATAACCATCTGGTCGATGATCGATTGCACGGCCTTGATGTCGGCGATGGCCTTGCCGACATTCGCCTCGGCAATCTCGTGCTCCTCTTTCGTGTAACCGTTGACGGCCTGCTCGTAGGCCGATTGGGCCTGATCCACGGCGCGCTGGCTTTCGTGCAGGGAATCGGTTGCCTGGTCGAGCCGGGCAATCGGGGCATTCCCATGCTCGGCCAATTGGCTAATGCGGTCATAGGTCTTTTGCGCCAATACCACGCTCGCTTGCGCCCGCTCGAGCGCAGCCTTGCGCGCCGCGATGACCTCCGCCCGCGTGCCGACATTGATGTTGGCGAGCTGCGCCTCGGCGACGATCTTGGCGGCCAGTGCCTGTTCGTGCTTTGCGATGGTCTCGGGGTTGTCGATCTTGACCAGCACGGCGCCCGCCGCCACGTCCTGCCCGCGCTCGACCGGGATCTCGCCGACCCGCCCGTCGACCCGCGCGGCGATGTCGAACCGCGTCGCATCCACTTCGCCCTGCACCAGCAGCGGCTGGGGGCGTACCAGATACCAGATCGAGAGGCCGGCGACGACGGCGATCACCAGGCCGACGATGATGGATGGAAGGCGGCTGGGCGGGGCCGGCCGTCTGGCCGTGTCGCTCAGCTCCTTGACCGGCTCGCTGCGCTGCTTTGCTGCATCGCCGCGCGTCTCGGGCACCTCGTTGCGCGCGGCGGGAGCTACTGGCGTTTGGGTATCAACACCTGGCGTTTCCATCGCACGCTCCGTCGACCTTGCGGGCTGGCCCCGTGCTCTTCACCATCGCTGCTGAAGTCGAGCCGCATTGCTCATACTAAAGGGCCACGTCAGCCGCAAAAGTCCCGCCCCAGACATTACCGAGTTAGCTCATTCGCGTCACTAACGGCGCGCCGTGCGCTGCTTGCGCCGCTCGCATGCTTCGCGGCGCGAAGCCGGCGATTATCTCGGTACAGGAAACTGCACTGGCGATGTCTGTATAGCGGTTGGAGGCAGGCGGACCTGCCGCGCAAGGGCCGTGAATCATCCTTGGCCCAGTAGCGCCACGGGGATGTCGGCTAGTTATCAAGCAAAACGCTTCGGACGACGATCCGCGCCAGATTTCGCGATGGTCCCTGAACGCCCGCGAGGTGGAGTGCGTTGCCGGGTTCTTTTTGGCGACGCGCCTTCAAGCCTCCGGACGAGTCCGGCGAGACGTTCCGGCAAAGATTCTTGCACAGCGTTGTACTCGGCCCTGAGCACTTTTCCGAGTGCCGAGAGCAACGGCTGTCGGCTCAGGAGGTCAGGACGTGCGGATGGGTTTCGCATAGGCCGTTCCCTTCGCGACACGAGTTACGAGGGCGGCCCGACCAAAGCCAGTGAACTGACTGACTACAGCTCGCGATCCTGAACTGCCAAAGCGAGGACGTTAAATCCTATCGCGGCAGCTAGCGTGACGGCGGCAAGGGCGAACCACATCGTCTGTCCTCCCGATCCGCATCCATAACGCGCCATCATGTGTCGGGTTCCTGGAATAGTGGCTTCCGACGAAACTTCTCTGAGTGACCCAAGGTCGGACGCCTTCTGATGGGCAGCCGATCTCAATCCAAGATCTGATGCAATCTACAACGGAACTGGGTGCAATGAACCGCATTATTCAACGCGACGAATGGAACCTTGACCCGAGGCGCACCCATGTCGTCGGGACCGGAGTTTGAAGAATTCGCTCGGGACTGCGTGATGCTGGCAAGGCAAGCCAACAGTCCCGAACTTCGTGAAAAGCTATTTGACATCGCCCGCGAATGGATGCTGACCGCGATGGACCGGGAGGATGCGCGGAACCACGCGAAGGTTACGACGCAATACGCGGCAAATCAGCAGGTGAAGGTCGCCTGCGCTTCGTCAAGTGTCGAGGAAGCTTCTGAGAATCCTTGACCGGCTCGGGTGCTTCAGCTTCCTGAGCGCCTTGGCCTCGATCTGGCGGATGCGTTCGCGCGTTACGGAAAACTGCAAGCCGACCTCTTCGAGCGTGTGGTCCTTGTTCATGCCGATGCCGAAGCGCATGCGCAACACGCGCTCCTCACGCGGCGAGAGTAGGGCAAGCGTGCGCGTGGTGGTGTCGCGCAGATTCGATTGGATGACGGCGTCAATCGGCGGGATCGCATTCCTGTCCTCGATGAAATCGCCGAGGTGCGAGTCCTCCTCGTCGCCGACCGGCGTTTCCAGCGACAACGGCTCCTTGGCAATCTTGAGCACCTTGCGGACCTTCTCGAGCGGCATGCCGATTTTCTCAGCAAGCTCCTCGGGCGTGGGCTCGCGGCCGATCTCGTTGAGCATCTGGCGCGACGTGCGCATGACTTTGAAGCTTGCGTCCATCATGTGCACGGGAATGCGGATGGTCCGCGCCTGGTCGGCGATCGAGCGCGTGATCGCCTGCCGGATCCACCACGTGGCATAGGTCGAGAACTTGTAGCCGCGGCGATACTCGAACTTATCGACCGCCTTCATCAGCCCGATATTGCCTTCCTGAATCAGGTCGAGGAACTGCAGGCCGCGGTTGGTGTATTTCTTGGCGATCGAGATGACGAGGCGCAGGTTCGCCTCCACCATCTCCTTCTTCGCCTGATACGCCTCGCGTTCGCCCTTTTGCACCATCTGCACGATCTTGCGGAACTCGCCGATCTCGAGCCCTGTCTCGCCGGCGAGCACCTGGATCTCGTGGCGGTGCTGCTTGACCTTGTCCTTGTCGCGAGCGACGAGGCTCTTCCAGCCCTTCGCGCTCAGTTTGGATACGCGGTTGAGCCAGAGCGGATCGAGCTCTGAGCCCTGGTAATTCTTGAGAAAATCCTCGCGTGCCACCCCGTGGCTCTCGGCGAGCCGCATCAGGCGGCCCTCGTAACCGACAAGGCGCTTGTTGATGTCGTAAAGCTGCTCGACCAGCGCGTCGATACGCGCCTGATTGAGCCGCAGCGACTTCACCTCGCTGATGATCTCGTCCTTGAGCTTCTTGTAGCGGCGCTCCTGCGCGGGCGAGAGCGAATCGTTGCGCAACTTGTTCTGGATGTCCTGGTCCTGCAGGCGGCGCAGCCGCTTGTAGGCTCGAAATCGCCTTCGCCGGGCGCAGCCTCGCCGGCTTCGCCGTCCTCGCCGTTGGCACGCTCGGGCGCTCCCTTGAACGGGGTGGCCCCCGCGGGCGCGGCCGGCGGCGCGGGCGTCTGCGCCAGCACAGAGGCGCTGCCGGCAGCAGCCGCCGCCCCTGCTGCCGCGATCGGCTGTCCATCGGGGCCGATCACCGGCGCCGGCATCGCCTTGGCGTCGGGACCGGCATAAGTCGCTTCAAGATCGATGATGTCGCGCAGGAAGACCTTGCCCTCGTTGAGCTCGTCGCGCCAAATGATGATGGCCTGGAAGGTCAGCGGACTTTCGCACAGCCCAGCGATCATCGCTTCGCGGCCGGCCTCGATGCGCTTGGCGATCGCGATCTCGCCTTCGCGCGAGAGCAACTCAACCGAACCCATTTCGCGCAGATACATGCGCACTGGATCGTCGGTGCGTTCGGCCGGCTCCTTGGCCTCGGTCTTGGCCGGGACCTTCTGCTGCACCTCGACCAGCTCGCCGCCCTCGCTCTCGGCCTCTTCGTCGGCCTCTTCGCGCGCCTCTTCGCCTTCTTCGCTCGGCTCCTCGGTTTCGACCACGTTCACGCCCATCTCGCTGAACATGGCCAGCACATCCTCGATCTGCTCGGAATTGACCTCCTCGGAGGGCAACACCGAATTGATCTGGTCATGGGTGACGTAGCCGCGCTTCTTGGCGGAGCGGATGAGCTTTTTGACCGCGGCGTCGGAGAGGTCGAGCAACGGCAGCGGCGTGTCCGGAGTTTCGGAGGCCTCCTTCTCGGGCGCCTCCTCCTTTTCTTTCTCTTTTTGCGCTGCCTTGGTCTTGCTCGCCATACGTCCTCTCCTGGAGACGCTCCCCTCCGGGGACCGTCGATCACGCTACCCCTACCCTATGCGGGAAGAATCGAACGGCCCGTCGGGGCAGGGGCCCTGATCCGTCCCGAACTGCCTCGATTCGCACCCGCCGAGTGTCGCCGGAGCCCGCTTAAGCCCCGATTAAGCCTCCATTACAACAGAAAGCCAAAGGCTTAGCTCCGGTTCCACCTCCGGGCACCCCTTGGCTTCCCAGCGTTCATAGAGACTGAACCGGCCGGCCCGAGGAGGCTCCAAAACCCTCGATCAGCGCCTCGGTCCCATCGAGCAACCCCAGCCGAGCCTTCACATCCTGCAACCAGGAATAGTTGGCCTCGGAGGGATCCTGGCCCAGAGCCTGTTCTGCGTCTCTGAGTTCCTTAAGTAAGGAATGCCATTGCCGATGCAAGGCGATTCCTTCAAGGGACTCTAGAGTTTTACGCCGCCATACTCCACTGCGAGGGCCCCCATACCCTCCTGATGTTCATTGCCTCCTCCGCAAGGAAAGCGTCCCTGTTGTGGATGAGTTCGCGTTGTAGCTGGATGTCTCTGACCAACTCCAACAACCTTTCGGTCGCGCCGTCCGCTTCGGACGGAACTGAGCATAATTCCCGAAGGTACTCGATGTCTTGGGCCGTCTGCTCGACCCGCAAGACATGGACGAAATGGTCGATACATTCAGAAATAAATTCACGTGGAGGGTCAGCCTTCACAATTGGGAACATCTCTAATAAGCGGTGCCCCCATCGACGGTGTTCAGTACTTTCGCCGTGCACTTCCTCGAGCACTTCATAAAACACTGGTTTCAAGTGTGAATAAATTATTTGAACCGATACCTCATTCTGCATGATCAGCAGATCACACAACGCTTTACGAAATTCCTCAAACCGCGGAGCAAAATGCACCGCAGACACTTCATCGGATTTTTCGTCAATAACGCGATTTATCAGACCTGAGTGGGCGAGCGCGCGTGACTTCCTCGCAATTTGCCAAAAAAGATCAGCCAGCTGCAGCCGACACATTCGGAAATACGCCTTGTGAACCGCTGTATCGGTAATCGTCCGGATGATGCCATAAAGCTTTTGCTCCAGAGCCGCCTGAGCGTCAGGAGTTCGGATGTCTGCATTAGTTTCTCGTTCCCACAAAACGTCCCATAGAGGGAGCGAGCCTCCTAACACAGAGCGAAACGCTTCAATTCCCTTTTCGCGGATCAACTCGTCTGGATCTTTGCCGCTTTCAATAAAGGCAAATCGGAAGGTTCGTCCGACTTTGAGTGCCGGCAAAATTCGATCTATGGATCGATGCGCCGCGGAGATGCCTGCAGGATCGGCATCGAAGCATACTACGGGCTCGGTCGATAATCGCCAAAGAGTGGCGATTTGGGCCTCAGTAAACGCTGTTCCCATTGTAGCAACGACGCACTTGAGTCCAGCTTGATAGATGGCAATAGCATCCATATAGCCTTCGACAACCACCACTGAACCATCATCATGGGCCGGTCGGCGCGCTCTGTGAAAATTGAAGACCACTGAGCCCTTGTGAAACAATACGGTGTCAGGTGAGTTCAAGTATTTCGGTTGGACCTGATCGTCCAGCGCTCTACCGCCAAACGCAATCACCCGCCCACGCTGATCATGAATGGGAATGATAATCCGATCACGAAACCGATCATATGGGACAGGAATATCTTGACCTGCAATCAGAAGCCCGGCTTCTATCATGTCAGATACGGGCACACCTTGTGCGCCGAGATGTTCCTTGAGGGCAAACCGATCCGCCGGCGCATAGCCCATCTGAAACTCGACCTGTGTCGCCGGTTGAATTCCACGGTCGCTAAGATAGCCGCGCGCCCTCGCTCCCTTCGCGGATGCAAGTGACGTCTGGAAAAACTTGGCTGCGAGTTCAAGAACATCGTAGAGAGTTCGCTGCCGCTGTTCGCGCGCTATGTCTTCGGGCGAGACCTTAGGGAGTGGTACACCAGCCTCCGCAGCGAGCCGTTCGACCGCTTCAGGGAAAGTGAGTCCCTCGGTCAGCATCACGAAATCAAAAATGTTGCCGTTCTTCCCGGAAGAGAAGTCGAACCACGCCATCTTCTGATCGTTGACGAAGAACGAGGGCGTCTTCTCTTTGGTGAAGGGAGAAAGGCCCTTCCACTCACGCCCCGCTTTTTTCAGCTTTACCCTGCGGCCTACAACTTCCGAAACCGGAAGGCGGGCACGCAACTCGTCGAGGAAGCTCGGCGGGAAGCGCATGCGATGACTCAGCTACAGGTAATCTGCAGGACACCGATCCATAGCGACGAATCAGCCGGTCGGAGCGACATTAGCTTAGGTTCTTGTTTCGTTCAGTCAACTTTCCCAGCAATCCACAAGCCAACCCACGCTGGCACGAAATTCGGCGTCGTTCATTCGTGCGCGCTCGGCAGCCAAAGGCCCAAGCCCTTGTCGAGCGCGCGTCGATACAAGAAGTGGGCTAGCGCGACGTCCTGCGATACCAGCCCCGTGGTGTGGATGAGAATTCGCTCGTCATCGCGTTCGCGGCCCTTCTTCGCGCCCGCGAGCAATTCGTGGATCTCGGCATACAGCTTCTCGCGCGAGAACAGCCCCGCCTCGACGGTGCGCTTGAACTCGCGTTGCAGCATATTGAACTCCCAGCTGTCGACGACGACCTTATCCATCTTCGACCAGCCGGCCGGATCGAGCTCGCGTCGCGCCAGCGAGATGAAGGTCGAACCGCGCTTGAGCCAAGGCTCGCGGCTGACAACCTCACCCGAGGTGGTGCCGCCGACCACGATATCGGCGCCGCGCACGACGTCTTCGACCGTCTCCTTGGGCACGACAGGTATCCCGAGCGCCTGCGACCATTTGCGCGCAAACGCTGCCCGCGTCTCGGGGCGGCGCGAGGTGCACCGGATCTCCTCGAATTTGTACATGGTGCAAAGACACCGCAGCGAATTCGTGCCCATCGTGCCGACGCCGACAAGGCCCAGAGCTTTCGGGTTTCTCGGGCCCAACCATTTGCAGGCGAGCGTCGCAGCCGCCGCGCTGCGGATAGCATAGCTCCAATGCTCGTCGATAATCGCCACCGGCGCGCCGCTGTGCGGGTCGGACAGCACGATATAGCGCGTGCAGCCGAGGTCGCCGATGGTGTTGCGCATCCCGTCGTCGTAATAGTTGTAAAGGCGAACACCGGTTGTTGGGACCTCCGTGAGAAAGGCTGCCTTCACGTGCCAATGGTTGTTGAATCCCTCCGCCACATCGAGCTTGAAACTCGCCGGCGATGCCCACGCCACGCTGCCACGCGCGTGCATGGCGTAGACCTCCTCGCAGACCCGCAGCGCGTCCTCGACGCCGAGCAAGCCGAGCGTGTTCTGGTAAGGCACAAACAGGACGCCTCTAGTGTCTGTCATCTCTCAGCCGCTGAGGTCGGCGCTTCACTCGTCCAGTACGACATCGAACTGCCGTCCCGCCGGCGCGTAGATTTCGAAAATCTCGAACAGCTTGTCGCCGTGATTGGCAAGGGAATGGACCACGCCGGCGGGGATGTAGATCACGTCGTTCTCGCGGACGACGTAGCTCTCGCCTTCAAGCGTGAGCGTGCCCTCGCCGCGTTTGACGATATAGACGTTATCCGCCTTGCTGTGGTGGTGCCGCTTGCCGTGCGCCCCGCCGGCAAACAACCGGTTGAAATGTAGGTCGAGCTTCTCGGTACCGAGACTCGCGTTGATCAACTTGATCTGCTCGCCTCGTCCTTCCGCCATCGGACTTACGGGACACTCATTCAAATGCAGGATCTTGAACACGTGCGCTCTCCCGCCCGTCCTTGCCGCAGCGTCGGGCCGCATGCAATATCGAGCGGACGGTAATTGTCGAGCGCGAGCAACTCAAGCATGCAGCCGCAAAGCGTGACAATATGAGCCGCACCGCCGCCATCGCCCGCGCGCACACCTATTTCGACAGCGGCGAATTTCTCGTCGATCTGCGGCGCCGGGTCGCCATTCCCAGCACCAGCCAGGAGCCGGAACGCGCTCCCGCGCTGCGGCGCTATCTCGAAGACGAGATGGTGCCGAGCCTCGCTCCGCTCGGATTCACCTCGCGCATTCTGGACAACCCATCGGGTCCGCCGTTCCTGGTGGCCGAGCGCATGGAGGAGGACACCGCGTTCACGGTGCTGATCTACGGACACGGCGACACGGTGCGCGGGCTCGATGATTTGTGGCGCGCCGGACTTTCTCCGTGGGTGCTCACCGTCGAGGGTGAGCGCCTGTATGGTCGCGGCACGGCAGACAACAAGGGACAGCACAGCGTCAATATCGCAGCGCTCGCGGCCGTCCTGGCCGAGCGCGGCCGGCTCGGCTTCAACACGAAAATTCTCATCGAGACGGGAGAGGAAGTGGGCTCCGCCGGCTTGCACGAGCTTTGCGTCGGGCACAAGCATGACCTGTTGCGCGCCGATCTGCTGATTGCATCCGACGGCCCGCGCGCCGCGCCCGATCGGCCGACGCTTTTTCTCGGCGCGCGCGGCAGCCATCCGATCGAGCTCGTCGTCGATCTACGCGAGGGCGGCCATCATTCCGGCAACTGGGGCGGTCTCCTCGCCAATCCGGGCATCATTCTCGCGCATGCGCTTGCATGTATCACCGATGCCCGCGGCACGATCCGCGTGCCGGAATGGCGCCCGCCGCTGCCGGCGGCGGTGCGGCGCGTGCTCGCCGGCGTCGAGGTCGAAGGCGGCGGAAACGGTCCGACCATCGATCGCGACTGGGGCGAAGTGGAGCTCACGCCGGCCGAGCGCGTCTTCGGCTGGAACAGCTTTGAGGTGCTGGCTTTCATCACCGGAACGCCCGAGCGTCCGGTCAACGCCATTCCAGGGCAAGCGCGCGCCCATTGCCAGCTGCGTTATGTGGTCGGAACAAACGTCGACGATATCATTCCGGCGCTGCGCCGCCACCTCGATCGCCACGGTTTCACGCAAGTCGAGGTGCGCCGCGGCGGCGGCGGATTTTTCCGGGCGAGCCGGCTTGACCCCGAGGACCCCTGCGTTGGGTTCACCGCCCGCTCGATCGAGCGCACCACCGGCCGCGCGCCGACAATTCTTCCCAATCTCGGCGGATCGCTGCCCAACGACAGCTTCGCCGATGTGCTCGGCTTGCGCACCCAAGAAACTCGACGCGCGTGCGCCTGCGTGACCGGCGCATGAGAAACTGCACTCGCCATTCGTCGCCGGCATGAACAACGCTGATCTGATCATCGCCACGCTCAAAGCGAATGGCGTCAGTCGCGGCTTTGGCATTCCGAGCGGCAACGTGCTGCCGCTGATGGAGGCGATGCGCAGCGGCGGTGTCGAGTTCGTGCTCACCGCGCACGAAGGCTCGGCCGGATTTGCCGCCGACGTCACCGGCCGGATGACTGGCGCCCCGGGCTTTTGCATCGCAACGTTGGGACCCGGCGCCACCAATCTCGCGACCGGCATCGGCGGCGCCTTTCTCGATCGCTCGCCGGTGATCGCGATCACCTGTAATCTCAACACCGATCAGCTCGGCCGGCGCATGCAGATGTGGATCGACCACCATGCGCTGTTCAAACCGATCACCAAGGCCACGCTCAAGCTGGAGCAGGGATGCGTGAGCGACACGCTGACGCAGGCGATTGCGCTCGCACTGAGCGAACCGAAAGGGCCGGTGCATCTCGATCTGGCCGAAGACGTCGCGCTCGCCGCCACGAACGAAGAACTCGCGGCGCGGGCGCGACCCGCAAGGCTCGCCGCCGCACCCGACGCCGCGCTCGCGCGAGCGCGAGGCTTGATTGCCGCAGCCGAGCGACCGATCGCGGTGCTGGGCGCAACGGCGATGCGAGTGGGCGATCCATCATTGCTGCGCAAAGTCGTCGAGCGGCACAATCTGCCGTTCGCCACCACGACCATGGCCAAGGGGATGATCGATGAGAATCATCCGCTCGCGCTCGGCTGTATCGAGCGCGCCTGCCGGCAAGTGCAGCGCAAATTTCTCCGTTCCGCCGATCTCATCATCGGTCTCGGCTACGATACGGTCGAGGTCGAATACGAGGCGTGGATCGACGATCGGCCCTTGCTGCAGATCGACATCGAGCCGGTGGACGTCTCACCTTCGGTCAACCTCGTGCATCAGGTCATCGGCGATTTCGATTCCTCCCTGGCGCGGCTCTGCGCGATGCCGGCCGACGCGAACCGATGGGACTCGGCAATGCTGGCGGAGCATCGCCGAAATTTCCAAGCCACTCTGCGTCCCGCGGCCAAGAGTTTCACCGCGCATGCGGCGATCGATGCGGTCCGCCGCGCATTGCCGCGCGAGGGGCTGCTCGCCTTCGACGTCGGGGCGCACACGCACCAGATCGCCAGTCAATGGAGCGCGCACGCGCCCAAGAGTTTCCACATCACCAACGGCTGGTCGTCCATGGGTTTCGGCCTGCCGGGTGCGATTGCGGCCAAGCTCGCACAACCTGAGGCACCGGTGGTCTGCCTCCTCGGCGACGGCTGTTTCCAGATGACGTGCGGCGAGGTTGCGACCGCCAAGCGGCTCGGGATCACGCTTCCGATCGTGGTGCTCGACGACCGTTGGCTCGCGCTAATCAAGGTGAAGCAGATCCGGCGCCAGCTCCCGCTCTACGGCACCGAGCTGCAGGCGGAAGCCTACCGCGAGCCGCCGGCGCATTACTTCGGCGTGCCGGCGCTCGCCGCCAATAGCGCCGATGCGCTCGAAGCTGCCGTGAGGGCGGCGCTCGCGGCAAAGGGACCGACGGTCATCGAGGCCGTCGTTGACTCCGATCATTACGTCGATACGGTGTACGATTGAGCGCGTGTGCTCGTTGTTCCCCCCTTCGCGGGGACGACGAGCGCATGGATCTATCCGTGCATGGTCAGACCGCCTGAGACGCTGATCGTCTGGCCGGTCATATAGGCGGCGTCATCGGACAGAAGAAAGGCGATGAGACCCGGATAGTCCTCCGGCACGCCCAGCCGCCGCATCGGAATGGCGCGCTTGAGCGCTTCGGCGATGCGCGCGCCCTCGGCGCCTTCGAGGAAGCTGCGCAGAATCGCCGTGTCCGTTGGGCCCGGGCAGACCGTATTGAGGATCACGCCCTTGCCCACGAGCTCGCGCGCGAGCGTTTTTGTCAAGGCGATGATGCCGCCCTTGCAGGCGGAATAGACCGCCTCTCCCGAGGAGCCGACGCGTCCGGCGTCGGAGGCGACATTGACGACGCGTCCGAAGCCGCGCGCCGCCATGCCGCGCAGGACGACGTGAGTGACGTTGAGCGGGCCGAACAGATTGATCGCTAGGACCTTGCGCCAGAAGTCAGGCTCCGTATCGAGGAAATTGCAGGCACGGTCCCAGCCGGCATTGTTGACGAGAAATGAGACCGGCCCGAAGGTGGCCTCGAAACTCTCCACCGCGCGGGACACCGCCTCGTAGTCGGTAATATCGACGGGATAGAAGTTTGCCCGCCTGCCCCGCGCGGCGATCTCGCCGGCGACGTCCTCGCCCGCCGCGGTATCCACGTCCAAAATGCCGATCGCGCAGCCCTCTTCCGCAAGCCTGCGCGCGGTCGCGGCGCCGATGCCGTTGGCGGCGCCGGTCACCAGCACGGTGCGATCCTTCAATCCCCGCATGTGCGCCGCACCCTATGCCGTTCGCGGCTTCTCTTCGTCGGCCGAGCGGCCTGCCAGCATGCGGGTGGCTTCGTAGGTCATCACCACATCGCCTTGCTGGTTCTTCACGTCGATCCTGGATACGACGATGCCGCGGTTACCCTTCGACGTCGGGCGCACGGACGTGATCTCGATTTCGCCGTGGACCGTGTCGCCGACGCGAACGGGCGCCAGAACCTGCTGATTGAGTTCGAGCATGGCAAGCCCGGTCCCCTGGATCATGCTTTGGCAAAGCAGCCCCTCGATCAAGCTATAGGTCAAAGCGGCCGGCACGAACTGGCCTTGAATTGCGCCCTTCTCGGCAGCGAACGTGCGATCGATGAAAATCGTCTCCAGCATTCCGGTCACGCCGGTGAAGAGCACCAGGTCGGTCTCGGTAATTGTGCGATTGAGCGTGCGAAAGCGCTGTCCGGGCGAGAGCTGTTCCCAGGTGAAGCCGAGGCCGAGCGTCTGCATGCGGTCTCTCCCGAATCGTGTTCCGCGGTCTAATCGACGTATGGCAGCACGTCCTCGGTCACGCGTCGGAACTGCGCCATCTGATCACCCATGGTGGAAATCCGAAAGGTGATGCGCCGACAACCCGACGCCTTGTATCGTTTGATCTGCTCGATGCAGTCCCGCGGCGAGCCGTAAGTTAGCCAGGACTCCAGCCGGGCCTGCGTGTAATCGGCGGAATAGTAGAGGTCCAGAAACGTCTTGGAATCGGCGAGCGCATCCTGCTTGTCCGCGTTCACGTTGATGTGGTGATAAAGCACGTTATCGAAGCAAGACATGTCGCGGCCACTCTCGCGGCCGGCCCGCAGAATGAATTCCCATGACCGCTTGAATCCCTCCGGGCCGACGGAATGCGTCATCCAGCCGTCTGCAATCTTTCCGACGCGGGTGAGCGCAAGCTCCGAGCCGCCGGAATCGACCTGCCCGGTCGCCAGGCGCTGCGCATTCGTCGCCAGCCAGATCGGACACGGCGATTGCACCGGCTTCGGTTCCAGCGTGACGTTGGAGAAGCTGGTGAATTGCCCCACGAACGGCGCGTTGTCTTTCGTCCAGAGGTGCCGTAGCACGTGAATATTCTCGATCATCCGCCTGCGCCGCTCTCCCGCTGCGATGCCGAGCGCCTCGCCCTCCGCCTGCCACAGCGCAGACGAGCCGCCGCCGGCGCAAGCGACAAGACGCGTGCGGCCGTTCGACAAAACGTCGAGCGAGGCCCATTCATAGGCGAAGACGAGCGGATTACGCAGCGCGAACGAGCCCATACAGGCTGGGCCGAGCAGCACACGTTCGGTCCGCCCCGCGACCGCGGCGAGCAGCGTCAATGCGTCGAGGCGCCGATTGACGAAGAGCGCGTCACCGCACCAAACCGAATCAAGCGCCGGACATGCTTCGATCGCGTCGGCGAGCGCGAGCAGATCGCGAACGCTGCAAAGCCCGAGTGGTACCGCGCGGTCCGAAAGCGTGATCCCGAAATTCATGTCATCCATGATAGACTGGACTGGCAGCCTACACGAGAATGCGCGGCGGAGCGGGGATGACGACATCGCCTCGGATCGACCTCGACCGATTGCTCGGCAGGCTCAATGCATTCAACCGCGTCGGAGCCTTGCCCGGCGGCGGCAACTGCCGGCTCGCGCTCAGCGACGAGGACCGCGCCGGCCGCGATCTGCTCGTGCGCTGGATGCGCGACATCGGCCTCACGGTGACCGTCGATGCCATCGGCAACATCATCGGCACGCGTGGCGGCCGCGAGGAGTTGGCGCCCGTCATGTTCGGCTCTCACATCGATACGGTGGGAACCGGCGGCCGCTACGACGGGCTTTACGGCGTGCTGGCGGGCCTCGAAGCATGCGAGGCGCTCAACCACGCGCACCGAGCCACGCGCCGGCCGCTGGCGCTCGTCGCCTTCACCAATGAAGAGGGATCGCGCTTTCCACCCTATGCGATGGGAAGCCTGGTCTATGTCGGCGGCCTTGCGCTCGAGGAGGCCTACGCGGTGCGGGGCATCGACGGCGCAACGGTCGGCGAGGAGTTGCGGCGCATCGGCTATGCCGGCCATGCACGGACCGGCTTACTCACGCCGCACGCGTACCTCGAGCTGCACATCGAGCAAGGGCCGAT
>WNFO01001827.1_pt1 | contig 24798 bp, 34 predicted proteins | sample 5400251 | NCBI WGS metagenome assembly WNFO01 (sample SAMN13153354, study PRJNA577476) | soil metagenome | isolation source: 100 cm saprolite under Madrone tree | place: USA:California | collected 2016-06-14
CTATGGTACCCGCACCCGTACCCGCACCCTCCACACGGTTGATTCATGAGGGGCCTGCTGTAGGCACGTCAGCAACGCGAGCTCGCTTTGAGGCGTGAGGTGAGAAGAAACCCCTCATCTTGAGCTCGGGTTGTTGTTCAAATTAACGGTGGTCGGAAATCCTCTTGAAAAGCTCGTCGTTCTTGCCACTTTCAGGAAGAGCGGAGGAGGTAGCGATCTCTTCGAGCTTTTCCTTTTGTTTTGACTCGTTCAAGAAAGGCCCAGAAAAGCGTGCGGAAAATATTTCGGCGTTCGGCTGGTCATCATTTCATCGAGTTTGCTTTATATTCTGAAGGAATTCCTCCAATATCACGGTGGGAACCCTCTCTTCGACCGCTTTTGCACGGACAGGACTGCTTTCGCTGCCATTCTTAGCATCATGGAGCTGGTTCTGGAGTTGGGCGATCACCTCGGCCTGTTGCTGTTCCGTTAGGCGGGCCATTTTATGGAATTGTTGTATATTCTGGAGGTCTTCCTCCGATGTGGGAACCCTCGCTTCGACCGCTTTTGCCCGAACAAAACTGCTTTCCCTGCTCTCCTTCGCATGAGGCTGGTTCTGGAGCTGGGTGATCATCTCGCCCGCAAGGTGGCAGCATGTGTTCCAAGTGCATTTGCCATATCCATACTTCGACATATCATAGCATTATTGATTACAAGCTTTGTGTAGGAAGAACCATGCTTCTGAAGCGATTTATATTGTTACAATGGGTACAGGTATCGTTGATACATCGACCTGTGATGTACATGAACTTTGCTCACCCTTGGCAATACAACAAACCCCCATCCGCCTGTGATATAATACGAGTGCAGAGTGAAATGGGATAAGTAATACGAGTGCAGTGCTAATACGTAAGAACGGGGCTTGAAGATGACTGAAGCCTTCATTGCCTCATGAGATGTCGAGACGCTGCAAACGGCCCGTCAAATGCTAGGTGGTGGGAAACTGCGGATTTGACTCACGGATTTCAACGCCTTGATAAGTAGCCATTCTTCATTCGAAACGTCTGTCTTGAAGGTGCCCTGTTGACAATGTCAAAAGAAGCGACGCGTGCAAGAGGCAGGCAGACCTTTAAGACGTCTATACTCTGCCGCGATATCCGACTGTAGACCTCGTCCTTTTCATCGAAGTGCCGGCCAAACATCTTTGCTGATTGATATACCGCGTGCTCGATCTTGACGGCAACACCGCCGCCAGCCTGTGTCTTCTTTACAAGCTAGGTAATAGTCTTATCAAAACGGCATCTTAGCCAGAAGATCATTTTTATGCGTACTTCCATAGATTTGTGATTGATTTCTAGAGATGTGCTGTGAAAGCGGTCTCAGTCACACAAGAGCAAGAACGAGACAAATGAGAATCATACATCTTGCCGAGTTCGATAATTTCTTTGGCACCCGTCACAGAGTCATTCTTCACGACGCACAGCGGCGTACCCACGCGCAAGGTACCATCGAGGATATCAGCACCTAGAATAATCGGGTCCCGCTTGCAGAAACACGCGATAATTTTCAGACGGCAGGGCCAAACAGCCATAGGGGCTGCATCGCGACGTTTCGCTTCGACAATCTCTGCGTTGTACGCCGTAAATGCGTCAAACAGGTGGTAGATAATGTCCGCTATGGCGACGTGTCTCAGAAGGCGGTAGATACAAGAACCGGGACGACTTTAGACATACCCTTGAAAAGTCGGATCCCCATCTCCTCCGCGAGGCGTTCCGTGTCTTTATCAACGGTGACGTCGAAACAGAGAATGCATGCGAGCTCGCGGGCCCGCTCCAGCATAGTTGCTGCTCGCATGACGTCCTTCTTGTGCACAGGACCTATGTTGATGCCCGACACCGGAATCTTGCTGACCTTCAAGAAGTCGAGTAATGCTTCGAGAGAGCCAAGCGTACTCGCTTGCACACACACACCGCGACCAGATTTGTCGATTGAATTGAGTAGTGACGTCAAATCGGCCATGACCTCGTCGCGCAAATCATCCTCATCATCATCAGGCCCGACCACGAGGAGACGCGATCCCGCGATTGCTTTTTCAAGATCAGGTGCGCCTATCTTGACACCAAGCGCTGCCTTAACTTGCTTGTGGTGCACATAGGAGGACTATCGAGGGCGTGAATGCCAAGTGGGAATTATGTAGGAGCATACGTACTTTGATTCGCAACTCACGGAGTGGCTGAGGGGTTAGAAGGGCTCGTACTTGTGTTACTATTGGGCCGTTGAGCCCACAAACTACAATCCTGTCACCTTCGTGCAAGATGCCGTTGGATAGGACTACATCTATTGTGGTACCCAGGCCCTCAATGACCTTGACCTCAAGCACAGTACACTCGAGCTCCGACAAGTACATGAGGCGGTCGCTCATACGCTGCTGAGTGAGATTCACAAGTAACATGATCATGTCGGGTACGCCCTCGCCAGTGATGGCAGACGTCGGCACCAGCGACACATTCCTAGCGAAATTCTTGTTCTCGTAATAGAGCACCGAGTTGAGGCCCTGTTCGGCGAACGCCAGAATAGTTTTCTGCACTCGGTCCTCAAATTCGCGTTGAACAGAGAGCTTCTGCTTTGCCAAGGATTCTTGAAAAGCCCCGTCGCACGTTGGCTCCCACCCATAGATCCGATCGATCTGACCGCCGTCAAAACTCATAGGTGAATTGAGGTGGTGGCAAACAAACCTTGTTAAGCGCAACGATGAACGGTGTCTTCTTGTCGCGGAGTAACCGCAATGACTCTAATGTCTGTGGTTCGAGGCCGTGCTACGCGACAAGTTAGGGGCAGGACTAGGTAGAACGACTAGAGAACCTACCATAATGTCTACGACGAGGATAGCTATATTGCATAACGAGCTACCACGTGAGCGCAGGTTCGTGAAGGACTCGTGTCCTGGAGTATCGATAATGAGGAGACCCGGGACTTTGAATTCTTGTTTTTCGCTCTGGGGACACAGTCAGGAGAAAGGATCAAAGAAAGAAAGCCAGATAGCACTTGATTTAAAACGGCTGTCTTCATTCTAATAGCCTCGACAGGGAAGTAAGTTGCACCTATTTGTTGTGTGATACCGCCAGCTTCTCCCTCCTGTACGTTCGTTTGCCGGATCTGAGAGGCTAGACGTCAGCGCTATGACCGGCCCAACTACATGATGCGTACTTTATCCAAAAGTTTGGTCTTGCCAGTGTCAACATGTCCTAAAATGCAACAGATTGGGCTACGAAGGTCGTCTTTGCTTCCAGCTGCCAGTGCTTCTTCGCGTGCCTTCTGGCGCCGGACGGCGGCCTCCGCCTTGCGCTGCGCCGCAATCCGCTGCACCGCACTTGTTCGGGCATCTTCTGAAGAATCAGAGTCCGAGTCGCTCTCCTCCGAGGAATCCTCTTCCGAGTCGTCCTCTGATTCAGACTCCTCAGAACTCTCTTCCGCGGGAAGGTTGGCTTTTGTCGTCCCGGGCTTGCCGTCGGCAGCGGAAGCAACGACTACAGGCTTGGCAGGAGTAGCGACTTTGAGAGCTGCCTTCGGAGCTTCCGGTTTTGTGGGTGCACCGTTAGCTAGATGCAAATCAGACAAGCCACAATGAACAGACAGGGAAAAACCTTTTGCGGGGACAGTCTTTGTTGTCGCTTTGGGCGTGGATGAGGGTTTCGATGCAGGAGTCGCAACTAGTGCTGGTTTCTTTTCGTCCTCATCACTCGAGTCATCCCATGACTCCTTCACATCTGCAGCGGGTGGAGTCTTCTCTTCGCTCGATGCTTCCCAATCATCTGGTACATCTTCGGCAACGTTTCCCACAGCAGTGGGTTCAGGTTCGGGTGTGGGTATAGGCTCAGGCGTAAGTTCCTTTGGAGGCGGCGCCTCAGGAGTCTGAGGGACAGATTCAGGTGCAGATGAGCCGCCTTTAGAAGGGCCAGCCTTTTTGCGATTACCATACACTGGTCGCTTTGAAGGGGCGGCAGGTTGCTGCAATCCTTCAATTTGTGCACCCGAGGCAAGCAAGGCTTGCTTGCGAATCTCCGCAGCACGTTGTTCTTCCTTTTGCTTCTTAGTAAGGAGCCGTCCTTCCTTCTTGGCCAGCTCGCGCTTGACCTGAGATGGTTGGGGAAGTTAAAATGATGGACGAGGGAGCGAGACTTACTTTCTCCTTCTCCTTTTTGCGTTGCTTTTCTTCTTCTTTCCGTCGTGCCTCTTCCTCGGCCCTGCGTTCCTCTTCCTCAATGCGCCTGCGCTCTTCCTCTTCCTTCCTTCTCGCCTCCTCTTCGAGCCGCTTCTTCTCTTCCATCATAGCCTTCAGTGCACTGATGCCTGTTGTGGCCTTTTTCTTCGTCGGCGCAGGCGCAGGTTCATCGTCTTTCTTCGCTTTCTTCTTCTTCTTCTTCTTTTTCGCGTCTCCCCCACCAGCGCCTTCACCATCGTCACCTTCATCCTCGTCTTTATCTGCAGGCGGAGCAGGGGATTCTGATGGAGGTTGTACAGGCTCCGTAGTCACTGCTGTCGCCGTTTCGGCTGGTTGGGCCTTCTTCGCAGCTGCCTGAGCTTTTTTCTTTGCCTGAGTGTGATGAACAGTGAGACGTTCAGCCACGCATGTGGAGTCCTGATAAAATTGACCTTCTCCTTCTCCTTCTTTAAACGCTCCTTCTCTTTCTTTGACAATATTTTGGGGCCTTCGCCTTCTTCGGCATCCTCTGCGTCATTCGTCTCGTCTGGCCCGGGTGTAGAGTGTACAGTTGCAGGTTCTGGCTGACTCGCCTCGGGGGCTGAAGAGTCATCAGAACAAGAAAGCTAAATATACTGGTTAGAACGCACTTGCAGTCTCGTCATCATCCTCCGCTTTGCCCTTCTTTGATTTGCCCTTCTTCCCCTTCTTGCCCTTTTCTTTCACTGGACCCCATTCCTCATCGGCAAGATCGTCTGCTGTAACGGCTACACCTGATTTAGGGGCGGCGATATCACCCCTCGTGGCAGCAGCCTCTTCATCCGAACCTTCACCCGGGGGAGGTCCGCTAACGAAAGATACAGATGGTTCCTCTTTCTTCTTCTTACTCTTCTTCTCCTTACTTTTCTGGGTTGCCCGTAACGTGGACTAGGGTGCAGAAACCAAATCACTATCCGTTCAACGTGAGTGAATCGATGTGAAAGCGTACCATAAGACCTCCGAAATCCTCTTCTTCATCAACTTTCCCGGAGCCATCTTCCATGCCCAGAGCTGCAAACGATGAAAAGCCACTAGATCTCGGAGCGTTAGATTGGTATTCCCCATTCGAGCCCTCGGCAGTGGATGCGAGGTTGTTCCCCGCAACTGATGTCCCAACTTTGTCCCTGTGATGAGCGCCTATATTACAACGTCAAGATGAGAATCGATCGCATGACACACCAGAAAGCATCGTCGTCTGCACTTCTTCCCTTCTTCCCTTTGTCATTCGGCGCCATGATTTAATGCAGTGGTGGTAAAAAGTAGACTGTAGGATGTGAGTGCGAGCACGGTCGGATCCCGGCACCGCCCAAGAGTCAGAAGTTTGAGCCGGTCACGGCCGTGCCGAATTGAATCATCTCCGCAACTTTTCCAGCTACTTTCTTATGGGTTTGCTCACTATAATCCGGAAGAACCGGCAAAAGGAGAAGGAGATGAGGTTGTTGTTTCTGTAAGTCGTCAACGTCTACGAGAATCTTCGAGTTCAAATAAATCCTGGACAGCGGCCTTGACAATGCCGGAAAAACCACCATACTGAAAAAACTCAACGACGAAGATATTACAGGCGTGAGCCCGACTCTGGGATTTAACATCAAGACGTTTGTGCATGGACGGTAATGTTTCTTCTCCATCACTTGGGAACAATAATTCAACTTTGGCAGCTACACGCTGAACATATGTTCGTGATGGCCGTCTCATCTCTTTTCCGTCGTCTAAAAGACTCGTAGGGGATGTGGGCGGTCAACGGACGCTCCGTCCCTATTGGAGAAACTATTTCGAACAAACAGATGCACTTGTTTGGGTTGTCGACTCTTGTGATAGACTACGCTTGGGTGACTGCAAGGAAGAGCTACACAGTTTACTCCTCGAAGACGTACGCACTTTCATACTGTTTGGTGGCATCCTGTGCAACGTGATCGTCTCTTTAGAGGTTGGCAGGCGCATCCTTGCTTGTCTTCGTCAACAAGCAGGACATACAGGGCTGTATGACGGACAAGGAAATTGAGCAGGCTAGTTAATGGTCCAACTTGGCGAAATGGTTTCTCTTGGCTTACGCGGGTCCCCTTTTTCCAAGGCTTTGGATCTACCAGCAATCAAGTCCCATCAATGGAATATCATCCCCTGCAGCGCGATAACCGGATACAACCTTCTCGAAGGGCTTAATTGGGTTGTTGGGGAGGTTGCCAGTCGACTCTACTATAGCACTTTCACAGAGAGGGCTGTAGGACCTGTGTCAGACAAGCCACTTGTTGTATCTTAGTTCCCTTCTGTAGGACAGGTTTCCTGATATTCCAGAACACATTAGCAGTTCCGGCCCAATCTTGCAGAGTCACGCCGCGGTAGCTCCGTGTTCGGGCACAGTATGTGTGTCGACTCGTCTTGCTCCCGCTCTAAGGTCTGTATATCGATCTGCTGCTCTGATCCACGACGTGCTGTCCCGTCCTGACTCCGGACCCAACAACCGATTGTCCCAATACATGGTAAAATCGAGAACCATATGAGGTACAAGTAGAAATCGTGTCTGTCATAATTGAGGTATAGTCTAGCATACATGATTTCTAGAGAATAAATGAGCGATAGGGAAAAATATGGTATGGTAAAACTATTCCACGGAGATATAATAGACGCTCTAGTACTGCTCTAGTGACCAGCATATAAAAAACCGATCAGCGATGAAATGCGATTAAGACGGCAAACGTGTAGGATCCAGTTTCGTTGTCCATGCCCGCAACTCCCTAAGATTGGGCGCCGCAAGTGCGTGCGAGTTTGAGGAGGTAAAGAGTGTGAATGTAAATGGTTTCTTTGGGGATATGTTAATATCGTCTACGCGAAACGAAGTGCAATGTTGCCGCGGCTTACCCCAAGAAGTGATTCCATTTCCGGATTGCTTTCTACGTTGACCCCGTCTAAACCAATAACAGTTACTTCTTCAATCTCGTTGGAGTGTTTATAGACATGGAGATACGGTCTGTCACTGTGTGAGAACAGCCCGAAATGAGGTGGACGAATGGAGGTTTCATCACCTTCGGAGCACAAACCACCGCCGTTCCCAAACATCATGAGTGGCATCAACAAGGATCATTAGATGACCCTTTTTCGTTGGAATATCACTAAATAGTGTCAACGATGTGCAGAAAACAGGACATATTGTATCACACACACCTGCGAGGGACGAGCTTCGTGTTGGCAATAAGCTGTGGCGGTGACTCGGATCGGCTACGCGCATCTTGATTTCGAGCTGACTTGTCCGCATTCCCCAGTTCGGTAACTTCCTGGCTTAGGACAATCTGGAAAGGTATGAATATAAAAAGTCAACAATCGAGCAGCTGAAAGCTCATACCTTGCCACGATGTCCAAAGCGCTTCTGCCAAAGCTCAAGGGACTTTTGAAGGAGCTTTTCTGAACCCCAAACAGCGGCGTCTGCCTGTGGTGGTTGTGCGGCCACAGGAGAGTTTACTAAGATCACGCGCACTGCCTGAACGTCTGCGGCACGACGTTCCATCGTAATCAGCTTTGTATGATCTTCGACGACGGTAATACCACGCGGACGCCAGCCTCCAAGGATCTCTTCTCCGCGCACGTACTTCTCCGATGTGTCCAAGCGCCATAGATCTTTCGGTGACCGTGTGAGTGGGGGTGATAGCCTCACTCGGAAAACGTTGCTAATCTTGGACAGAATCCTCGTAGAACTGAGTAATGCCACAAGTCGAGAAGGCGGGCGGGCGTCCCGCGTTTGCATTGTAACGGCCATGTCCATCGAGAACTGAACTGGTTCCGCACAACTCTCGACGGCAATGGTCCACGAAACTTGTAAAAATACGCGCTGATTTGGTGGTGTTACCCGATTTAGCAAGACCGAATTGTGAATGCTCGAATCCCACAATGACTCTGCAGACAAAATGCCAGATCCATCTGGTCTGAACTCGACCACTTGGTCTTGCTGCAGCGGAAGGGTGACAAGAGAGCGGGAGGACGATTCATGCACCCGACCCTTTGAATCGAGGAGACGGACATTGCCGACTTTTATCTTGACAACCTCCGCCCACGGGAGCTGTCGCCCAGAATTCGATGTCATTGTGAGCACAACACGCCGCTGTAAACCTTGGTGTAGGCTGAAAGCCCCAGGGTCTAAGTTACCCTGTGTGACAACGGGTACTGGAACGTATTGTCCGTCTGGACCAAGTTCACAAATCTGTAGCCAGGAAACTACGTCGTGCGACTGTTCCATACAAAAATCCGTCTCGGAGCGACGCATAGGTTGTAGGGTTCCGGACTTGGAATCTAGCGTTGGGGCACGGATAAGCGGATAGGTTTTCTGCTCGCGCATTTCGTCCCAGCGTTCCATCCTTTCGAGGTATTGAGACCGCATTGATGCAAACAGCTCGATAGGGGCGTAACCCTGCCGAAGATGACCTAGGACTTTCGAATTTACCACAATTGAGAAGGCGCGTCGAAACTTAAGGTCCGATGGAGTAGAAGAGTCCAAATCTACGGAATTTGAGTGATATATTTCTTCCGCTTTGAGGTTTGGACCTGCGAACGACGACAAACGCACTTGGAGATGAGCTGCGGAGAAGTCATTCGGGGAAAGTCCTTTGACGGAATCGACAGTCAGAAAGAAGCTCAGTTTGCTACCCGTGGGAACCGTGCAAGGCACAGGAGAGGAACAACGCGTGGAGGCTGTGGTGGAATTTGGGGTGTGTTTGGGCGTCATCACTACATTGACTATCTTGATGTCCACCCGGCAAGAGCCAATTGCTTCGGCGGTATATCGGCAGAAAATGGGGACAACAGAAGTGGAGGAAAGTCGACGGGATAGGGGTGCGAGTGAGATTAGAGCATTCCCGACGAATGAATATTCAGGCGGCGGAGAATTGTAAAAGGGCTCTTCTGATGAAAAGTGCTGGGAGTATGAAGGGCGATCGACGAAAGAGGTGAGATTACGCATGCGCTGCACCTGCTGACGTAGGCGATCGAGCGACCATGCGTAGATGGCATTGTGACGCTTGTCCAGAACCTTCACAGCAACAGTTGGTTGAGTTGTGGAGACTAACACGGGATCTGCAATATCTCCAAATTCATCCAGCCCAGCAATCGTGTTGATGGATGAGGTAGGAGCGGCCAGTGATCCACCAGAGGCGACAGTGAAGTTATAGATCACGTCTTTGCCAAGTTCCTTGCTAAATCCCGATCAACATTTTCCCATCACCCGGAAATTGAAGAGGCAAACCTGATGACATTCGCCTCTTTTATTAACACGGCTGCAGATAGGACTGTTTCGGCCATCGAGAACGAGCGACGTGCCCTCCATTTATCCAGGACTTTTCGAATGAGCCTGAGCTGCTTGGCAGAGTATAGGGTTGGGTCATAAAGCTCCGACTCTAACTCGGTCTCCCCACGGGCCCGGGCGTCTAGCAGACGTCGCATTTGTATTTGTACCAATTTGAGCTGGTGCTGCATGTGGTCCTTCTCCTCTTTGAGGTCTTCAGCCTCTGTCGACTCCGAGATCGCCTGTAATCGCGACTCAAATTCTTGCCGCTGCGTCTCAAGCTGGTTCTGAACCTCCTTCAGGGCATCAGCGTCAGGGCTGCCATGGCTCGGTCCCGCATCGACACTTGTATCGTCTGTCAACGCATCACTCGAAAACGGGCGCCCAGACTCGCTCCACACATCATCTGCCTGGCTGAGACTACTCTCGGGACGATGTTTCAAGTTATGATCGCGTATGTTCTTGACCATAGTAATGCGTTCATATAGTTTGTTTAGATCTCCGTCAGGAAGGCTGTCCAGGGCAGGATCTAAGCCAAGTCTCGCAAATGCCGCTTCCCGTTTAGCAAAGGTCCAATCGACATCTTCCACTTCACCGGATGACGAAACAGGAGAATCGGGGCGCGATTCAAGATCTACAATAGTCGTACTGAGGTGTAAACTGGATTTCATGGTTGCACGATTACGCTGTTTCCGAACTTCTTCGGGATTATTAAACCGGAAAACATGGTGTTCTCCTGTCGCACGATGATTTTAATTAGTTCACCTCAGCCACCAACGGACTCACCAAGAATGATGCGGAAGCCGGACCGAAGCTTGTGAGGCTGAACATATCATATTTTGAGCCGTGCAACCTATCATCGAGCGAGAGCCGCACCTGTTCAGCAGAAATTTGCTTTCCGTTCAGGAACTGTATACTATTACATGCGGTCCTGGAATAAAGGGACCATATAGACGTACGGTGATGGCATTTGGGAGCGCATATAGAGTCACTTTTCCGTCCGTATTTTCGAAGTAGCAGTGTTCCTCGAGTATGTTATCGCCACTCAAACATATATGGACAGCCTTTTCACTGTCCATGCGCCCAACCTTGGACGTGAAGGTTAGAATGAGAAGACGGTCGCATTAGGTGATGTTCACCGTTGTTCTACCAGGCTTTAATTGGTAGATTAGGCATTCACTCATGAGTGGATCTATCGCGCACGGTGAATACCATGAAATATTTCCGGTTACAGACTCACCCTCATTCTGCGTGACAGTGAGGATCTCCTGATTAGCACAACTGAGATGGATTACGTACCAGGTTGACAAGGTGTGGCATCTAACATTAGGTGAGCGAGAAGACTGGCCCTCATGCATGATATACGCGCCTTCTTCGGTGTGTGTACGCCGACATTGTTTTTCTCAACTGTTATGCCCAACTCCTCGAGAGCCTTCTCGCGTTCTTTCTGGACCTGTTGCGTCCGTTGAAGTTTCTCTTCCCAGGTCTCGTTGAGACTCTGCATAAGTTTCTCACTTGACTCGAGCTGATCTTGTAGCTCAGCCTTCGTGACAGTCTTGAGAGTCCCGTCCTTTGTCCTGAACGTAACCTTCTGTTTCTCAGCTGGGATCTTTGGGTCGTAAACATCTTCGCCACTTGAGCCCGCCACGCGAGCTGTTTGTAAGAACACGTCAGCAGTTACGGCGGTTGCGGAACACAAATCATATTCGCACATCGGAGCATCTCCAACTCTTCTTTGAGTTCACGTACAAGTTTGGCATTTGGATCCTCATTGACGACAGCCTTATTTTTGATCTTCTTCGCCTGATCCGCGTACCGTAGGGTACTTAGTGTCTCTTCGTAGTCGGCTGGGGAGATGGCTGCGATCATGGCTGTCTTCGAATTTCCACCGAGGGAATCCTTCAGAAGCCATGTAAGGACCTTACAGTTGGATAACTTTGTTAACAGTGGTACTCTGCACGTGCCCCGTATGCATACACACCGAATCACGATATGGCACAAATTCGTCTCCTTTCTTCTTTCCTCTCTTACCATCGCCACTTGAGGCCGCTGCAAGTGACGAAATAACTTTTCCAAGGGTTGTGAGAGACTTGTTGATGTTTGCACCCTCCTTCAACCGCTGGCCAGTCGCGCCCGTGGAGTTTGCGCGTTCGGAACCGGCTAAGTCGACCAGGCTACCAGACATCTGACCTGAGTGTACAAGAAGGAAGACAAGCGATCCTACCTGATCCGCGACACCTTTTCTGTGTCGAGGTTCGTATCCGCATCGTGACGCATCTGGGTAAGTATGAGGGTAAAAACGGCGTGTGAACGCGAAGATCTAAGACAATAAAAGAATAAGAGGACATTGCACCGCAAAATCGACTGGTCACTGACGTCTCATTCATATTCGTTGCGGCAACTGTGCGCGCCTTATTACCCTCGTCCATGAGTGTCATCATTTCCTCAGAGTTATTCACCACGAGCTTCGACAAATCCTCTACATAGGGACCCAGAATCGGATGTTCGCGCACCCGAAGATTGCCTGTGTTCTTCGGGTTGAGCAGGTCGCGCACCTTCTCATTGTATATCTGCAAGTGAAGGATATGATTGGGACATCTTAGAGTGTTTAATCGTTAAGCGCACCTCGATGTAGGAGACCTCAACGGTAAATTTGAGGTGTTCGTCCGCATCACATTTCTCTGTCACGCGTGCAAATAACTCGCTACACGTCTGAGGAATTATCCCTTTGTCCGGTCCATCTACCACGCGTTCTATTAGTGATCGTGACGTGTGAAACATGTGATAATGCAACTTACAGCCCATCATACTACATCAGAGGGAAGTGAAGAACAAGAGTGCCGAGTAGGGTCGGGAAGGGAATAGTGAGAAGAGCATAGATGAGTATAGCGGCAAGTTGGATGAACTTTACACACCTGTACGATTTTCCGGATCCTATTCCAAGGTCGGTATGTAACCAAGAAAAGCATAAACAGCACGCACCGGTCTGCCCATCTTTGGGGCTGTGTCAAACAAGTTCACGCGTAAAGCGATTGCAAAACTCACAGGCCAAAATACATGCATTGAACCCGGCAAATCCATGATCCAACAACTCCTTTCCGAGGTCATCGAAGAGCGTTTGCTGTGAGCAGTAGCCTGGCTCGTCACGGGGACCCGCGGACCAGTAACTCTTGTCGAAGGAGAACCCCATCGTCTTGCGTTCTGTCGCGCGACCCGATGATGCCTTCTCTTGGGCAGACCCAGACTCGGGCGGATCCAGAAATGTTTGGTTTCCGGACATACGAATGAGTGGCTTTGCACCGCGCGCGAGCTCTGGATTTCATGTGAACAGGGAAAAATGATGTCGGAGGCATGGAATACAGACTCACCTCGCGCGTTAAGTGGACGACATCGGACCACGACTTTAATATTACCATCGCCGTGATCGGCCATGGCACGGCCTGATTACGCAAGTCTATATGTACAAGTACAGAGCTGAGGAAGAAAAGAGAGCCGTAACAGCAACGCGCAGGTGGGCACAGAATCACGTAACGGGAAAGAAAGCAAATCTGGCGACGACGCGTGATTCACGTGCGCCACAAGGTTACAAAAGCGGTGTCGAGGGTCCGACACACCCAATTATATAGCCTCCGTGACGAGCGTACTACAGGGCCAATAACCATATAAAAATACACACATATACGTGGCGAAAGTCAGCTCATTGTACCGTCTCCATGCATAGAATTTGGCAAAACAACAGGGCAAGGCAACATCACAACAGATCAAAATCGTCTAGCTGAGAGGGCATCAACACCAGAGACAGAATATTTGAAAAGAATTAGACGCACTTCGTCATTATATCTCATGACCGTCCTCTTTAATTTGGACGTGTCGACCCATGTGACGAAATCCTCCATATGTCTTGAGATAAACCCAAGTCGCAGTAAGTAATATTTTGGTACATCATCAAGTAGAGAACTTACCGCGTGACAAGGTAAGCTGGGTCCGTGAGGTTATCAGGTCCAACACGGACATGGCCTTGTTCAATAAATTTCACTGCCTGGTTTTGGGTGAGCTTGGCACATTCTATCAACCAAAACAATAGTGCTCACTGCGCTGACTGTTTCTGCCATCTTAGAAGTGACCATAATGACGGCTAGACGACGTCGGCAAAAAGCAGCTACGGTTAGCTTATTGTCGACATCACTGAGCTTTGCTTGCGAATTAAGGACACCCATGTCGTAAAGTTTTGAGAGAATCTGCCCCTCCATTCGAGAACGGAAGGGATCTTGAGAAGGGAGAAGCGCGATGCGATGAGCTAGGGACCGGAGGGACCCGCACAGCTTATTATACCTAGTTCGCGGCATGAATAAGTCTAGATGAAGACGTAGGATGGGCCAGTACGGACTTGTGGTAGTCCTCCCGATCTTGTATGTGATACCTGCGCATAATTTTGATCTCACGGAGGCTCGCATCTTGCTTCCACTACGAAGTGGCGTAAGACAACGAAAACAACGAGTCTGATGATGCTTCTTACGTTGAAAAAGTCGACCTTTTTTAAGAGTTTCTTCTCATGATGCTTGAATTGACGAACCATGAGAGCTCTAGGAGCGTGACGGAGTGTGTCACGTTTGTTGTGACTCCGACCGTGCGAGTTTTGTAAGGATTCGCCTCACTTCGTGCTCGACGCCAACAACGTCGCCGACGTCTTTCTCACCCTTTCCCTACTACAGGAAATTTTCTTTTTCCTCCAGGACTGCTGGTATAGGAGTGGAAATCTAATCACTCATTTCAGCTACTCGATCTTCTCGCTAGCGCTCTACTTGGGTTCTGCGAATCTGCGGTGCATGCTCAAGACCCCACCATCTTTGCATCCTCTCTGACCTCCTTTTCCCCATTTCGGGTTCGCAGACGACCACCAAACAGGATATGATACGCCCTGGTCTCCCTCATCAAGGTATTCCTCAGACGTTCCTCACCCAGCAGCATGGCCAATCGACACCTAGTCAGCCCCACAATCTCATTCTCCCTACTGCCAATCAAAGCATGAATTTCCTTCCAAATCCACCCTCATCTAATGGTTCCTTCAACAACCCCCAGTTGGCACGCATACAAGCCGATAGTCGCCGACGGGAATTCCACTCTCAGTCGCAACGTGCCACCGCTGGTGGGGCACAGACTCCTTCGGTCGTGAACGGTGTCCTTCCCGGGCAGCCTTCAGGAGTTGGCTATTCTGGAATTGTCCCGCAGAATGGACAGCTTCCAGCTCATCGCGTCGTATCCCAGCCTGTCGGCGCTCCTCTCACGCCATCTCATCCTAGTTCTCATCCCGGCGGTATAAATAATCCTGGATTGGGTCTGAATGGCGGCCTTCAAACACAGCGTCCAGTGTCACAGTCCCAACCCCAACCGCAGATGGGAGTAAGACCTGGCCAACCCTCGCTACCGGGTCAACCAAGCGTTGGTCAAATTCGTCAGCCACCTGTGGGCATGCCAGGTGTTCCACCCGGAACCGGAGTACGAGGTTCGGCTGGCATGGGTGTGAATATGGTACCCGGGATGATCGGCAACGTACCTCAACAACAAACGCCACAACAAGGATTTTCCAGTGCACTAGGCATGGGTGGCCCAGGACCGCAGCCACCTTCACAAGGGCCGCAAGGGCCAGCAACTTCCATGTCGCAACCAATGCATCGCCCAATCTCTGCCCCCGAAGGCGTGAACTCATTTGGTGGAATGCCAGGATTTGCGGGCGGTCCATTCTCGCAAGCCGGCCACCATCCCCCGGCCAGTCATATTGTCGGGCCTAACTCTGCAAACCAATTTGGTTTCATGCGTCCCTCATCTTCACCATCCCAACATATGGACATGCACGGTCTTCCCAGTGGTGGTGCGGGCCCCTCTTCCACATCGCCCACCCGTTCGGACTTTACCGTGACACCGGCACAGGTAGCTTCCTTACAATACGGTCCTGGTGCTCTTCCTGGAAGTAGTGGCAGCAGCACTAACGAAGCATTCCACCCGACATTCACAACCATGCCCCCACAGCCCCCACAGCGGCCATCCTCTTCGTCTCATTCGGCTCTTGGCTTGGCGCCCCAGCAGGCCCCAACAGCCCAGGGTCTATCTCACTCCACTCCACCTCGCCAGCAAACACCACTTCAACAGCAGCAATTATCTCAGGCCCATCTACCTGAGAGACTCAGTGCTCCCATTCCTAACCCCACCCGTCCCCAGTCCCAGCCTCAGCGACCGTCGTCCCAGCAACAGGCGAGGCAATCTTCTACACCGCGTATGCCCCCCGGCACGCTCCCTCCGAATGCAACGCTCCTCCAAGGACACCACCCGGCGGGTATCACCGGTGCATCGGTCCCACCTCCACAACCCCGCCCAATTATGGGCTCGGTTGTTACTGGCCCACCCTTGACTTCAGCGTCGTCGACTGACAACAGTGATCTTTCACGACAGCCGGGTGTTCCTGGCATCCGTGCCTCCCTTCCAAGGTTCGTGTATAGTCAATAGCCTTGCCGTGTTTGTATTTCTCACCAAGTCGTGGCTCTGTAGTCATTCCCCTGCAATTGGATTTGGCCAAGCCCTGACTCGTGTCTTGCAGTTCAGCGCTGTACTCGCGGTTGAAGATCAAAAAGTGTGCTCTGTCGTCTGTAACACCATTTCACTAGCTCATTGTTGTTTTATAGCCCCAAAAATTACAACTCACACATTGGGAGAAAATGGTGGAAGAGTTCTTTACGTCATCGGCGACCCTCAAGCTAACGCTCTGGAAAGACAACCAAAAAGTGGAGGCAAAGGTGTTCGGTTCGTCTTGAATTAACCGCAGCTGTTAGAATGTCTGTTCACTTGCTTTGCAGAGGTTGGCACACCGGTTCTTCCGCGGTTTTTTCTCGTTACGAGTCAGTCTGGCGTCAAATCTATGACATTGTCTCTCGATGGCGCGCGCGAGCGCGTTGTTGGACCCAACCAAGCGGTTGTACAATGTGCCTCTGCCGTGTGGACGTACCGATACCGCAACGGCTACACAGTAACACTCCGCGGACCATTCGTAGCTCATGTCGTTGTGACTCCTAACGCAACTCAGAACGGTGCCCCAGCCCAGTCTGTGCCTCCTACTTCATTTATACTTAAGATCGATCACATCCAATTTGACTCCAATCTCTACGAGAAGCACGTCGCAGTGGAGGCGATAGGCGGCAATCGCCTCGACGCTAACAAGGCCCCACAGGTCGGCAATGCCCCGACTCCATCGCCGACGATAAATGGTGCAGGTGTGCTGCCTGCTCCCCCGCCGCAACCACCGCAACCACCGCAGCCACCACCTCGACAGGCTAGTCAGAGAGATGACGAAAGATGGGAAGAACCTCGGATAACTTTTGAGCGCGCCTCAATTCCTGCAGAGCCAGTGAACGCCTTTGGTATCCCACAGGCCACTATGAGGTGTCTCGAGGTACGTTTGCCGATCTTAAACTTCCTTGGCTCCAGGTTTCTAACTTTTTTGTGACCTTTCAAGCTGGCGGAAAGCGTTGCGCAGATGGCTGATCTTATGTCCTTCTCGCGCGCCAATCATGTCGGCCCCTTGGGTATGTACAATCTATTGGTAAATCCTCCAACGCACCGATTCCATGAGTCTCCGCTAGATACACTGAAGCAGTTTGTGCAACGGATACGGGAGACGCCCATGCATCCATCGTCTTCGCCCGACAAGGCGAAAGGTACGCCACAGCAGGCAAATGCGCCCAATCCAACTGCCCCAGCCTCTGCGGGGTCATTGACACCCTCAACGGCGAACGCGACATTGAAGCGCAAAGGAGGGGGAGGTGAGATGGCGTCGCCGACCACTACAAATGCGGAGCAGTCTTCCTCTGCTGCGAAGCGTAATCCTCGGAAACGGGGACGGACTACGGGTGGAAACTGACGCCCGCTTGGGCAATGTTTATCTGCTCTCCTGACCCATTCTTTCAAAACTTGTCTGTGTACTCGCCCTTTTTTCTCTTTCTTCTCTTGTCTGTTCACCCTCCCGTTCGCACGCATTCGGTGGCTCAAACATCTCTTCCTGCAATATGTTAGAAATTATAGTACATGTATTCTACGGACACATTACTTTTTACTTTCTCTTTTCCTGCTCCGCCTTTTGTTCTTGCGCACCGGGATTTGCCGTATGTCCATGTCTTATAGCATCGTATTTATCCACACTGTACGTATCCTATATTCCACAGGGTGCTTGGTGCGCAACAAAGCTACTCTAGTAATGCACCTCGGAATAGTTCTACCGCTGATCGATTCGACCACGGGAAAACTTTCAGATCGATATGAAGGATGGAATATCTCGGTATCATTAACACCATGTGTGTTGGGGCTCCGCCCGTTATCCTCGCACACGTTCATGTCCCATGATCGTTGACGTATCTACTCCGGTCATACACTTGGTATCCTTGTACACAAATGAGTTGTTGTGGTAAAAAAGGATACCCTGCGCTAGTTGATAGAACACCCAATAGAAACCCATCCATACCCACGGGCTACCGGTGCATGCTCGTGGCCCACGAGCAGCGAGTCCCCATGACCAGTCGCAACCGGACCATGGACACCACACAAAACCAGCAACTACACCCTACTGGCCGTCCTAGCTAAGACCTTGATCATGACTAAAATTGCATTGATCTCCGTACTTGCATCTGTTTTGACGGGATTTCCATCAGTTTTTTCAATCAAGCAAAAAGCGGTGAGGGCGTGGGAATATGCGCTTGCCTTCCTTGTGCATAGAACGAGCAAGGTATTCGCGATTTAAACTGTCTAACTCCATCTACTGGACGACCCCGTCCGCGTCCTCGGCCGGACACACTCCATCTCGATTCTTCCGACGTCGGAGGCCAGCGATCGCGTGGCGTACCACTGGCGTTGGCGGTGTCCGCCGAGAACGCCGGTGATTGTGAATCCCAACCTTGTTGATCGCCTCGTGTTTGAGGCTGTTGCTGCTGCTGCTGCGTAGCAAACATCTGAGCAAGCTGTTGGAGCTGCTCTTGTGGAATACTGTTCGCGAGCTGCGCTAATACGGCGGGGTCGAACACCGGCGCAGGCAGTGAATCTGCTGTCGCCACGTCGGCTCCCTCAGCGAGCTGCCCAACAAGTTCAGAAACACTTGCGCCAGCTAATGGAGCCACTGTCATGGCTGGTCGCCAAGAGAGAGCGTCAATCTCAGCACCTGCAAGCATGTGCACTACGTTCTCGTCGACCTGTTCTTGGGAAGGGATTAAACCAGGTGGTAGATCCGCGGGTGATTCAGGAATAGGTTGGACGAGATAGGATGCACCAAGTGCAGTAAGTTCACGCTGCTCTTGGGCACTACGTTCTTGGCTGCCCTCGCCTCGCGGATGCGCATCGATATCCTCTGGGATGTCAATAGCTAGTGAGATAGAGATGCGGCGTCAGTGCGGCGTGACAATTTGCAAATAAGTAACGCTTACGTTGTGGCTCGGACCAATCGAGAAGTTCTTCGAACAAGTGGGCGTGTAGGGCGGCGCCTTCGCCCCTATCCAATTCACGTACATTTTGCACTGCGTGTGGCGTACCCTGTGAATCAGCATAGGTGACACGTAATTAATGTATTGTACAGTTGTCGATAGAAAAATGAAGCTGACATCAACGGGATCGTCGTCGTACACCGCCCTCTCAATGAGCTTCACTAACTCGAGCTGCCCATCGGGAGCCCATGTTACTGATTTTTTCTTTTTGAGCGGCTTGACACCGGCTAATACCGAAGACGATGCCAGCGCGTTATTGCTAGATGTGCTAGGTGCGGATGGCGATGGCTTGCGCGCCCTCATGTCTTTCAGGGCTTCCTGGAAGGCATCGGTCGATGAGGGTTGAGCAACGTTTGCTGGAGGCTCCTTCTTTGCCGCAGCCGGCGCCGTCGTCCCAACCGGTGCCTTTTTGAAGCTTGGCAACTTTGGTTTCTGTTTGGGTGCTGAGAAGAATGAGGAGTCAGATTTTGATTCTTTCACCGCTGCCGTTGCCGTCGCTGTTGGTTTCCCCTCCTTCTTGACTACCACAGAAGGCCGCGACGACGATGCTGCGGACACTGCACTCTTCTTTGCTGGTGGACCAAGCTTGGACGGGATGTCAGGGAGCTTGCGTTTCTTTTGTTTCGTGTCTACTCGAAAGTAAATTCGACGGACCTACTCTGAACCAGCCATGATAAGACCCACCCTGTGCATCGTCGTCGGCAGGTATGACCTGATCCTGCATGAAAACGAATTGACTTCGCCACTTTCGTTCAAGATTCGCCGCCATGTCCTTGACAGCTGTAAAATACATTGTATGATTTCTCATGGTCAGACATTTCCTTCCCCTTTTTTGTGGATCATTTACAAAATTCAAACACGACGAATTAATTACGACTGGTGCATAAATGGCAACCCAGTTTTGGCACTGCACGAAGGGAGGTATATTTTAAACAAAGAGAGCACTCACCCGGAATGGGAGCATCCTTGGCGAGCTTGCGCACAATTTTGCCAATCTTAGACGAAACAAGCGTCTCACCCGTAAAGGGCAGGCGATCCGCGATCTGAGAATTACGAACCGCACAGTTCATTTAACGGTTTCGCAGGACAGCGAGAGATGAAATATAGTGCCAGAAAAACGATGAGGGCAGCGCAGGGGGATAAAGACATGGAAAACACACATGAAGTAATGGCATTACGGTCTCCAGGACTTGATAATCTGCATTGCTGGCCGCCGCTGCTTTAAGCCATTCCCGCGTAATATCCATTGCGCCCATATTCTCGAGCCAGGCCCGAAAATAGTTGTTCCCGGCATTGTCCCGGATCTTGGTAAGGATATCAAGCCTTGTCTGTGCGCTTACTTCCGAGATGCCAAATTCTACGATTTTGCTGACGAGTTGCTGTACGCTACGAGCCCCACCGGAAAAATTCTTTGGCTGAAGAGAAGATCTGACGCCGTTGAGAAACGCCTCTAGCCGGCTCTGGGACGGAGAGGCGGGTAGATCAGATTGGGATGCTGCGGTATAGAACGAGGACGGTGGAATGGCAGATAGGTGTTGGGGGGCATGGAGGGCAAATGGCGATAGCGTGCCTTGGGACACCTGTTGCTGTTGCGAGTGTGACTGTAGTTGACTTTGTGCTGCTTGGGAAAGGTTCGATGCTAAAGGGGGAGGAGATGCCTGTGTGTATGGAATAGATAGTGAAGATAATTGAGGGTACTGAGAATGCAATGGTAGGTGATGCTGGGATGCTTGTTGTTGGGGAATGTTGGCTGGTTGGGAATATGAAAGCTGAGTGGTTGATGTGCTGAGGGTCGTTAAGGCGGGGCTGTAATTGATGGGTTTATGCGTATAGCGAGAGCGGGAAATCAGCGTACGCACTCGATGTTGGTCTGAGACAGTTGAGTTTGCGGGGTTTGAGAGTTTGCGGATGTTGCGCCGTTCAAGGTAGAATAGGTTGATAAGGGCACCTGGCCTGGCTGAGGCGACCAGGACGAAGAGCCATAGCCCATCGCATTGTAGGGAGAAGGTGCGGAGGAGAGAAAGAAGTTGTTGGGATAGTTGAAGAAGGGAGAAGAGGCGGTAAGGGACGTTGAGGACGTCTGTGGCGCTGGATACAGCCAGTCAGGCCCGTTTGGGGTCACGTACGGTGGGGCGTGCACGCGGTGCTTACCAGATAGGTCTCCCAAACCAAAGTCGTGCATATCAATGTTACCAGAGACTGCAGAGGCTCCATTCGAGTCTGACGCGGAAGGCGGGCGGTCTTTCCAGTCGGTCGAGCTTGGAGGTCGTTGGGAATCGGCAATGTCGTTCTGAACGGCGGGCGAGGATTGGGCAACCTGGGTGGGGGAATGTTGCAACCAGGCGGACGCATTCGAGTATACGTCCATTTGTCGATGGGTTTCTTTAATCTCTTTTTTTCTTTTTTTCTTTCTCTGTTGTGAGGCGCTACTGCACTTTCCCGACGACCGGCAAACACACAATTACGGCTCAATACTGGCGTAACCGAACCGCAAAAGAAGAGGAGAGAATGAAGAAAATGGAACTTTCCGGGACGATACCGCTAACAGAACTGCCAGCTGAGACAAAGTCTTGAATGGCCACACTGGAGGAGCGTTCCAGTCGACGTCGACGCTTTTATCGCCCACCAGACCGGCCACCCGTGAATTTTGCCTCAGCTTGGGGCTCCGCTTCGTCAAATTCACATTCCGAAAGGGGCCTTCAACACAGGTCAAGTCCAGTCCATAATAAAGTTTCAACACGGTGGCTAGAAACAACTCTAGTGTTCAACAATCGGGCCCCTTTCCCCCTTTGTTATACGTCCCTACTTCTTCGACCTCATTTTTCAATGGCGAATACACAGCATGACCCGGTCGTTGCCCAGCTCGAACGTCAGAAACTAACGGCTAGTCCTTCACATCTTGACGTGTTTTTTTCTTATTTTTTGTTCAACTCAACATTTTCGCCATCTCTAGCTCATTGCGAGCCTAAGCTCCGTCGCAGAGCAAATGCACCATTGCGCGAATGTTGCTGACCAGTTCGCGCAAATGCTCACACAAAATTCCTTTGGGACTGGGGCTCCGGGAACTGTATACGCAGGAAGCAAACGCCAAGGGACGGAAGACGAGGATTTGGAAGGTGGAAATAAGAAACGACGCACCACCAAGAAGATAAGGGATCCAGACGCGCCCAAACGCGCGGCCTCTTCCTACATTTTCTTCCAGAATGATATGCGCCCGGAGCTGCGCAAGCAACACCCCGATATCACTGTAACTGATATAATGGCCAGGGTTAAGAAGCAGTGGGCGGAGATGACGCCCGAGCAGAAGGCCGTCCGTATTCACCCTTAAATTCGAGCAGCAGTTCCTTTCTTACGCTGTCATTTAGCCCTACGAGCGCCTTCAAGCCGAGGCTAAACAGAAATGGGAGACAGAGAAGCGAGCGTATGACGAACGCCGGGGGATTGTGGCTCCTACGAAACCGGTTAATCGAAAGGCGACTGCGGCAATTATTGAAGAGCCTGTCCAACCCACCACGGTGGGTTTACCCGTTCGGTGTGGGCGCCCCGGGGATACTAAAAAATTTCAGGGTACCAAATCAGCGGAAAAAAAACCCGAGTCAAGTGACTTGTCCAGTGACACAAACTCATCTGACAAATCCGAGGAGGAGGAAGATGGCACAGCTGGCGATTCCGGTGACGAAGAGGATGGAGAAAAGGAGGAAGAGCGCGCCCCTTCTCCACTACCCACGAAAGGCAAGTCAAAGCGCAAAGCCGAGATTGCTACGGCCACTACTGGGAAACCGAAGGGCAGGGTCAGCTTGTCGGCAGTCCCTACACCAGCGCGCCCGGAAAAAAAGAAAAGAAGCAAGGTGTGAGGCAGATGGCGCCACCTGACAATGCTCACAAGACCAATCGGATTGGCTGATTGAATGACTGACCCTTTTTCTAACATACCTCATATGCCTCGCTTCTGAAACTGGCTTGATTTTACATACCTTATATGCTTATCTTGATCGGTCCCTGGTTGTCGTAAATAGTTCACCTCTTGAATTGATTTTGCGCCCAAATCAATATGGAAGTTTTTGCAGGGGTAGGGCGCATTGTCGCCTGTCCCGAGTCAGCAACAGGTGGATCGCAGGGTCCGCAAGAAGAGCGCTCGGCCATGCGTGTGCCACGGTGATGCTGGGCAGGCTAGATTGAACTGGATTGGACTGAACTGAACTGGATCGATGGATCAACTGTCTATGGTCCATCCGCGGAGGAGCGGACACCTCCGGCGGGCGCGGCCGGGCAGAGCGGTGAGGCTGCGCAAGAAGAGCATGCAGCACGGTCTCAGACCCCAGTCCAGAGGTCCAATGATGATCTAGCGATGTGCCATCATATATAACTCACACTTATCAGTGACTCCTCCCGGCGCACCGCCGTTTTCTCTGCTCCTCATCGATTGCAACATGTCGTCCTCCCCTCACGCCGGTAACCCTGACCGCAGAGCTCTTCCCGATGGCTGGATCACTCGCTATGATGAGAAGTGCGTCTTCTTGTGCCCCCGTTCCACTACCAGAGCTGATTCTGCCCTCTCCTTCGATAGCTACCGTGCCTGGTAAGTCGGGGGGCCTCGCAATAGTGTCGGCCTAAATTCCGAGATAATTGACTGTGGCCAGGTATTATGTAGACACACGGGCACAGCCGCCACGCTCATCCTGGGATCATCCACTTGGTCCCCTACCTCCCCCACCTGGTAATTTTCAACCACCGCCTAACCCTCCGAACCGCGCCTATGCCGGGAGTGGCAGCTCGGCGTCATTCAACCAGCCGCAGGGACAATCATACCCCGCGCAACCCTTCAGCCAGGAACAATCCTACACTGGCGGCGGATACCCAGGTAACCAACAGAACCGTACCTATCAGCAACCGGGATCCCCACCCCAGCAAAGCTATGGAGGAGCCGCTCCTGCTAATTACGGGACTCCAGGATGGCAAGGGTGGCAACAGCCACAGCCACAAGGTAGGTGTCATGTTGACACAGAATGTAGCGATACTCAAGCATTCCGACCGCCTTTAGGGTACCCCGCACAGCCACAACAGACCGTACAGCAGCCGGCACGCGGTGGTGGACGAGGCAGTGTGGCACCTGCGCTCCTAGGTACGCTTCGGACGATGGAATCGGTACCAAGACATATCACTGATCTCATCTTTCTTTTGCTGGCTGGCCGTAGCTGGCGGCGCAGGTCTGTTGGGCGGTGCTCTAATTGCCGAAGGATTTGAGCATCATGAGCGTCGTGAAGAGGAAGAGCGTCGGGAAGACTACGATCAGGGTCAGTCGGTTTTCGTGGCGTGAAATTTCTCACTGTACATAAGAACGAATCTGATCGCGCGGCACCGCTCCAGGTTTCTTTGATGGCCAAGACAACAATGATTATGGTGGTGGGGATTATTAGATGCTCCGGCATGTGTTGGAACAACACGATCATTGTTGCACGATCATTGTTCTCACAAGTCACCTGTCCGCCATTCGATTAGAATAATCATTTTCCGTTTACTTGATTGACGCGCTTGTCCCCAGCGTCACGTCCACCAGCTTACTGATTAAAATTTATTTCGATATCGAAAATACCTGTCAAACTAAAACGGCATACCCTAGCCTCGGAGGAGAGAATATGGCAATGTTCGGGTTGGAAGATCATCAACAAAGTAGCACCCCATACACCGGGGTCATGAGACACTTGGGAAGCGGCAGAAGGCAAGTTCCGCGCGTGCCTTTTTCCTTCAAAGGTAAGGCGCAATTGGGCAACGGGTAGATGCTACATTGGACATGTACA
>WNFO01002104.1_pt1 | contig 24796 bp, 19 predicted proteins | sample 5400251 | NCBI WGS metagenome assembly WNFO01 (sample SAMN13153354, study PRJNA577476) | soil metagenome | isolation source: 100 cm saprolite under Madrone tree | place: USA:California | collected 2016-06-14
CTTGTTGTAATGTAAATAAAGGTAAAATATATTTAGAAAATACAAAAATTAAAGCTAATAAAGTTAAGAATGAAAATGATAATTGATTTAAGAAATAGAATGGAATTAATTGTGGCATTTCTATTTAATTTTTATTTAACTTACTCTAGCCCACTGGCATAAGAGTTATTCTACATTCGATCCCTCAAAACTAAAGGAATAGAATGGTTCCCATAACATCTAGATAATTTATTAAATTTATAGATAGTTATTTGATTTTATATATTAACTAAATCATTTTAGTTAAATTTGTAAACTAATATATAAATCTGGTAAACAAGAACAATAAGTAATATGATTTTAACGAAACTTGAATTTTCCTTATTTTTTTTTAATAATACTTCTATTTGTGCTAAAAAATGAGAAGTTTAATAAGTATTTTTACTTTAAAAGGTGATGGTAAAGTTTATTTAAACGAGCCCTACCAGAATCGAACTGGTATCAGCATGAGTGACGCTCATGTACTTTTCCTTTTAAGCTAAGAGCCCTGAAAGATTATACTAATTTTACTTATATAGGTATAGTAAACAACTAGCATCTAATTCTATTTTTTAGATAAAACAAAGTACTAGATTGTAGCCGAATGAAGGAATCGAACCTTCGTTATACCGTCATGAATGGTAGGTTTTAACCAATTAAACTAATTTGGCTATAATTTAATTAGATTTATATCTAATTTACTAGGCTAAAAATTTTTATTTTTTTCGTTTAATATAAGTTATAATATTTACCTCTTTTATTATAATTACAGTTAATTATAAAAATTTTATCAAATAAAAATTATTATATTTAACTTAATATAAGTTAATAGTAATTAAATATTTAAAGATAGCTATTAAATATTTTTCCTCAGCTAAAGGTCTATCAAGAACAACAGCTAAAAGTCTATCAAGAACGAGGTGAATTGAACACCTATCTTAGATTTTGGAGATCCTTATACTAACCATTGTACGACGCCCTTTTAAGTATGTATAATTATATATAAAATATAAATACTTAATATAAAAATTATATGAAAATAACGAATATTAAAATTAAATTAATGTTGTTATAATTAATTAAGTAATTAAGTTATATGGGAACTATAAAACCAAACTAAAAATTCAATATTAATAAAATCAAGGGCGAGGTGAATTGAACACCTATCTTAGATTTTGAAGATCCTTATACTAACCATTGTACGACGCCCTTTTAAGCAAGATATTTAGTTAATTAATTTAATAATTTGTGGTTTTTAATTTTTAGGTATTAAGAGGAGTCGAACCTCTGTAAGGAGCATTAACAGTGCTCTGCATGACCGCTATGCTATAATACCTCACTAATTTATTATAATGAATATTCATTATAGTAGTAATATATTATTATTACTATAATAATACAGGTTAATATATCTGGTAGGCCAGATTCGAACTAGCGAACTCCTACTCCCAAAGTAGGCAACAAACCTCTTGTATTCTACCAGTTAAATAAATAAAAAGTTTATTTATGTATACATCTATTTTATAATATTAGTATATTATAATAATATATATACATTAATGTTCATAAATATATTAAATTATTTAAGCTTGAGTGGATTTGAACCACTGACCTCTCCCTCATCAAGGAAGCATTCTACCACTGAATTACAAGCTTTAATATCTAATTTACTACTTTTAGTATTAATAAATATATTAAAAAAATAAACTAATATCCTTTACTAACTAGTAGTTTATAAGTTATTAGTTTATTAAACTAATTTTACTAATCTATGATATAAATTAAAAATGAAGGGGTTAATCAATTTATATGTGAATTAATAATAATATAAATTAATTCTAATTGAAAAGTAAATTCTTATTATTTAAACCTTTAATTAAAAATTCAATTAAAATATATAAGAATTTACTTACTATAATTGTTATATTAATTAATTGTAATACTAATTAAGATTGTACAGGTAGTACGTTAAAGGCGTGGAATGGTGTAGGACTAGCTAAAGTTCATTCTAATGTTGAATATCCTTGTGCTTCGTTTTCAAATTCTTGACTTGAAGTGAAGAAAGCAGGTAAAGCTCAAGGATTATTAGTTTGTACTACAGGTCCATTTGCAAACAGATCATATATAATATAACCAAATAATACAGTAGCAACTACTGAAACTAATGAACCGAAACTAGATAAGGCATTTCAAGTAGCAAATGCATCTGGATAGTCTGGTATTCTTCTAGGTAATCCACTTAGACCTAAGAAGTGTTGAGGGAAGAAAGTTAAGTTACAATAATTCTAACTATTTCTAGCTAGATTGGACTATATCTTAAAGATATAAAAGAATTCAATCTTTCATCTAAAATTTCACTCGTTTAGTCTCTGAGGATCCTACTATATATTACAATTTATATTTGGTTTCCTGATGAATTATCCATTGTTATATCTTAGAATTTATGGCTATAAATTAAAGCTTTAGGTATTTCCATCATATAAAGTGATGTTTACAAATACTTTAGTATTTGGGGGCTAATATTTTTCTTCTCTTTTTAATTAATATTATATAACGTTAGCATTATATGGAAAATAATTTAAATTACTACATTTATTCTAAAAAGTAATAGATGTAATATATCACTTCACACCTTTTATTAATACTGGTAAATTAGTATTAACATTACTACTAATAGTAGAAAATCTTACTCTAAAATGAAGTCTAGCACTATTTATAGAAGGGAAAGACACCTCTTCTCCATATTCACTTTTCATCATAGTAATTTTACCTCCAATACCGTATTGAGGAGATAAATTTCCCTTTTTTCCTTTATTATGATGTCCATATTCAGCGAAATGTTTTTTTAAGGATAAACTTGTTAAAATTTTCTGTTCCTTGCTAACTTTAGAGTTAAATCTAGGGTGTAATTTTCCAGCGTGACTTATTTTAAGTCTTGCAATAGTTTCAGGAGAGTGTTTAAATCCTTGACTAGAACCAGCTAATTTTAATATATTATATTGAGGTTTATGAAAATCCAGAAAATGCTGTTCTAGCCCTAAACATACTTCTTCTAATTTATCACAATACTGTAAGACTAAATAGACAAAGTTATTTGGTCCATATTTATTGATAGAGTTGTATAGCGGTAGATTAATAGAATTAACATTACTCATATGAACTCTAAATCTTCTAGCTAAATTTACACTACTTCCTACATAAGTATCTCCAGTTATTAAATTAAAAAACATATAGACACCAGCTTTATCCTTAGTATTTAGCAGTATGTTTACTCTATTATTTTGGATATCTATAAACTTAGTCTCACATTGTATATTATTTAATTTTTCAAATATGATTTTTATTTTACCTTTATTAGGATTAGGTAAGTTAGGATTAGGTAAAGCATTAAGTTTATTTTCTAAAGTGGTATCGTCTATATCATTATTAAAATCATCTAAAAGCTTTTTATTTAAAAGATCTGATAGAGATATAGATTTACTATAAAAGTTCCTAAATAAATTAAATCACTTATTAACTGTTTGTAAAACCCCAACAAACATTGTTCAGAAATGTACTTTTCCTAGGAATTCATTATACATTTTTCCTACAATTTTTGGTACTCAATAATAGAATCCACCAAATATAGCAAATACAGCACCCATACTTAATACGTAATGGAAATGCATAAATTGGACTATATCTTTAACTAATTCGAAGTTTATTAACAAATGGAACTTTACTTCATAAAGGATTATTATATTGAATTCATTTCAAAACAAAATTAGAATAAATTTTATATTCGGTACTCTCAAAATAAGAATTTTTAAATTCTCTAATTTCTAAAAATTTTTTAATTTTAGTAACTCTATAAAATTTGAAATCAGAATATAATCTATTATACATAAAATAATCATATAGAGGTAACATACCTTTAACCGTTTGGTATTTATAAGCTATAGATTTATATTCTTTATTAGTTTTATTAGATGAATGCTTTCGAAGTAAAATATATGGTTTAACATTTGGTATAACAGAATCTAAATTTAATTTAGAAGAATATTTATTATATTTAAATTCTAAATTACATTCTATTCTATTATTATTAAAGTTAAATACTATAGAACCATCAGTATCAATTAAACCAGAAAAATAAGGATCAAAAGCTTTAATATTATAATTAGGTTCAATAATTTTAATATTATATAAATTACAAGCTTTGTTAAAACTATCGACTTTTATTCTTATTAAACCATTTAACTTATTAATAATATAAGTCATATCCTCTATATTTGATACTATAAACATAGAATAAGGTTTATTTTTATCTGATCTTATTCTACCTCTATGAAGATAGTCTTGAATTCGGGTTAAAATCCTAACATCTCTATTATGTAATTTTATTCTTATAGCTTTCAAGGTTGGTTTATTTAATTTATTCTTTCTAATATCAAAATTACCATCTCCATCTATAATACCCGCTAATCAATTTCAAAATTTATCTTCGGAATTAGTTAATTGACATATAGTCTCTGAGAATCCTTTACAGTTTTCTGCAGATTGTATACTCCTATCATATAATATAGGATAATTATTTGTTTTACTATTTAATAGAAGATTAAAGCTCCCACTTGCATCTAGATTAAAACTTAGATAATAATTTATAAATAGTCAATAATTATTTAAAAATAAACTTTCCAGCATATAGTCAATTGCAAATAGAATTAAATAAATTTGGCCCATTTCTTGAGCTACCACGTAATACGTCTATTTAATCTCATCTCACGATGAGGATCGGACTATATCTTACTTAATTATCCAACTAAATGGATTTTCGGTTACCACGTATAGTCTCTACAGATCCTACTAACTAGCTTAAAGCTAGTGTTGGTTTCCACGGTATTGTCTTAATTCTTTAATAATAAGTTATTAGCGATTAAAATAACTAGGAAAAGATTTCACCGTTAGCAATTACTTAAAGTAATTACCGAAAAGTCTTATCAATAATTCTGATTAAACCTTTCATAGTGGTATGACAACACGACACGTACACAGAACAAATACATTTATTATAATTAATCTGCCTTATTAGATTAAAGTCCTAGCAACTCAATTTTTATAACTTACTTCTTTATGACCAATTAAAGGATAATCCTTAAAATGTTTTACAATATCTTGTAATACTGACTTTCGATAAATTTCCAAGGTATAAAATGTTTTGTGTTTATTTAAAATTTTATTTACTCCACCAAAATGTCTATTAATAGCACTAATTAAATATTTATCATTATTTTTGCCAATAGCAAATGATGGATAGGACGTAGTTCGTAAAACAAAGCTACCCTCTGCTTCAATAAATCCCGATAATCAGGCATTAAAATAATAAGGTCTAGTTATAGTAAAGCTATTATTGAATTGTTTAATGATATAACTTTGTGACAAGTATTTAGACTCTCGGTTTTGTAAATATAATTCTACAGAATTATGAGCTAAACACTCTTTAAGAAATGCTAGTTGACATGTTAATCGACTAGTTAAAGGAGGATAAAGCTCAAAAATTGAGATGATGGATTGTATAATTTTTCGATCATCTGTTTTTCAAATAATATTAGTTATACCTTTACTTTTAGGAAAACTTACATAACCACCAATAGTTTTTTCTATTAGTTTAAGCATATTAACGTTACCTGGTTCATTAGCCATTTTTATTACAAGTCTAAATTGTAGTGATTTATATCGCCAATGGTTAACTTGAATACTACCATCACCATCCATTAAACCGACTCAAAATTGTTTAATGTAATCTTGTCTAAGTTCATATTTACTAGTAGTTAATAAAGCAGATGTCATAATAAAAATATGATCACTTTTATCGTGTAATGCTACATCTAGACTAGCATTAGCTAGAACAACTCCAGTTAACCCACCGATTGTGAATAGAGCAATGAATCCTAATGCGAATATCATAGGTGTTGTATATCTTAAACTTCCACCATAGCAAGTTGCTCAAGATTGGGCCTTTAACCATTTCAGGTCTAGCTAGCTTATCGCCTCATAATTAACTATAGTTGTTAAATATTTATTTTAAATATGAAATATATGGCTAAGGGTATGAGTGGAGCACTATTTCACTATGAAAAATTATGATATAGAGGTCTTTAAAGGCTTCTATATCCGTTACCGGTGGCTTGGACTATACCTTAAAGCATCATATATATTATATATAATATACTTAGATAACTCTGGAGCGTCTAGTCTCTACGCTTTTACACGAGTCGTTTCCTTTATTTTATATATTGATATAAAATATCTCGTGATTTAGTACGGCGATGACCCTCTATTATTACTATTCTAAATAGTAGGACTTTTCCCGTGTTTGCCCCACAAGTAACTAATTACTTATTCCTAATTTATACCACATATTTTTGTGAGTATATTTTTTTAATTCTGGTACTAATTTTCTAACAGATCTAGCAGATATATAAATAACTGGTAAACCTCTTTGATAATGAATAGAACATTTACATTGAAATTTAATAATCAATACATTCATTAAACGCACATTATCTTTAATCGTATACGATTGAGTATTTAAAATAATACCTCCTCCACGTTTAACGTAAGAACCATCACCACATATTCAATGGCTTAAACCTTGAATATTTAGTAAATCATAAATATTTTCAGGTACTTGTTTAATACCATTAACGTAAAATAAATGGTAAAGTTGTGTTAAGCACGGCAAGCTTCTAGTACTAAAAGAAATACCCGGATATTTTATATGTTTGACTTTAGTTCTAGTCAAACTAGGATAAGAAGAACAATAGTGATTTAAAATTAAAAAAACGGATCAAAAGTAACTAAAGTGTCCTAAGCTCTGTTTAAGACTAAATCGACTATCACCAGTCACATTTTGTTTTTGCATTCAACCATCGGATAAAAGTAAACCGACTAATACGTCTTTTACACTAATAGGCAATTTTATCATATAACGCACAATTATAGTATAACGTGGATAATTAACGGTTGATGAAAGATTTGAACCAAAAGGTACTAAATTGATAGTATTATTATCCTTAATCATATACTCTTTATTAGCCCTAGGGAATTTAGTATAAATGTTTTGAAAAAAGTTATTAGCCTTGCTGACCACATCATTCTTGCTGAAGGAAAGTAATAGTCAACTGAAGATTTTAATTCCTGTTGGAACCGCAATTATCATTGTGGCTGCTGTGAAGTAAGCTCTTGTATCTACGTCTAATCCCACACTAAACATGTGATGTGATCACACAATGAATCCTAATATTCCAATTGAGAACATAGCATAACAGCTAAAATTTTTAATAAGTTTATTTAAAAATACGTTTAGAATTCATATTAGAAATAATAGTTTTGATTGCTTCAATATTATCTTTACCACCTATTTTAAACAACTCTGCAGATTTTTTAAAATCTAAAAAATCTAAATATTTTATATTATACAAAGGATAATTATCGAAATGAGTAATAATGTTCTCATAAATTTTAGAAAAATCCTGAATATAATAATCACATCGATTAATATTAGATCTTATATTGACATTACCGCAACCAAAAAATTTTATTAATAAATTCATTAAATCAATATCTCGAGAATGCTGAGCTATATGAAATCTAAAATAAATTTGTTGAGTGCTTTTTCGAATACCAATAGAAAATCCACCATCACCAGCTGTAAATCCTGAAACTCAGTAAGGATTTAAATCTTTAGGTAAAACAAAACTAAGTTTTTCTACTGGAACAATATTAGGGAATGCTGCTAAAACATTTGGTGACACCCCTCTATTAATAGATGCATATAAGGCTAGTATAGTATTAAAACCATTGTCTGTAAGATGTTGTTTTTCAGACATTAAATAAACTACTTTAGATCATAATAAAAAAACATTCAGATTTTTAGTTAATAAAGAATAATTCAAAAAATGCGGTATAATAACATTAATTAAATCATCTATTTTTGTGACTCTGTAAACACATAAAAATTTATCTGCTCTAGAGGATACAGATCCAACACCAAAAAATTGTTTTATTTTATATAAAATATCAATATCCTTAGTATGTAGATTAATTTAAAAACTGACTTTAACTCTCCAACTAGAATTCGCTCTTTTACTTAAAATTACAGTAAAACACCCTTCAGCATCTAAAACCCCAGTTATTCAATTAGGATCCAGTTTATTTGGTAATTTAACACTAAAACTATAAAACTTATTATTTCTTATATTATATATAGCTAATTTATAATTAAACAATGAATCTAAGCAATTTAAACAAACTCTATTTTTAATTAGAGCTGGACTTTATTTTATTCCTAAAGGAATTTATTACATATAGTCTCTGAGGCTAAACAGCCTGCTGATATATACTCATACTAGTTTATTTTCTAGCAAACTATTTAATATTTTAACTTAATTAAAGTAATTAAATAGTTTAATAGTATAGTTCCAGCAATTAGTAAAATTATTTATTAAATTTTAGAGAAGGCCTATTAGACCATCCCAAGATAACCAAATATAGGTTTACCTGAGAATGTTGAAACAATATGACTAACCATTCCGAATCCTGGAATAATTAAGATATAACAAATATTTTGGATAACTAAATAATCATTTAAATTAAAGTATGATTTATTTTATAGTTACCACTCAAGAATTCACATTCTTGTTAGGACTTTATCTTAACCCGTATTATTATCTGTTAAACTGTTCAAACTATTTTTAATTTTTAGTATTTTCTCTATTCCTGATGCATTCAAATGTTCTTTATTTTGAATAATTGTATAGGCCTTTCTTCATTTTAAATAATTAACATGTTTACTAGAGAGTAAATGAAAATGATCAAAATATTTGATGACCTTTTTAGCTGAACCAAAGCTTGTAGAACCGTAATAGTAAGTATCTTGATTTTTTCTGTATCCAATATTTCCACCAAAATATTCTTTCATTAATAGTAGAAGATCAATTTTCTTTTGATCTATCTGAAAATTTAATCTTACTTCAGTTTTATTATCTCTATCTTTTTTAGAAATAAGTTTAATTTGAAAACTTGCATCAGCATCAGAAAAACCAGATATTCAATGGTTACCTAAACCTAAGGTACTAGAGCTAAAGGGCTCAAATTCCTTAAAATAAGGGTGTGTTAAACTATTATTATTAATTTGGCCTATCTTAATTTGAGATCTTATTTTCCCATTTATTAAATTAAGAACTTTTTCTATACCAGCTAGTTTAGAAATGACCAAAATAACCGCTTTTTTATGTTTAACTTTATAAATATTTCCAAAGCCTATTTTACTTTTAATCAAATAAGCTAAAGAAGCATCTAGAAAATTAAAAACTATAATAATTTGAGGTGTTTTAGAGAAGTGACCATCGCCATCTATTAAACCAGCTAAGTAGTGACCAAAATCATTATCATTTAAAGGTTTGGTAGGAATATGAACAGATATTTTGTTGGGCTCGTTGCTTAAAGTCTCTGAGGTTCTTTTGTAAATAAGATATACAAAATTACCTGCGGATTGACTTATTTGTTTTAACTTTGTTACTAAGACTTTGAAGTTATTTATTATAACATTTATTTTTATAGCTAAAAAATAAGATAAGTTGGAGTATTTAAAACTTAACGAAGTTTTCCCCGCACACGGCAACGTTATGAAGCTTATATATTTAACTTCAGGGTGACCAAAAAATCAGAATAGGTGCTGATATAATATAGGGTCACCACCTCCTGCAGGATCGTAGAAACTAGTATTAAAATGTCTATCACTTAATAACATTGTAATTGCACCAGCCAGTACTGGAAGTGATAATAATAATAAAATAGCAGTTACAAATATAGCTCATACGAATAAAGGTAATTTATGTAATGTCATCTAATACCTAATAATTAATTATGTACTATATCTTAAATACCCTAATGGGTATTATTTAGCGTATAGTCTATGAGGATCCTTTTCAATATAAATAATTTAATACCCCTATTTTAAGGTTTCCTTCTGATTGTCTATTTAAGATTTTCAGAAAATAGCTAAATTTACCAGGCATGACAAATATCTAAGAATTTCAGATTATTATTTAATATTTAATTTGTATAACATAGAAGAAGTCATATGAGGTAAAACAATATTTTTAACTGTTTCAGTAAACTTAGCAGGAATAAATATTCTATATTGTTTCTTATTTGAAACTTTTCTAAGTCTAGCATCAATATAAAAATTAAATTTTAAAGCTTGAATTAAAAAATTGACTTCTTGTTTTTGAAAAGATTGAGTATTAAAATATATAGCATTATTATCAGTGTTAGCATCATCCATTATTCAAAAAGCTAATGATATAGGTCTAAGAAAATTTTCAGCTTTTACTTTACTAAAATCTATTTCTTTAATAGAAATGTTATCTTTTTGAGTATAAAATCTGCTTTTTAATTGGTCTATATATAACAATTCATTATGTATAGGTCTAGTCTGCAACAATAAAGATTCATAATACTTATTATATCTAAGGTCTAAGTATTTTTCATATATTGGTGAACCTTTTGTAATATATGGTTCAAAAATAAAGAACATAAAATAAAAATAATTAATCTTTCGAATACTTTGTTTAAATCTAAATTGATTACGACCTCTACCTGATCGAACAATAGAACCATCACCTAATAATGAACCAATTAAAACATCTTTAATATTTTCTCTAAATAGATTTAGTTGGTTTATATTTATAACATGTTTAAATTTATCTTTATTATAAGCTAAAGGAACGATAAGATTAAACAAATTATCTTGTACTCTATCATTATAATATATATATAACAAACTATTACAACATACTAATATAAATACTATTATAATAATTAAAAATATTAGATTTATCTTTAATTTACCTGGAGCTCTCATGTTTAGTACTGTTGTGATAAAGTTTATAGCACCCAAAATAGAAGATATTCCTGATAGGTGAAGACTAAATATAGCTAAATCAACAGAACCACCTGAGTGTGATTGAATTCCTGATAGTGGAGGATAACAATTTTGTTGGTAATCTCATATAAACACATATGGATATATTATCATTACACGCTCTAATTCTCACTAGAGATCGGACTATTCCTTCTTCTTATTAAATATACCTTCTTGATTGATAATTTGTTTTCATTATTCTGACATTATTTCTAATTTTTTCTAAAGCTACAAAATCACCTTTGTGTTTTACATAAGATCTAGCTCATATTCTAAATTCTGCAGACTTCATACCTTTCATAGTATTATGATAATATTTTATTATATTTTCAATAGCTCTAGAGTTAGTACTTACAATAGAAAAATAACCAGCTTTTTTAGTACTAACATTAGTACTAATATGTAATAGATATTTTATAGCCATTAGAACAATTTTATCTAATTTTTGAGTTATTTCAAAACCATGAACAATTCTAGTGCTGGTTTTATTTACTAAGTAAAAACTTCCTTCAGCCTCAGTAAAACCTATTAATCACCCTTTACTCATGACTCGAGAAGCTGTTTCATAATTACTTACGTTATTATTCACAACAGATCAAGCAGATGAAATATAATCAAAAGGAACTGTTGCTAAATTTAATTCAGTTATAAGTTTATCTTTTTCAATCTTACTTAAGCTACTATTTGTTAAGATTAAAGAAGCTTTTTTAAATTTGTTATAGTTATAGTACTTAGTAGTTAATAATGGATACTTTTCAAAAATAGGAATTAAAATAGTAATAATAGTATTTAAATCCCTTATTATGAAATAAGCCATTTTACCTTCTTTTTCTATGTATATTCTTCCTACACCGAGTTGTTTCTTAATAAAATGTAATACTCTTAAATTATATGTACTCTGTCCAATTTTAAATATTAAAGATCACTTAGTATTTTGATTGATAACAGAAAATGAACCATCACCATCTGTAAACCCTACTAGTCATTGTTCAAATAGAGCTTTGTTTTCAGATAATGAATGTTTATTTATATGAATCATTGGTTTAATAAGAGGCCCTGCATTAAGTCTCTGATGAATAAAATAAGAATAAGAAAATTTATTCAGTCCTCACTCTTTCGCTTTTAGGAAGAAATAGGAAATATAAAAACTGAAAGAGGAGTGTATCTTCTTTTCTATTTTACCCAGGCAAATATTCTCCGTGTCAGTAACATTGTTTCTATCGATTAACGATAAGCAGTTACTTCCGAATTGAAGATTTTCTTTGCATCGAGTAGGGTTTACTAATACTGTATCACTACAGTATAACGGCTTATCTAAATTTATTAAATTTATTATATGTATAATAGTTCCACAATTAAATAATAAATTAAAAACCGTTCAACCTGTCTAGTAGTATGAATTTATAATGATTAAACATACTTTAAATGATTTCAATCAAAGTTTGATCTACTATCATTCATACTTTCTTTGAGTTGTTTAAGTTCTTGAGTACCCTCTAATGTTCGATAAGATCTAGACTTCACTTATAAGTGAGCTTTTCTCCAATTATTGAAATCTAATCTCTTACTACTTAATAAAGGATAAGTTTCAAGATATGAAATAATAATCATTAGAGATTTAGTCGAAGTTACTCTAACTAAATACCCTTTTTCTTCAAAAGTTTAAGATCTCATTCTAGTATAAGGTACTAGTCTAACAATAGATAGATAATTGACTATGCTTTGCAGCACATTAAAATAACAGTTAGCGTTAGATCCTTGTGATTCTATATCTAAATTACCATAACGCTGATTTTGAGTTAGTCTCATAGTAAGATGAATATCCTTAGCTATCCCTGTTTCAGTATGAATAGCAAAACTAATTCAAAAATTAGAGTCACACTCTTAGAAACCACTAAGTCATCCCGATTGACTTAGATCGAAGTCATCTAAGGTTAAAGCCTTTATATAAGGGAATTTACCATAGTTATCGTACCATTTAATTAATCTGTGAAGAGCTTCTATTTTAGGAGTTCTAAATTTACCATTAAGAGTTTTTACGATATAATAAATGTTCTCAACCTTGTTGATATTAAGAACAACTCAGTTTCCCTTTGTAAAATTAACTCTACCACCTAAGACAGAACCTAAAAAATTAGCTAAAGGTAAATCTTTAATATTAAATATTATAGAAATAACTGGATACAGTAATCTATCTGTTTTAGATCTAGTGCTTTTGGGTACTTTAATACTACCGTCTCCTTCTATTAAACCAGCAAGATAATGAGCTAATTTATTTAAAGTATCTGCATGCTCATTATTAGGGTAAGCCTTGCTCGATAAAGGTAAACAACCAAAAAAAGTTATATTGTTAATTGATAACAGAAAGCCTATATCACTATATAATTCAATTGCCACTTGGACTTTATTTTAATTATTACAAATTAAAGTAGTAATAATTTATAACCTATAGTCTCTGAAAGTCTAATTATTCTATATAACTATAATATAATAGAATAGATTCTTTGCTTATTTGTCTAATGTTAAAGAGTTTTTACATTAAAATCCTTTTATAAGGATAAGTGATAGTATCTTTAAGTTAACTAAATATCATATCTGTTACTTTATCTCTTTTCTAAATATCTATTTATAATTTATAAATATACAGAAAAAAGAATTTTAACAAAGGCTTAGATTGAAAGCCTTTAGATAGTTAATATTCAATTTAGGGACTTTTAAGCATATAGTTAAATTTAAAGCCGACACAGTTACTTGAACATTCTTTTACGTTACACACACTAAAGATATAATAGATTAAATATTTTGTGTATAAGTACTATCGAATAGGATAAATACTGAATTCGTAGAGGAATATTAGTCATAAAGACCATCTTAGTAAATTATTTAATACCGGCACCATTTTCTACTAATGAAGAAACTAGTAATAATATTAATGATGGAGGTAATAGTCAGAAACTGATATTGTTTAATCTTGGGAATGCCATATCAACTGCTCCTATTTGAACAGGTAATATATAGTTACCAAACCCTCCTACCATTGCTGGCATACTATTAATCCTTAAAATTTCTAATAAGGAAGGACTATCTCTTTACCCTATCCTCTATAATTAATAAGGTATCTTGCATATAGTCTCTGAGGATCCTACTCAGTAATATATGTAAGATACTATTCTTTATACCTACAATATATTATTTTGGTTTCCTGCTGATTGCCCAATTTCTATTATGTTACTGTTTCCTACCTTAAAGGTAGGCCTAATTAATAGAACTATAAGGGTGGTTCCAGCATATAGCAAGAAGAAAGATTTATATTATAAAATCTGGCCATGCCATTATACCTATTAAAGGATAATTAATTAAAATGTTATTGTAATTAGCTGTTATTATGAATAATTGGAAATTTTCCTTGATTTAGATATAAACCACTAGACTTACTTTCAATGTATTTCCTAAAGGTTCCTCTGTACCCTTTTAAATACCGAGAAGCTTCTCCTATACTTGCAAAAAACAAGTTAACTTAAGTTTAACTACATTTTCAACTATAATGTTTTTACTTGCAGGCTGTTTAGGATTATATAAAATTTTAATAAATTCTACTAATGAAATTAAACTATCTGAACTTGATATATCTTCATAAGGGTATTCTAAAATAAAATCTAAAGTGAGATAAAAATCTATTAAAATATAGATTTCCATTAGATATATAATTATCTAAAGATATGTGATGAATACCGATATTAGTGTATAGCCATTATTTTGAATCGAATATAAATATCTATAATTTTGTAATAGTGTCATAAATATATATAGATGTTCCTCTTAATTTACATAACAGATTTAGGGCTTTTTAAGACATAGGGCTATGGTATCCGAGCCACCTACTACTAAATCCACATTTAAATTGGTCGATAGAGTATCAATAAGATATTGTTCTAATTCGATCAATTGTTCCCAAGAAGCTGTAGTTTCCATTATAAAAATAGTTAGTTTTATATTTTTAAATCCATACTTATTAAAGTATCTTAACACTTTACGATCAGAACTAGCTAAGATAGAAGGCATAAAATAAGAACAAACTCTATTGTATAAATTAATGGAACTTACTATGTAAGCTATTTTTGGTTCAGAAACTCATAATATACATACCTTTAGCAGTTTTAGCGCAATCCGCAATCTTTAACCGATTAGTATAGGAATCTAGTATTTCAATAATTTTATGAGGTTTTTTTAATCCCTTATGAGGTTTATATTATAATTAATAGTCTTAAATTGTTTATTTTCACTAATCTTATTCTCTTCAGAATTTCTATAAAATAGAAAGAAATATTTTATCCCATGGCTAATATTTAAATAATTAACATATCATAACTTATTATTAATTACATTATTAAATGTGCAAAAATTTTTTTGACCATAAAGAATATCATTACAATTGCATGTGCAGTGATGATTACGTTAAATAATTGGTGATCTCCTTGTAAATATTGTACACCCGGAGCAGCTAATTCTAGTCTAATTAAAACTGAGAAAGCTGTACCAATCATCGTAGTTAAATTAATATTAAATTAGTGAATCTCTTTTTGGGTTTATTTACTTAATAATAATTTATTCGGAGTATATTTTATACTTCTTTTTAACTTGTTGAATATTCATTATAAAGATCCACCTACTTGTACAATTGGCTTAACCTTAGTTTATTTGAATTTATCTTTCATAAAAATAATTCAGATTTTCCCAATTAAAGGATATTCTATTGCTATTCATTTTGTCTTTCAATTCATTAATTCTATTTAGACCTTTGTTACCAAATTTTTAGAATTTATTTATTTTTAATAATTGAGTTAGTCTCACTCTAGCATAAGAAATCTAAATAATTAGAACTAAATAATGGAAAAATAGAAAAATATTTCACTACTTCAGACGCTCCAACTGTACTTGTAGTTTTATCTATCAACTCAATTGTTACCCAAAAGGTCATTTGTAGCAAGTTTTACAATACTAACACTAGCTATAAATAGATTATAGATTGATTCCATTATTAATTTGTACCCATCGAAAAGATCCATTTCTAATCTACTTTGACAAATTTCGTAAGTTGTAAAACATGAAAATAGTTTTACCTACTGAGGTATCAGGAGTAATAAATAAAAATTTTAATAAGAAATCACCATCATAGAATACAGCTAACCAGCCATTGCTATATAAATGTCTATTATCTAAAGGTAGTTTTCTATCTGTTTATTAGCAATTTTAGAATAATACTTGTTCTAAAGATGATACTAATTGTAGGTTTATTTTACTATGAATAGAAGGAATTATAATAGTTCCATCAGATTCTTTTTAAACTGCCAAGTAATAGCCTATTTAACTTTTTAAGTTAATTTACTTTGGTTTATTAGTACTAAATTATTTAAAGTTTTATTAAAGTTTGTATTTAAATTTTGAGTGACTTTCATTATTTATGTAGAATAATCAATTAATCATAGATAAAACAAACAAATATATAAATACTAGTCCTGAAAAGCAAGTACCTATTTCTATTTTTAACAACAAAGATAAAAATATCAAAATTAGTTGAATCATCCTGTTAAATTTTGAAAATTCTTTGAAAACTCAAAAAGAAGTATTCTTGCGTATAATCTCTAAGTTTTTTTAACTGCTGGTTTTCTTATACTATCTATTATTAAATTTTTAACTTTTTATATTCGAGAATATGATTAAATATAAGTATATAATAACTATTAAGATATTCCAGCAAATAGCAAGATTTAGATCAGGCATGATTAGCACACCAGCAAATACCGCAAAAATTAGGTATAAAGTCCCAATATCTTTGGCATTTGTAGAGAATAATCATCTCGTCATACTTATTAAAATAAGTATGACTTACACCACTCCTATATTCATTACTAAACAATAAAATTAAGTTTATATTATACCTAAACTTATATTGAATATAAATTAAAATATGTAATCGACATAAAGTAAAATATATATTAAAGAATTATATAATAATATAAGAATATATTATATAATATTAAACTATAATAGTTTGCTGTAGAATACTACGGAATAGAGGTGAGTCGAACACCTAAGGGTTTATAGCCCAGACAATTAGCAATCGTCTTCTCTTACCAATGAACTATTCCCAATCATAATATTCACATATAATATATAGTATATAATACATAGTATATACTATATAGCATATAATATATTAATACTTCAATCATCATTGAAATAGTAAAAGGTGAAAGTATAAAATTAAAAATATAAATACCTATTAAAGTATAATATAGGTTTAAACTAACGAAAACAAGTGGAATCGAACCACTGACTTTCTCCTTAAAAGGGAGACACTCTAACCAACCGAGTTCTGTTTCCCAATAATATGAATTAAATTAAATATATATATAATATCTGAGTCGACCAGACTCGAACTGGTATAATCCATTACCAAAAAATGGTGTTTTTCCACATTAAACTACAACTCACTAGTATTTTAATTGATCTACTTTTAATAAATAGAATTATAAAGATAAAATATATCAAATATAATATATCTAAATAAAGCTTATTAAATCTTTCAATATAATATATTTAAATTTAGTAAATGAAACTTATAAGTAATATATATATATTTTTATAAAAGGAAGTTTATATATAATCAATATAATTAATATATTACTATAATAATATTATACCTTATATTTTAGAAATATTCTTATATATAATTTATAGTAAATAAATGAATAAATAGATAAGGAAGGGGGTATTCTATTTTAAATTTTAGTTATTAATTTAATAATATAGTATAATTGGTAATTTTTTACTTCAACTAAAATAGTAAACTACAAATAATAAACTATTTCGACGTTTCTTACCGTAGGTTAAAAAATAATAAATAAACTTCATCATTATTATCGATAATAATTATTTTTAACTTAATTCTACCATCTCTAGTATAGAATGAATATTTTCTAACAAAAACCAAAAAAATAGTTTTTTAACTATCCACATTCTGAAGAGAATTGAACAATGACTTAGTTCCACCCTCTTCAATATTATTAAAGCTATCTTCTAAAAAATTCTCTAATTTATTTAAAAATTTAATTCCTAATGAATGTTCTCGATTTAATTTCGTTAAACTTCGATTAAGATCTATAATAAATTTTTGATGTTCTCTTTTTAATCTATTCACTTCAGAATTTAAATAAACTCTCTCTTGAGATAATATTTTATGACGTTCTATAATATTAGCCTTCTTTTTATCCGGAATACCTATTACAGAAACTTTTTTTGATAATAATTCTATTTCTCTATATAAATTATTTAAATTTTTACTCATATAAAAAATTAAATTTTCAATATCTTCAATTTTGATAAATAAATTTTGAAGTTTTTCCTTTTCAAAAATAAAAGCTTGCACTATTAATGTACTTCGTTTCATTCAGTATAAATAAAAAGATAAAATTTTATCTTTATCTTTATCTCTACCTATATAATCTAACATTATATTCTCTCAATGTTTCATTGGATGATTAAATTCAACCTCAATATTTTTATTACCACTAATTTCTTTTTCAACATAATCAGTGTAATATTGAGATTTATTGTTTAATAGACCACTCATTTGTAAGAAATAACTTAATTTATATTCAGTCAATGATAATTTATGTCTATTGGTGCTAGTCCCCCCATGTATTACATAACCATATAATCGAGCAATATATAATATACTACCTCAACTAATATTATGAAATATAACAATTGGATTTACACCTACAATTTCATCACCTAATTCTAATGTAGAAGTAAATTTAGAGAGATCTTCGATTTGTTTGAAAAATCTATCTATACTAATTCTCTTAATAAATAATCCAATTTCTTTACCATGAATATTTATTTTATATTCCTCACTACTACTTTCTTTGATAGGTAAAGGAAATACTAATATAATACAAATACGATCCACATCTAACCTATAAGACAATAGATTCGATCAAATAGATTCAATGTATATTTTACCTTTATATAATTTGATTGAAAAGTTTAAAGTTTTTTTAATATTCTTCTTATGTGGAAAATTTGAAAATGAATAAGAAGAAATTATATGGATATCATCCAGATTACTTACCAGACTTTGAAGATTTGTATAAATTTTCACTAAAGCATCTGAAATACTATTATTTAATACATCCATTTTTTTATATAATTGATCAACATTATCCTTTACTTCTGTTAAATTATTAACTATATTATTATTATTAATATTTATATTTTTCATCATTATTTTTTTAATTAAAAATTAAGAAGGGTTATTTATTATCTCTGATTACCCTTTATTCAGAGAGAAGTATAATCTAAATGTAGCTTACTCATAAATATATCAAATAACCTATGAACTTAAATCTAAACCAAAATCAGCTAATACTACTTAATAAAATAGGACTACAAATACAAACCTATAATAAAAATAGAAGAAAAAGATTCAAAATTTTCCTAACCTCCTCTACTAAGAAGTTTACCTATATAAACGAGGTATGCTTCTCTATAAGGGTATGTGTAGATAATCATAAAAGAGATATAGACTTGTTTAGCCCACCTTATTAAAATAATATTCTTGAGAGTTAATCACTCTTTTAAATGTTCTAAGGTCATAAGACTTTAATAAATAATCAGTCAAAGTTAACAAGATGTGATCATTTAAAACTAATTTAACGTCTAGCATAAAATCTTTAATATCTATATGATGAATAGCCTTAGAATTAGTTTTACGAACTAGAGCCCATTTATAATCAGAACTAATGAATAAAAATATAAACTCATTGACTCATATTCATAGTTTCAGGTAAACTATAACCACCAAAATTAGGATTTCATTTTTTAGATTCTATAGATGTAGGATGAATTACTTTAGTTTCCTTTATTATAGATTCTAGATTGAGAATTTTATAGATAAAAATTAGTTTATCAAATTCTAATACTTCATAATTTTCTCTTTTAAGTTCTCAGTACTCTAAAATGACATAATTAATTTTAGAATAATCACTTAAAGTAAAATCAATTAACCTAGTTATAGTTCTAATAGATCCTTTAGTTACTTTAATTTTCACCTGAAGTGAAACAATTTTACCATCTAATAGAGGAGTAATTATAGTCAAAAAAGAATTAGTAGCAGTTAGTAAGTTATCACGTGTGATAATATTATTATTTAATTGAAAAGTATAATCTTTTCAAGCAGATTTTTTTCATTATATTATTCAAACCAATTTTTTTTGGTTGTTTTAATTTAAATGAGGCATAAAATTTCCCATTTTAAAAGATTAAAATTTAAAAAGGAAGGATAAGTTATATCATTAGATCCTCAAAAATTCTAAATTTTAAACAAAATTTAAAATACATTTAATTTTTAATTAAATAAAACATATATTGGTTTATTCGAAAATAATGGGGTGAATTAAGTATATTAAAATTAATTAATCTATAAATATAAAAGAAAGAAAGGTCTATTAGTTAAACTATTTATAACTAATATTCTTTATAATACTAGTCGATAAACAAAAAGTATACTTAATATTATACCTGTATAATTCATATAAATAACATATACAGCATTTAAATTACTATATTAATATATATATATATAGTACAAAAATAAGTAAACTAATATTATAATATATTAAATATATCAATATTTATTGTAAAAAATAAAAAATAAAGTTAAATTTTTATTTAAATATAGACATGAAACAATAATAAGATAAATTGAAAATATAAATAAATTTATCTATAAAAATAAGATATATATCAAATAATAAAATACAGTACTAATAAAAGTTAAAACTATTTTTGATTAGAAGGGGGTAAATACTTAATATTAGTTTATAATAAACTAAATATAATCAAATCTTATAAATAGCGTAAGAATAAAATAAATAATTAATATAAAAATAACTATTTGAATTTAACTCAAAACAGAATTAAAATATTAAAATTTTAATCTTAGTTACTGGTTTAACTAAACCACTGTTTCACTTTAAATCAACCTTTTTTTAAAAAAGAAAATCTATGATTTGATAGATCATCAGAATCAGTATTTCATATCCTTACCCAATAATCAAATGCTACCTTATCTAGTTGAGTATCTGATACAGCAAAACAATCCGTATAAAAAAGTTCAATAAGGTTATGTAGATAAGGACTATCAGGATAAATTATATTAGAAGGGCTAGTTATATGTATAAAATTATCAGGGTCAGTTTCAGCAGCTATTAGCATTTTTTCATTCATACGTTTAATTTGATCTTTATGACTTCATTCAACATCCGCGAATTTAGCCATTTCAATCACATCTATATTCATAGCATAAAATATAGTTCTAATCGGTGATATTTTAAAAACAGTTGTAAATCTTTCTGTATTTAGAGTTTTAAACCTACAAAGAGTTGAACAATCATTGAAATTATTTAAAATTATATTCTTAGAAAGATATTTGGCATATGGACCGAAAAATTTATCACTGAACTCCTCATCCTTATAAGTAAACTTATTAAGATTATAGATATCTATTATTAATTTTATATGTGGTTCCTTAAAATTTAATATTGTAAAGTAAGAACTGTTAGGACTTTTATATAAATATGGAAACTTTTCAGCATATCCCTTGTCTAATTTTAATTGAACATCAGTTAAAGATAAATGGTTAACTAAATTAAATAGTACATTTTCATCATCATCTATTTTTTTTAATGAACCAAGGTAGTGACGATTCTGCGATTCAGAAATCAATGTATATAACAGAAAGAATTCTTTACACTCATTTTTCAATCTATGATGAAGTGTAGCATAATTTAGATAATTTTGGTAGATATATCTAAGATCTTTGAAATAATCAGGGCAAGTAATATTATTTTTAGTTAATGCATCAAATTGTCTAATATTTCATTTTAATTTACTACTATCTCAATTTTGAAAATGAATTTGATCATAGCCAAGTTTAATTCCAAATCAATCTTTCATTTTGGCATAAGCTAGAAATTCTTCTATGGTGAAATAAAAATAGGATAAACTTACATCAGTATTCTTATTTTGTTTAAATGAAAAAGTATAAGCATAATGATTATAATTATTACCAAAAATAAAAGATCCATCAGAATCAATATCACCTCAACTCGTTTTATATGGACTATTTAGATGTTTTAGCATTTCTTCTTCAGTTAGATTTAATTTGGGTACAATTTGAGTTGTCGCTAATACGGCCTTTTTTGATTCTGATTCTTTTATATATAAAATTGTATTAGTAGTTAAGAAAGAATTATCTTTAAAATGTAACATAAACTTTTGAATGAGTTCAGGTGCTACGTATATATATACTACATATAAAGTAAATCCAAATAATAATAAAAATAAATTAAAGTTTTTATTATTATTATCAAATGAGTAAGGATCATTTCATCTTAATCATAAACAAGCTATAGAACTTGAAAAAATAAATAAAGTAAATATAATAAATATATCTACATCTAATATATTAAATATATTATATAAAATAAATAATGAGAATAAAATAAAAAATATATTTTTTAATATATAAGTAATAAGAATGTCTAATCTTATAAAGTTTGAATTACTTATTTTCATTGAATCCTTATTACCTTGAGACAGACTATAAATTATTAATTCATTAATATAACAACAGGTACAATATACTCTATAACAAAAATTAATTAATATATATACTATATATGTAGTTAAAGTTATTAACATAAATGATAATATTAATAGAGTTAAAAGATTAGAATAAATAATATTATATATATCAAATAGATTTACTTTAAGATATCCTAGTCTTACTAGAATGAGAACAATAATACCTGTTACTAATAATAAATTAAAATATTTATTTTTAATTATTATAGTACTTGGTATTTGATAAACAAGTTTAACTAAATTATTTAAGTAGTGAACAAATAATGTTAAGTTAATTATTAAAATGTTAAATATTTTTTTCATAATATTTTTATATTTTTTTCAAAATATTTTTGAGATGAGTTTATACATATTATTATTATATATATTATATATATATATTATTTTTTTTATTATAAATAATATATTATATAATATTTTTTTTAATGTTTAATAGGTATAAAATATATAAGATATCTAATCCTAAATACTTAATACTTTAACTCATAATTAGTATTGAAATCAGATACAAATTAACAGTAATATAGTTTACCATTATTATGGTATTAATTTATCCCGTTTTAATATAAATTTCCAAAGGAAACAATATATATATAATAATAATATATTTTATATGTATTATATTTTTATATATTATAGTATACAAGACTAGACACTAAACTATTATAATTTAATAGTTGGTAACGGGTAGTAACGGATGGTAACGGGTGGAGAATAATATTACCAATAGTAAATATTAAAATATTCTTATTTATATAATATAAAATTATATTATATTATTAAATAATAATAATAAAGATATACTTAAATATTAACACAAGATTAAATATTTAATTACCTATACTAGTTACACTTAGTTTAACTAATATTTGGCTAACTGATCAAATATACAAAGCCAAATGTCGAAATTCGGGAATGATCCGAAAATAATTTTTTACAAGAAAATCGTTTTACCAATTAAACTATTTCGACAAAATTAAAAAAAATAATTTATTTTTATTATATTTAGAAAAAGAAAATATAACCCTTACCAGAATCGAACTGGTGCCAGCCGCATGAAGAGCGATGGTACTACCATTATACTAAAGGGTCTATGTATAACAATTTTGATATTTCCAGATTTAAAGCGTTATTAGGACTTGAACCTAAATCAACAGAACATGAGCCTATTATGCTACCACTTACACTATAACGCCTCTTATAAATTTATGATTATACACAAACATATCCACTTTTATTTATATATTTTTATAATATTATTAATATTTTTATCTTAATTATAACTGAGAAGTTTAGGGTATTTGATTTTATATCATTAGACTCTAAAATATTTATTATTGCTATAAATTTATTATTTTAATTAATTTTACTGTTATTTTTTTTTCATTTTAGCCTAAGATTATACAATATTAACTGAAACTATAAAACTAACTATATCCTTATATATTAGAATATAATTATCAGTTATAATTAATGAACTATTAATAAAGTAAAAATTTTTATGTATAAATATAAAATTATATTTGTAAAAACTAAAACAAAAATAGTAAATTATATACTTAATTTAAAGAAAGTCCAGTTAAAAAATAATTACTATTAAAATCAAAAAAGAGTTAAATTATAATATAAAATAATTAGGAAATATAACAATTATTTTTTTATTTTAATTATAATAAAAAAGAGATGGGGTATATAATAAAGATAATAATGAACATACCATATATACTAATAAATTTATAATTATTATTAATTTTTACCCTTATATCTAAACTAAAATAGTTAAATTTAATTATATCCCTTGAATTTTAGTTTTATGAGCCGTAAATTTTAAGGCCCCAGAAGAAATTTCATATACAAAACCTACAGTTAGAATAGAGAAGAAAATTAATACTATTCAGAAACCATAAGAACCTACTTGATATAATGCAGCAGAGATAGGATAAATTAATAATATTTCAAGATCGAATACTAAGAATAGGATAGCAACTACATAGAATTGAATTGAAAAAGGTTGTCTAGTTTGTCCTTGAATTGAAAATTCTCCACATTCAAAAGGAGTTACTTTTTCTGAGTCAGGTCTATGCACTGCAAATAATA
>WNFO01000706.1_pt1 | contig 24789 bp, 28 predicted proteins | sample 5400251 | NCBI WGS metagenome assembly WNFO01 (sample SAMN13153354, study PRJNA577476) | soil metagenome | isolation source: 100 cm saprolite under Madrone tree | place: USA:California | collected 2016-06-14
CACCCCGCGTTCTGCACCCCTATCCCGATGCACGCTTCTACGCCACTCATCCTTCGTAAGAGCCGTATGCGTAGACGCGCTCGTACGGATCTGTGCGGGGGGCGATCAGTGATGGTCGTCCCTACCGCGACAGTTACGGGCGTGGACGGAGCCCACGACTCGGCATAGAGGCCGGCTTCTGACGGGTAGCAGGTTCCGATCGGTCGGTCTTTTGAGCGATGTTCGCGAGGCACGCCATTTCGCCAATTGAAGTAGTCGGTTGCGCGACTTTTCCGCAAGAGCTTGTGCAATCTGATTCCACGAATAGAGCGTTTGCTGCAAGGAGAGTTGCGGTTCGATATCTTGCTGGATCTGGTGAAGCGCGAAACTGAATTCACGCGAAGGACTACATGGTCCCCCGCGCCGAGAGTCACCAACTCAATTTGCCAACGCATACGGTACGATCTCAGAACGTCCGCCGTCGAACCGACGGAGCGCGTCGTAAACACGATCACGTACGTAGCAAATTCGATTTGCGCTGCAAGCACCGATGCGCCCGTTGAATCGCGCAGTCGCTCTTTCGAACTCCACATAACCGGCCCGCAAACGCCGAATCTTGACCATGCAAGACAACCCTCCATGCGCCGAACTGCCCCACTCTGGACAGAGTGCGTGATCGCGGAAGGAGGGAGATACGTCTGTGGTGTGCAGAGTACGCCACGAAGCTCTGAGGGTAGACGCGAACCAACACATCAGCACCATGTTGCAAACATGCTCAATCCAGCGATTGAGCAGTACCGGGCATCCGCGAGAATAAGTTCGTGCGGACCCACAGGCAGACGATTGAATGACTCTCCGCTGCCTTCGCCAATCGTGGCCGTCACCTTGAAAAAGTCACACACCAGACTCGGCCGTCTGATGCTGTACAGAATCCTCCATTGGCTCCTCGTCTTGTCTGGCTCTCTGACGATCGTGCCATCCACAATCCGGATCGTCCGGCTGATAGCTTCTTCGAGCCGGTACGCGACGTTTTCCCGAAGCAATTCGATCGACAACAAACGTAGCCCCTCCTCGCTGTTGCGCAGGCGTTTGAGCAAGGCGACATCCGGAATGTCAGCCCAGTTCGCCAGCTGGGCGCGCACCACCGTCTCCCGCAAAGTGTAACCCCGCGCCACATGCAGGAGTAGCATACGCAACAGCACGTCAGGAGATGGAAACCCACGCAATCGCTCGACCGCCCGCGACTGCCACGCCATTTGCTGCCATCCTGCGGGAAACAACGACGCGAGCTTCCAGCTTGCTTTGACGATACACATTCACCAAGGATAGGTCCGCAACCACTAAACCCTGTTCCTTAAGTTAGCGCTATGGGGCGCACTCCAGGGCGCACCCCCCATAAGCGCTAACTTAGGCTGTTGCGCAGCATGAGCAGGGCAGGAAGCTCGGCTTCGCGATAACTTCCGGACGGCTGAGGCTGGAAAATGTTTAGTCGCGCCGACCCTCGCCTCTCGACATGAGAAGCTGTTCCCGCTGGGTTATTCTCGCGCGCATTCGTTTACCCTGCCCTGGCAAGAACAGAAGGGATCCCATGCTGATACGTCGAAATTCATCATCCTCCCAATGCGCTTGCATGATGCCGCTAATGGCATGGGCATTCGATCCGAGCAGCAAATGCCCCATTTCGTGAGCCATGACACTGGCGAGAATTGACGCTAGATCAACCTTCGAGTTCGCCTGGAGATCGCTTGCTCTCTTCCAGAACACGTCGCCATATCGCCCGGTACCGTCGGACGCCAGATAAGCAACCCCAAAAGCTGCGTCGCTGGTCCAACTTGCGCCGTTCGGCTTGATCCGCAAGACGAGATGGACGGGCCCACCGATTTCATTGAATGCTGTGGCACAACTGGCGTAGTTTGGACGAACACAGGTGAGCCAGCTCACGTCGAGCCCAGCACGCTGAAATATTTTCGCGGCACGCCCCTCAGCACTCGCAAGAGTATCCTCCGGCACGCCGGCATCGTCGTAGACAGAAACAGCGATCTGTGGATTTTCTGCAAAGCTCATTGGGACCGAGGCCAATAAAGCGCAACTTGTCAGGGCGTTTAGAAGAATGGATTTGAACTTACGATGCACGGCACTTCACCTCCCAATAGGGCCGAGCATCGCTTTCGCGAGTACGTATCTCAACGCTTTACGGGTGATTTGCGCGTCATAGCTGGGTAACGAAGTAAATCTTCTCGCGTCAGATACTTAGGCGGACGCATCACATCGGTAATCGCGGTCGCACTCTGCTAGACTGCGGAATAGTCGGGGCGAGTATGGCGGTTGTCAGCGAAAAAGAGCCGCGTTCTATCCAGTTTGGGGTTTTCGAGGTTGACCTGCGCGCAGGGGAGCTACGGCGCAACGGATCGAAGGTAAAGCTACAGGGGCAGCCCTTCCAAATATTGACCATGCTCGTGGCGCGTCCCGGCGAGGTGGTCACTCGTGAAGAATTGCAAAAGAAGCTCTGGCCCGCAGATATATTCGTCGATTTCGACCACAGCCTGAACGCAGCCATACGCAGGCTGCGCGATGCCCTCGATGACTCAGCAGAAAATCCACGGTTTGTAGAAACCGTAGCTCGGCGAGGGTACCGGTTCTTGGCTCCGGTAAATGGAGGTGCACCAACTGTTCCAGCCCAAGGGGTTCCTCAGCCCATTACCAGCCCGAAGCGATTGCATATTTCGGCTGCGCTTGCAGTCTTGCTGGCCGGCGTGGTGCTGGGATGGGTCATTGCCCATTGGAGACACCAGTCTGCGCAGGTCCCCTCCGTACAGATCAAACAGCGGCGGCTGACTGCCAGTCCTGAAGAAAACCCTGTTCTAGGAGCTGCCATTTCTCCGGACGGCAAATACCTGGCATTTGCCGATAGGACAGGTGTTTACTTGCGGCACATCGATAGCGGTGAAACCCACTCTTTGGTCTTCCCCTCTGGGTTCACTCCCATCCCCGCGGCGTGGTATCCCGATGGAAGCCATCTGGTCGCGACTTGGGTAGAAGGGCCGACTGCGTCCCCGAGCTTATGGCAGGTCTCGATCATGGGCGGCTCGCCTCGAAAGCTGATTGACAATGGCCAGCTTCCTGCTATCTCCCCCAACGGATCGCAGATTGCGTTTGTGAAAGGGCCGAAGCATGCTGAGGAAATTTGGGTAATGGAGGGCGACGGAGAAGGACCGAGGCGGCTTGCCGCCTGCCGGATGTGCACGTTCGGTGTGCCTGCTTGGTCGCCGGATGGACGAGGAATCGCCTACGTTGTCAGCCAGTATGCGCCAGATTGGAAAGCCAACACCAGCATAGCCCTGTTCGATCTTCCTAGCGGCCGCCAGGAAACGATCTTCGTTTCAGGCGGTCGCCAAGCTGAAATCGGTAGGGAGATGCAGCTTGGTCCGGCGCTGGTCTGGACGGCTGACAACCACTTGGTCTATTCGATTTCTGAGCCGCCGCCGAACCAGGATGATTCCAATGTTTGGTCCGTGCCCGTCGACGCTCGAGGACGCATTGCCGGAACTGCTGTACGTCTGACGGCTGCGCCCGACGAAGTATCAGGTCTCAGCGCCAGCGCAGATGGTAAACGAATCACCTATACGAAGAACTATTTGAATCCAAGTATCTATGTTGGAGAACTGAACTCAGGTGGCACGCGACTCAGCGCGCCGCAACGGCTGACGCTCGATAACTGGAGGGACTATCCCTTCTCATGGACCGCGGACAGCAAAGAGGTGTTGTTCACCTCGGATCGCGACGGTACTTTTCACATTTTTAAACAACGAGTTGGCGAGGGCGCACCTGAGCTTTTGATAGGAGGAAACGAGGAGACTTCGTTGCCTCGTCTCGCTCCGGACAATTCGACCGTACTCTTCGAAGTCTGGCCGCGGTTGGGGGAGCCCGCGTCACCGCGTCGTCTGATGCGGGTATCGCTTTCCGGCGGTCCACCGCAGGCGGTTTTGCAACACGATGGCATGGGTAATATGCAGTGTAGTCGACCACCGTCGGACTTATGCTTGTATGATTTGCGAAGTCCGACTCAGGTATCGTTTTTCCGTTTTGATCCCATGACCGGCAAGAGTGAAGAACTGCCGCAACTCAGACTTCAGGATGAAAGTTCCTACGCCTACAACTGGACCTTGTCACCCGATGGGAAAATCTTAGCCACTGCAAAAGGCAAGATTCTTCAAAGAGACCCAAGCATCACCTTCATTTCTGTGGAAGATGGTTCCAGGCGCACAGTGACGGCGCAGGCCTGGGCCGGAATCAACAGCATTGACTTCGCAGCTGACGGCCGCAGCATTTGGGCACCCGCCTATACCAACACCGGAAAATGGGCGCTGCTGAATATTGATCTTCAGGGGCACACGAAGACAATACTCGAGGATGCACAGATGGCGATCGGCTGGGCGATTCCGGCGCCGGATGGCAAGCATCTTGCGTTTTGGAAGGCCCGCGGAACTTCGAACGTGTGGATGCTTGAAGGTTTTTAGTTGCGGACTGCGCCGTTTTGACTAGTTGATTAGCCACTGGATGACGTGCGGAAGGGATACTGTCTTAAGTTAGCGCTTATGGAAGGGCGCACCCCCATCCGGGTGAGCTCATCCCGTGCCCGTTGTCGTTCTTGCGGGCCGAAGGCGGGCCCGCCGTTTGCCCAACCAGTAAATCAAGACACCCATCAAAACCAGTGCGGCGGATAATCCGACGACCTTCACGAGAGCGAGCGGCTTGTTGGGCTCGTCCGTTTGGGGCACAACCGATATGCCGATGGTCAGCGTCGTGCTGATGAAGCCAACCACGGCAACCAGCTTCGCGACCGCTTTGCCCCCCGGCACGCGAATGACCTCCGGGCCTGCAGGTTCGCTCTGCAGCTTGTAGAGTGCGGCGAACACGTACAGATAGGGGATGAAGTAGGTGATCACGCCCATGCTGACGAGCACATCATAGGCGCCTTTCACGGTGGTGTGGGCCTGTCCCAGGAAGATGAAGACAGCACCGAGAGCGGACTGCACGATCAGTGCGACCCAGGGGGTCTTCCAACGAGGATGAAGGGCCCCGAACACCGGGGGCAGAAAGCGGTCGATGCCGGCCACAAACGGCAGGCGCGCGACCGCGGCCAGGTAGGCTCCCGCCGCCCCCAGATTGCTCAGCGCGATGAGGAAGGCCGCGACCGGGATGACTCCTGGCCACCCGATGCGATCCGCCGTCCGGGCGATGGCCTGCATCAGTCCTTGCAGGTCGTTGACTTCGGATGCGGGCAGCGCCAGCAGCACCGAAACGGTGCCCGCGATGTAGCAGAAAGTGACGGTCAGGCCGCCGATGACGAGAGCCCAGGGAATCGTTCGGCGGGCATTCCTGATCTCTTCCCCCATGAATGACGCCGTTTCGCATCCGCCAAAGGCGAACGTCAGTACCGACCAGAAGATGATGTCGTTGAGGCGGGTTTTAGGCACGAGGGCATGGGGCGTGAAGGTCGTGGCCGGACCGAAGCGATGCCAGGCAATCAGGCCCATTCCGATCACAATCATCACGGGAATCCACATGGCGAGCGCGCCCAGGTTGTGAAGCCATTTCCCCACGTCGAGACCGACGATGTTCAACAGGGTCGCTGCCGCGAGTGCGATGAGCGAGAAGCTGATGTAGAAGGCGGAATTGCCCGAAAGATGTCCCCAAGCGCCGGAATGAATGAACAGTGCGTTACTGGCGGCAAAATAAAGAACGGCGGGGAAGTAGGGAAGATTGCTTGCCCAGTAGGTCCAGGCGGACATGAAGCCGGAAAAATCACCAAACGCCCGCTTGCTCCAGACGTAGAGGCCGCCTTCGCTCGGATAGCGGGAGGAGAGTTCGATCACCGCCAGCGCAAGCGGCGTGTAGAAGGTTAGCCATGCTCCGATCCAGATGACGATTGAACTCGGCCCGGCGGCCGCGGCGGTAGCGATCCAGCGGAGACTTATCCCGGTGACTACATAAAAGAGAATGAGGTCGCGAAAGCCCATCGCCTTTTTGGGGCGGTTGGGGTCCTCGCCTTCGGCGATCGAAACTCCCGAGCCGAGCGGGTGCGTCGATTCCGGCGAGTTGTCAGGACTGACGGCGTCAGCCAACGATGTGTCTCGAAGTCAGCCCCCGCCGGCCATCGCGGAGGCTGAGAACAGATAACATCCGCGCGTCTTCCAGAGCAAGGTCAAACTGGCGTGGGCGTGGCTCATTTGCGCGGCGGCCCTAGAGAAAGTTCCGTCGGCATCGTACACGATCCGTTGTATGGACCGCGCGTACAAACGGGCGCATTGTGAAAGTACGGTCCTGCGGACGATCCAAAGACTTGTGGCCTGACTATCGCGATGTAACGGCGCAACGCGGAAAGGGCGCAGGACTGCGAAGCACGGCAGCACACAAATTCAAGCAAGACCAGGAGCGTGTATGTCCGCTGAAACTCGGAACCCCGGCCAGCATTCACCGCAGGACGTGAACGACAAATCCAAGGACCCATCGCAGGGTCGTAACCCGAATCCCGACCCGGCGCAAGGCCAGCATCGGCCGAACGATCCGTCGCAGGAACGGAAACGCAACGAACACGAAATCGACGAGACCTCGGACAAGCGCAAGGCTTCCTAATCCGGAAAAATGAACCGGCAGGCGGGGTGATGACGCCCCGTCTGCATTGATCCCGGGCCCATCATGGGACGGTAGGATGAGAGGACCAGCATGAAGAAATTTATGAGATCTGCGCTCAGGACGGCGCTTTACCTGATGGACCTTTCCGAGCAGGCTTCCGCGAACGTGCGCGAGCGTGTTTCCGACCAACTGGACGACGTCAAGGCCGAGGCTAGGCGGACCTACGCGGCGGCCGCGGACCGGGTGGGGGAGACGGCGCGCGCACTGCGCGGAGAGAACCACGTTGTGCGGAACTCGCTGGTGTTCGCCGGCGGCGTTGGAGCCGGGTTGGCGCTGGGAGTAATGTTTGCGCCCGCCCGGGGCGAGGAAACGCGGCAGGCGATCGCACAGCGCTTCGGGGACCTAGGCTCCAGGGTGCGGGATCAGGTCGCTTCCGTGGGCCGGGCCGGCGCCTCTGGCAGCCGACTCTCCGAAGAGGCGTAGGATCTCGATTGTGGTGGCCGCAAAGCGGCGCTTCACACCGGAACGTGGGGCGCGTGTGTCGTCGGTAGCGGGCGATTGCCAGGTAGCATCGATGACCCCGAGAATCTCCCCGGGGGATGAGGGAAAGCGGTTGTAGAATCCAATGATGCAAGACGCGAAGACCCTAACCCTCTATCGAATCGAGCCCCGGCCCAGTCGTTTCACCGTGCAGGTAACTGCCGGCGGGTTGCTGTCGGCTTTCGGCCACAATCCGGTTATTGCGGTGCGCGATTTCAGTGGGGAAGCCCGGCTTGAGGTCGATCGCCTGGAGACCTCTTCTGTGCACGTAGAGGTGCAGGCGTCCTCGCTCGAGGTCGCCGGCGATGTAAACGAAAAGGACCGCCGCGAAATCGAACCGATCATGCATGAGCGAGTGCTTGAGAGTGCGACCTACCCCACCATCGTATTCGACGGTTCCGCTGTGAAGGCGACCGCGGCCGGGCCTGGTCAATATCGTGTCGAGATCGCGGGCAAGCTGAGCTTGCACGGTGTCACGGGCGAGCAAACGATCGCGGCGCGCGTGATCTTGGGCGCGGATCAACTCCGCGCCTCCGGTGAGTTTTCGCTGTATCAGAGCAACTACGGGATTGAGCCGGTGACCGTAGCCGGCGGCGTCCTCAAGGTTAAGAACGAAATCAAGGTAACCTTCGAGGTTGTGGCCTCTGCCGTGAAGGCTACCAGTTCCGTTGCCGCCTAGCGTGTCCGGTGTTGCCGCGCCGGCCTGACCGGTGAAAGCTTATTCAGCGGACGAAGTGTTCCACACCATCGAATTCCGGGCGAGATCGTAATCCCACCGTTGTTCGCCGTTGGTGAACGCGATCGTTCGGAAGCCGCGGTCGGCAGCATCGCGTACGGCAGCGGAATTGACGAAGGCGTAAATGTCGCGGCGGCTTACGGTCTGCCACTCGACACGAAGTACATCTCTCTGATCACCTTCCAACTGAACACGCGCATCGATTCCGCGCTGCCGCAGTTGGCCCTCGATTCCGGTTGCGAAGGCGGAACGCGCCTCCATGGTGTGTTTTACGGCGTGGGACTGAGCCAGAGCGACCGGTTGCCCGAGCGAGACCAGCGAGCACAGGATCGCCAGGGCCAGACCACAGCCCACGAAGGTTCCGAGATCTGATTTGACGAGTTTCATAGCAGTAAGGGGGAGAGCATAGTTCGCAAGCGGGCGCAGCCCCAGATCACCTCGGTAACCGCCGCCCGATTGTAAACACCCGAGGGATCGAAGACGGGCCCAGCAACTTGAACAAGACAAAGAACAACGGCAACACCGTAGTCCCCCGCATGTAGCTTGTCAACTGGAGATGTAAACTCCTTTTTACTCGAGATGTTCCCCCCGGGGGTGAGGCTCAGCATGGGGTGAGGTTTTCAGGGTCGTCGAGGAAGGCACTGGCCTTCCGCGCATACCAATGGCACCCTGCCAGCAACAAGCGCCGACGGGAGGTAGCGAATGGTGAATGCCGGAGTCGCAAAAGACAGCCAACAACAACAATCCAGTGAACCGGGCTTGCGACAAGCCAGGAGGCAAACATGCTGTCACTAAAACTCCTTGTGGTCGAAGACGACCCAGCGAGCTTGGAACTAATGACCGAGGTTCTCGAATCCCTCGAAGCAGAAGTTCGCCCAGTCAGTGACAGTCAGGAGGCAGCCATTTTGGTTAACCAGGAGAAGTTCGATGGAGTCTTCCTGGATTTGGAGATGCCGAATCTAGACGGTTTTGCTCTTGCGAAAAGGGTTCGAGCGTCTTCGTGGAACAAATCAACGCCGATCGTCATCGTTACCGGGCAGGATGAGCGAGAAACAATGCATCAGGCTTTTGCCACGGGAGCTACTTTCTTTCTTCAAAAGCCCGTAGACAGACACAAGTTAGCCCGTTTGTTTCGAACCGTGCGCGGAACGATGATCGAGAACCGGCGCCGATACGCCCGGGTGCCATTGCAAACGGAGGTAACATGCACTGTGGGCTCCAAAACCATCCGTGGTAGGACCTGGAACCTCAGCCAGGGCGGGATCCAGGTGGAAGCCGGAAACCTCCAACCCGGCGAGACGGTCCGCTTAGCCTTCCGATTGTCCGGCTCCGCTGTAATGATTGACACCTTCGGCACGGTCGTGTGGGCAAAGCAGACCCGGCAGGGAATCCGCTTCGCACAAATGACCAATCAAAACCAAGAGGCAATACGGGAATTCATCAGTCAAGTAGAGAGTCCGTAGCGGACGATCGGAGACTTGCCACCCTCTGTCTAAACTTCGGTAATCTACCCACACCTGCTGTGCTGTGCCAGGCTAGCACCCACCGAACCGAAGTCGGCAGGTGAAGTGTGCGATCACAGTCCAATCAATTAGTTACCGGGACCATTCTCGTCGCGGACGATCAGGTTGCAAACCGGGAACTGCTGGACGAGCTTCTCACCACCCAGGGGTTTAAAGTCATCACCGTGGCCGACGGCGCCGAGGCCCTGCACCAGCTAGCCAGGGTGCCGACTGATTTGGTTCTTCTCGACGTAATGATGCCTCAGCTGAGCGGGTTCGAGGTCTGCCAGAGGATTAAAGCGAGTCCGGAGACCTACCTGATACCGGTCATCCTCGTCACCGCTCTTTCCGACAAGCAGGACCGCATCGAGGGCATCCAGGTCGGAGCCGATGATTTTCTGAGCCGGCCGGTTGATCGCACCGAACTGCTTGCGCGTGTTCGATCGCTGCTCAAGCTCAAACAGCGTACCGACGAGTTGGAGCGTGCCGAGGCTGTGCTGTTTAGCCTGGCTAGGAGTATCGAAGGCAAAGATCCCTACACCCACGGTCATTGCGAGCGTTTGGCGGAGTATTCGGCTTCTTTGGGAGAACATCTCGGACTTCCGGAAGATCAGATTACCGCTCTCCGGCGCGCCGGCGTGGTCCACGACATCGGAAAGATTGCCATCCCTGATTCCATCATCTTGAAGCCGACCAGTTTGTCCCCCGACGAATGGAAACTGATGCGCGAGCATCCTGTGGTCGGGGAACGCATCTGCGCGCCCCTCAAGTCCTTTCGCTCCGTCCTGCCCGTCATCCGCCACCACCATGAAAAGTTTGATGGTTCTGGATATCCGGATGGCCTTGCAGGAGAAACCATACCAATTACAGCCCGAGTATTACAGGTCGTGGATGTGTACGACGCGCTCACGACGGTAAGACCGTACAAGCCCGCCTTTTCTATCACCGATGCTCTGCAAACCATGAAGCAAGAAGTAGCCAAGGGATGGTGGGATCCGCAAATCTTTGACGAGTTTGAGCGGTTTGTCAGGAGCGGTACGGCTGCTTTTCTATCGCGGAGTGCGGCAACTGCAGGTGGGAACGGTTAGAAACAGGACCGCGCTCCCGGAACGCGAGATTACTCATGAGTATGTGGTTATGGCCGGTTCCTAGCGCCAGAAAAGATGCCGCTGGAGGCCTGGCTGAGGCAGATGCGTGGTGGGTAGTGACATCGTTGCAACGCGTTGTTCTTGTCGTCGTGTTTCTGCTCGCCGGATTGGTGGACCGTAGTTTTGCCGGTCCTCAACAAGGCGAAGTGAAGGGCGAATCGCTCAAGCAATTGAGCCTGGCAGACCTCGCCAATGTCGAGGTGACCAGCGCGTCCAAAGAGCCAGAACAGATTTGGAAGACGCCGGCGGCAATTTACGTTCTGACCCAAGAAGACATTCGCCGTTCTGGAGCCACGAGCATTCCCGAAGTACTCCGTCTTGTACCCGGAGTGGAGGTAGCACGAATCAGCTCCAGTCAGTGGTCCGTGGGCATTCGCGGATTCGGAAGCAGTTTTTCAAAATCAGTCCTGGTGCTGATTGACGGCCGAAGCGTGTACACACCGCTGTTTGCCGGCGTTTACTGGGACGTCCAGAATGTATTGCTCGATGATGTTGAGCGTATCGAAGTGATTCGGGGCCCGGGGGGGACGATCTGGGGATCGAACGCTGTCAATGGCGTGATCAACATCATCACCAAGGATGCCAAGGATACCCGCGGAACCTACGCATCGGCCAGCGGCGGCGACATCGATCAAACCAGGGACGCGGTTCGCTACGGCGGCCACGGTAAGAATCTCGACTATCGGGCCTATGCCATGGGATTCGGCCGTGCGCCAGAATTCCACTCCAACCGCGATAACTATGACGCCTGGCAACTGGGACAAGCCGGTTTCCGAACGGATTCAAGACTGACAGATCGCGACACGCTGACGGTTCAGGGCGATCTTTACAAAGGTGTTGTCGGACAGCAGGTTACGATCGGCTATTTCTCGCCCCCCGCTCAACGCACCGTGGACGGTACGCAAGACGTATCGGGCGGCAATCTCCTGGGGCGCTGGCGCCATACCCTCAGTAGTAGTTCCGACCTCCAGGTCCAGGCTTCTTATGACCGGACATACCGTCTCGGAGCGCAACTGGGAGAAACTCGTAACACGTTTGACATTGACTTGATTCACCACTTTGTCTTCAAGCAGCGAAACGAAGTCATCTGGGGGCTTGGAGCACGATTGAGTCCAAGTGATGTTGTCCAAACCGTTGCTAGCATAAACTTTCATCCGCATCATGAAAGCGACAATATTTACAGCGCGTTCGTGCAGGACCAGATCGCGATTCTTCCTAATAAACTCTGGCTGACCGTCGGATCGAAGTTTGAACACAACATTTTCACCGGCTGGGAAAGCGAGCCCGGCGCGCGGCTGTTGTGGACGCCGACTGCTCGTCAGACGTTATGGGCCGCGGTATCGCGCGCCGTACGCACGCCCTCCCGGATCGATGAGGATCTCGAGCTGAGCGGGCTGGCCGTAACAAACCCCACCGTGTTTGTTTGCATCTGCGACAACCGGCAATTCGTGTCGGAAACACTGCTCGGCTATGAAGCAGGATATCGCAGGCTTGTGACACCTCGTTTTTACGTGGACATCGCAGCCTTCCACAACCAGTACAACGACCTCACCAGTTTTGGGACCCCATCCCTTTCGATCGTGGCCTCGCCACCTCCCTCCTACGTTCTCGTCTCACTCCCGTTTGCCAACGGCATCATGGGATCCACCAATGGGGGCGAAATCTCACCGGACTGGAAAGTGACGCGCTGGATGGACCTGAAGGCCACCTATTCCTATGTAAGCCTGAACCTCCAGGATAAACCGACCCACACGAAGACCAGTTATGTTTCTATGTATGAGGGATCGAGCCCGCACAACGAAGCAACGGCGCAGGTTCTGTTCAATCTGCCCAAAGGATTTGAGTTTGATCCTACTTACCGCTATGTGGGTGCGTTGCCCGCGCAATCGGCAAAGGCGTACCAGACTGTGGACGCTCGGCTGGGTTGGCACTTTGCTAAGACGTTTGAGTTCTCAGTCACAGGACAGAATTTGTTGCAGCCTCGTCACGCCGAGTCCGGTTCTGTGCTTACCGAGAGGAGCGCCTACGCGCAGATCACGTGGAGACGGGCTGCGGATTGATATCCATGAGGCACGATCGCGCAGGCTCCCCCGGGTGCATTCTCGAAGATCAAGGGACGCGGCGAATCCCTGGTCAGCGTCCCTTGCTCACGGCGCTGGTTCTAGCTTGGGCGCTCCTTGTGATTCCTGGCGTAGGCGCGCAGAGCCCGAAACCCACCGACTATGACGTGAAAGCCGCCTACCTCTACAATTTTGGCCGATTCGTCGAATGGCCCGCCAAGGCTGCCCAAGACGGTTCTTTTACCGTGTGTGTCCTCGGGCAAGATCCCTTTGGCCCGACCCTCGATGCCACCCTTTCAGGCGAGACCATAGGCGGCAAAAGTGTAGTCGCCAAGCGAATTTCCGGTCCGGAGCAGTCGGGCAGCTGCCAGATTCTGTTTTTGAGTCTTACCGAGGGCAGCCATCTCAACAAGATCATCACCGCGGTGAACAAAGAGCCTGTGTTGACCGTCAGCGATATGCCCCAGTTTGCCCAGCGTGGCGGCATGATCCAGTTTGTTTTGGAAGGGAAAAAAGTTCGCTTCGAGGTCAACCTGACCGCGACCCAGCACGCCGGTCTGACCCTGAGCTCTGATTTGCTCAAGGTGGCGACCACGGTCAGAAGGAATGCCGCGCCCGGAGATTGAACAATGCTCAAATTCCAACACTATTCGATCTCCAAGAAACTCACGTGGATGAACATGCTGGTGAGCGGTGCGGCCTTGCTGCTGGCCTGTGCGGCTTTTTTTGCCTATGATCTGTACACCTTTCGAGTGGGCATCGTGGGTAACCTGTCCACCGAGGCCCAAATCCTCGGGTCCAATACAGTCTCGGCCCTTGTGTTCAACGATCCGCGTACCGCCGGAAACACGCTATCGGCGTTGAACGCTTCTCCTCACATCATATACGCCGCAATCTACACACCGGCCGGCCAGACTTTTGCCGGCTACTGGCGTGATGGCAGCGGGAGAGATCTGCCGCTTCCCGCCCTGCCGGCCGGTCAAACACAGGCTCACTGGTTTGCGCACGGACAGATGGTGTTGGTCCAGGCGATCATCTTCCAAGGGAAACTGACCGGCTTTGTATATATCCTGTCAGATTTGCGGGCACTCGACGATCGCCTGAAAAGCTACGCATCCATCGCGGCCGCGGTATTGCTGATCTCGCTGGTGGTTGCCCTGCTGATTTCAAGAGTGGCGCAACGTGTTATCTCCGAACCCGTGGTGAGGTTGGCGCAGACGGTCCGCATTGTGTCCCACGAGAAGAACTATTCGATTCGGGCGGTTGCAACCGGAAATCGTGACGAAGTATCCACCTTGATCGAATCGGTCAATGAGATGTTGGAGCAGATTCAGCAGCGTGACAGCGCACTGCTGCGGGCGCGCGACGAGTTGGAGCGCCGGGTCGAGGAACGCACTACCCAATTAGCCGTCGCCAACCGGGAACTGGACCTCCGCAACCGCGAGGTCGAGCGCGCAACCAACCTGAAGAGCAAGTTTTTGGCCAGCATGAGCCACGAGTTACGCACTCCGCTCAACGCCATTGTCGGCTTTTCCGACCTCCTGGCAGAACAAACAGCGGGACAACTCAATGACAAGCAGAAGCGCTTCGTTCACCACATTAAGCAAGGCTCCAGTCATCTGTTGCAGCTGATCAATGACATTCTGGACCTCTCAAAAATCGAAGCCGGACAGCTTGAACTCCGTTGCGAGGGCTTCCAGATCAGCGAGGCCTTGCCGGAGGTCCTCTCCACCATTCGGCCGTTGGCCATGGCAAAGCAGATTACGGTCGAACACAAACTCGAAAGCGATCTCCCCGTCTATGCCGATCGGGTGCGCTTCAAGCAGATCCTGTACAACCTGCTTAGCAATGCCGTGAAATTCACCCCCAAAGATGGCCGAATCGACATCGACTGCTACGAGGATGGCGATGCGGTCCGTATCTCAGTCGCCGACACTGGGATCGGCATTCGAGCCCAAGATCAGAAACTTGTGTTCGAAGAATTCCGGCAAGTCGAGGGAGGCAGCGCGAACACGCAGCAAGGTACTGGGCTGGGACTCGCCATTACCAAGCGTCTGGTCGAGCAACAGGGAGGCAAGATCTCGCTGGAGAGCGAACTGGACAAAGGCAGTCGATTTACCGTCACTCTTCCGTTGGGAAGCGACACCTACAAGCGTCCGCAACGAGCGAAGGTTTCAGCCCCTACGGCCCCGCCTGTAAGTGGAGCTCGAACTAATCCACTCATCCTGGTGGTCGACGACGAACTTCCAGCCCGGGAGCTTCTGACCAGCTACTTGGCCCCGGCCTATCGGCTGGCCACGGCCGAATCCGGCACGGAAGCGCTGGAGAAGGCGAAGCAGTTGCAGCCCGATGCGATTATCTTGGATGTGCTTATGGCGAGCGGCAACGGCTTCGAATCGCTGGTTGCGTTACGAAAGCAGCCGGAGACAGCCAGTGTTCCGATCATTATCCTCTCCGTCGTTGATCAGAAACAGGTGGGCTTTGCTTTAGGCGCGACGGACTATCTGGTAAAACCGATCCGCAAAACTCTGTTGCTGGATACCATTTGCAAGTATGTGCCACGACCCATGGACGACGACTCGGCGATTCTCCTTGTGGACGACGATGTGAGGACCCTGGAGTTATTGACCGAAACCCTCCAGTCGGTCGGATATGAGACTCAGAGTGTCCAAACCGGAGCGAGGGCGCTGGAGGTTCTCTCGTCGAAGCTGGTCGGGGCGGTTTTGCTTGACCTGTTGATGCCCGGGATGGACGGTTTTCAGGTCATTCGTCACATCCGGGAACAAGAGGCCCTACGGGATCTCCCTATTTTTGTCATGACAGGAAAGAACCTCACTCCCGAAGAAATAGCGCTTCTCGGCAGCGAAACTCAGGCTCTGTTTCCGAAGAACGGTCTTTGGCAGCAACAGCTCATCGCAGAGATTACCCGTGTCCTCAAAGGCGGCAAACAGACCAGAGCGGCGGCACAAAAATGAAAACGGTTCTTATCGCTGAAGACAATGCCGTCAATCGTGAGCTCCTCCGGGAGCTGCTCGAGATACGCGGCTATGCCGTGATTGAAACCTGCAACGGCGAGGAGGCCCTACAGCGGATTGCAGAAGCGCAGCCCGATATCCTGCTCGTCGACCTCGGCATGCCGGTGCTGGATGGATTCGGGACGATACAGCAGATCAGGGACAATCCGACCTTCCATTCGTTGCCTGTGCTGGCCGTCACCGCCTATGCAATGCAGGGCGACCGCGAGAAGATCTTGAACGCAGGCTTTGATGGGTATCTGTCGAAGCCAATCAATCCAGTCGCGCTTGACCAGGAGCTGGAACGTCTTCTGAACAAGAACAACCCGATAAGCGCTCTCGAGGATCGCGCGGAGTCGACACGCTCGCGCAGTTAGCGGAATTCCCGGAACCCCTGCTGTGGAACTTCTCATTCCTCCAGCCGAAGACTAGGATGTTCCGAAAGTGTGGTTTGCAACGTTTGGGGAGTTGCGTCTGGCACGGTCGCCGATGGGTGGTCTCACGTGCAGACTCTTGAATCGGGGCCACATTGGGGAACAAAGCAGATAATCGCATCCTGTTGGTCGAAGATTCGCCGGTCTATCAGCGATTGATTTCCGGACATCTCCGGCGCTGGGGCTTCGATGTCATCGCTCTGACCGACGGTTTGGAAGCCTGGACAGTTCTGCAGCAGCCTCACAGTCCCAAACTGGCCCTCATGGATTGGGTCATGCCCAAGATGGACGGCACCGAGGTATGCCGACGGCTGCGTGGGCAAGGTGCGTCCGCATCGTATGTCTATACCATTCTTCTCACTGCCAAAGATAATCGGGAAGACCTGCTGAGGGCGATGGAGGCAGGGGCTGACGACTATCTGGTCAAGCCCTTCGATGAGCTGGAACTCAAAGCGAAGCTCATGGTCGGGAAACGAATCCTCGCCCTCCAAGAAGAATTGATCTCCGCCCGTGAGGCCATGCGGCACTCGGCGACACACGATTCGCTGACCGGACTCATGAATCGCAAAGCAGTCATGGATGGTCTTGGTAAAGAACTAGCTCGCTCGAAACGAGAGGGCACGTCAGTCGCTGTCGCACTGGTCGATGTTGATCACTTCAAAGTGGTGAATGACGAGCTGGGACACCTTTTTGGCGATGAAGCTCTGAAACAGGTTGCACACCGGTTGCGCTCGGGCCTTCGCAACTACGACAGCGTCGGGAGATACGGTGGAGAAGAGTTCTTGCTTGTTCTTCCAGGGTGCGATTTGGCTGCAGCGGTCGTCCGGGCAGAGCAGATTCGTGCAGGCATATCCGCCACTGCAGTTAAAACAGCGGCAGCGCAGCGTTCGGTGACAGTAAGCGTGGGCGTTGCGGTCTCCAAAGGTGCCGGCGAAGGCGATGCGGAGCGCGTGCTGGACGCATCGGACGTTGCGCTATACGAAGCCAAGAAGAACGGTCGCAACCGGGTAGAGCCTAAGCCTAGCGGCGGATGATCGGACAACAAAACGAGATGGTTGGGTCACAAAAAAGTTCACCTCGGTCCGAGTCTCTCGCGCAGGAGGCCATCGCTTGCTGGGGCGGGATCATCTGATCATCTGGCTGGATTCGCGAGTCGAGTTGGGGGATCGGGCCGCAAAACCGGGGCAGCGCTACACGGTCCAGTAGGGGGACCGGTCATCCGGAAGGCGCGATCGAGTTCAAGCTATTACCCTGGTTGCTTCTTAACTTTCGAGCGATTCTCTGAATCTTGCGGTTGCTTCACCTTCGATGTAAGCATGCCCAGCCTACACCCTTTCTCTGAATCGCCGATCAGCGTCGCCAGTCGCCGTTGACGAGTCTCTTCTTGTTTAGCGCTCATAACCCAAAAACTGGATGTCCTCTGGTACCAGGGCGCCTGTGCCCGGAAGAATTCCCACGCCGAGTGGTTAGCTTTGAACTGCTTCTCGTAAGCGGGAGCCAATTTTTTCTGCCGTGACTCGAAAGAATACTTACCCGAGTCGCTCGTGCGCTGCTCGAACGCCTTCGCGCCCGAAGGCGCGACGAGGCCAAGCTTTGCTAGCTCAGCCAAGCGCCTGATGTTGACTGCGCTCCAATAACTCTTAGCCGCTCGCGGAGTGAAGCGCTGTTTATAGGTGGTCTTGTTGATGCTCTTGCGCACTCCATCGATCCATCCGAAGCACAGAGCTTCGTCCAACGCCTCTCGGTAGGTAATACTTTTCTTGTCTGTACGTTGGTTGTAAAAACCTAGCCACAGTTCCGCGACACAGTCGTGATTTTTCTCGAGCCATTCCCGGAACTCGGCAGACGAGTTGAAGATCTTGATTCGCACGGTTCCCTCGTGGCAGCAGAGAAGCCATAGCATAATTAATCTCTCAGACGAGAAAAACGCACGCTATCCACAAGCGTCCGTGGATGATCATTCTGGGCTCAATTATCGTCCAGATTGAACGGGTGACTTGTGGTCCTGTGCCAATACTCGGTGGCGCATTCACGCGCCCACATGCCAGCGTCCAGCGCCCAGCATTCTCCTACATGAGAAACCACGAGACCCTACAGGGAACCCCGTATGGTAAGCACCCAACTGTTGAACTATTCTTTTTGCCCAAGAAACGGGCTTTCACCCTGTGCCTGCCCCAAATCGCCCGGTTCCGTTGTTCGACAAACATGTACATCAACATCCCCAGGAATCCGAGAGGGTTTGCCGCTGAGCTGAGAACCGCCCACAGGTCCAAGGACAGGGGCAGAGTGTGTCAGCTGATAGAATCCATCCCTCCTGACAGATGGATTTATCTCGACGGCCCGGAAGCAGTCACCTCGTATGATGGAGCGAGAATCGCCGCGCATGGTGGGAGTGTCAGTGTCATAGACACCTACGACCGGATTTATCTCAGCGTCTTGTGGCCGGACCAGACCATGGATCTGTTGGGAGAGTACACGGCGGAAGAGTTGCGTTTGCCGACCTACATACCGCCATCTCACCAGAGCAGGCGAATTGCCGCTTGAATCGGTTGCTGGCGTTTCGAGGCTCTCCTGCCCGCCGGTCGGTACGCACTCTTTGCACTAGCACTACTGCCAACGCAGGCCGGGGACTGGGACGCCAGTCAGGACCTATCAACTGTTCCGGCCGGGTGGTGAAGCTCAGCTTGGGGGGAGGTCTGTGGGCTCGTCGAGGAAGGCACCGGCCTGGCGCGCGTACCAATGGCACCCGGCCAGAAATAGAGCCGATGCGACATAGCTGATGGTGAATGCCGGAGTCACCAAGAATCCGATCCGGTTCTCGATGCCTTGCGGCGTCAGGGTGTAGGCGTGGATAAAGCCGAAGCAGCACAAGACGGCGCCGGCGAATAGCCAGCCCGCCGCATGGAGAAACCTGCGATCGAGCATGTAGGCGATGGCTGCGGCCCAAATCATCGAGACCTGCAAGCCACCCTGGCTGAGGGGCGATAAGCCCATAGATTGATCATGAGCGCAGCCAGGAACCGGATTGCACCTCCCGTGCGGTCCAGCATTCCTCGGAGAGCGGAATATATCATGGACAAAGGGCGGGCGAGGGCTGCGCCACAGTGCCCTTCATCCGAAAAATCTGATCGGCGCTATCGGTGGGAGCGATCGGCATCGATACCGGCACGGTCGCCGCCGGCCTGATCGACGGCGAGATTGCAAGTGGAATGCCGGGCTGGTCGGGAGGGTGGTTATGAGTGAGATTCTGAATGAGGTCCTGGAAGCGAATCGGAACTACAGCGCGAACTTCGGGGAAAAGGGAAAGCTGGCGCTGCCACCCGCCCGCGGGTTTGCCATTCTCACCTGCATGGACGCGCGACTGGATCCGGCCAAGTACGCGGGCCTGGCGGAAGGGGACGCGCATGTAATCCGCAACGCCGGTGGCCGGGCCAGTGACGACGCGATCCGCTCCCTGGTCATCAGTTACAAGTTGCTGGGAACCAGAGAATTCTTCGTCATTCACCACACCAACTGCGGCATGGAATTTTTCTCCAACGAGGTGATGCGGGGTTTGTTGGCCTCCAGCCTGAAAACGGCACAGCTGACCAGCGAAGGTTTTCGGGACGTCGGCAAGGGCCCGGGCTCACACGCCGGAGACTACATCGAGTGGCTGACTATCAAGGACCAGCGCCAGGCGGTGCTCGATGACGTGGAACGTATTCGTACCCATCCCCTGGTGCCGAAATCGATCCCGATCCACGGTTTCATTTACGACGTCGGTTCAGGGAAGCTGATAGAGGTCGAGGGTGCCAGCAGTTTAGGCGCCGCCGCATAGACGGGCGACCGCGCACAAGATCTTCATCGGACGCGGAAAATCACGCTTGTGGACGGAACTACAAGACTGTTTGGTTGAATCGGGAATCGGTCGCAGGTTTTTCCACCTGGTTTTTCCACCTGGTTTTTCCACCAAAGAGCGTTTGCAGGCGATGCTCGATGAGGTCGATTGGGGGGCCTTCCGTTCCCAGCCGACCCTTCGGCTGGCCGCCATCTTCGTGTAAGCGCCGTCACGAACCAAAACACAAAGGCGCTTCAATCGGGGTCTGGGCGTAGTCGATCGCGCCCGGAACGCACTGAGGGGCCTCCTTCAACACTCGTCTCTCGCGGACACTACTTTTTGGCAAGCCCTTCCGAGTTATGAGCTCCGGTGCGTGGGGATCAACAGCTCTTGCTGGAGCGTGAAATCGAGCAGGGTCTCGCTCGGCACCTTCACCTGGTCTCCCTTAGTGATGACTTCCGATCCGGCGCCGACCCCGCCGCCGACGCCCGCGCCGATCGCCGCTCCTTTGCCGCCGCCCGCGAGGGCACCGATGATCGACCCGACCGCCGCTCCACCGACCGTTCTCTTGGCAGTGCTCGCCCCACGCGACTTCCCGGTCAACTGATACTCTCCGGTTGCCACCGGCACAGTCTGTCCATTCACCACAATCCCGGTGAGCTCCAGGCGCAGTTGCGATCTGCCGGTGAACGTCCCTGACTCCTTCGACTCTGCCAGTCGGCCATAGACGTTGGCCCCCTTCGGGACTACCACGTTACCGTTGACGATCAACGGTTCCTCCAGCGAAGCCTGGAAGCGATCCCCCACGTGGTTCTTCGTGGAATCGATGCCATCGATGGTGCGCACGGCAATACGCGTTCCTGCCGGGATGGTGACATTGGCGCCTGCCTTTATGCTGGGATTTTCTGCCATCCCCGAATCGCTGGAGAGCGAACCGCTTGGCCGAGCGGGCAGGTCACTGGCTGCCCTTTCGGAATCAAACTTGAGCGAAACGATATCGGAAAGGTTGTACTTCTGCACCGACGAGCCGACCTGGAAGCTGATCTCATTCTCGGTGCCACCCATGAACTTGCCCTTAATCAGGCTGCCATTCTTGAGCTCCAAAGAATCGGCCTGCGCCATCGACGCCGCCAGACAGAGCGCAATGACCACCCCGCAATTCAGCTTAAATTTCTTCATGACTTCTCCTGTCGAACGTTCCTGCTTGCTCCACTTCGATTAGGTCAATTCTACCTCCCTTTGGTTGCCTGGCGTCGCTAGGAAGCTGGCGTGCGGGCGCCGGTCGCGAAAAGATCGACGACGATCCTGTTGTGATGGGCGACGGTATCGCAGCGATTGATCGCCGGGGCGGGAGAGTGGCGGAAAGGAAGCCTCGGAGCCGAAACCATTGGGTGTTTGGTTGCAAGCTCCATTTGGTTTCTGCTCCATTGGCCGCGCGGCCCACACCACAAAATATGGCTCAGCCGAATCCGGCCTCAGCGCTGCTCCAGTTGTGCTCGATCGGCCGCTGCCTTGATCATGCGGCCTCGAAAGCTGCCAGTTCCCACGCGATAGCCCCACTTGACGACCTCGGGTACGAGACCCAGCACGCGTCGTTGGATTCCAACGGCTGAAGATGATGTGAAGTCCGGCGCGCGCCTGCTCGGCTCGCCCCGCCAGAGGCGGCAAAATTCTTCGTAGAGATCAAGGAACTCCCCCGCCACATTCTCCCAGCGGTACCGTTCGGCAGTGAGCAGAGCCTCGGTGACTCTCCGCTCGCGAAGAACTTCATCTCTGATCGCCTCCTCGGTTGCGGCGGCGAAGGCTGGCACGGTTGGCTCGCAAGTCCAGGCATTACCGCTGTTGGCAAATTCCAGCACACCCCCGCGATTGGGAACTACCACCGGGATTCCGGAGGCCATGGCTTCCAGAGGTGCGATTCCGAAGGGCTCGCGCGGATTCGGGTGCACGAAGACGTCTGCATTCGCATACAAGCGAGATACCCCGGTGCGTTGCTTAATGGTTGGCGTTGGCCAACCGGTTACCGAATCCCATGTAGTCTTAAATGGGTAAGACTTAATCGCCAAGCACCTACCCCCATGGGGGCGGCGGCACGACTTTTGAGCACGCTTCAGCTTGCGGGCCGCAAGGCGAACTCAAACAGGCAGGCCGGTCTTTTGCGGCAATCGCCAACTCCACTGTGGCGGATTCGTCCGCCTAGCGGGGCCAGAAAGGGATGGTTGGTCGCTGCTCCCGCGTCGCGTGCCAGTACCGGCAGTCACCGAGCCTTCGCCGGCCACCAAAGATCGCGGGCAACTCGCCTGCAGCTTCCCGTTCAAATCGCAAACGCTCGCCGCCCGCCAGTTCGTCCACCCGGGGGGCAGTTGTCCAGGGTCGAGCACCGGGGTTGCCCAGATCGCTAAGTTGGTGGTGCCAAGGGAGTTTGCTTGAAGTCAAAGCAATCAGACATATCGTCGGAAGCCTGATCTCTTGCGTTCAGTGGTTTCAGCCCAAACGTGACTTCGCAGAATTTCACCAGGCTCACGTGCGAATGAAACGCCGTGGCTATGCCTTGCTTCGAGTAGGGGCTGATCACCAGGCACCCGACCCGGGTTCCATAACTGAATTGCGTGTTGGTGTAACGGGGTCCCTGCGCAGGACCTCCTCCTGTCCACTTGTCCTTCAACGGCGGATCGACATGGTCGAACCAACCACCCCAGTCGTCCCAGGTAATGAAGATCACTGAGGTCCCCCAAAGCTTGCTCTGGGCCAGTTTGTGGACGCGCTCGGCGGTCCATTGGCTCCCCAGCTTGACGGTCTGCTGCCCGGCGTTTCTCCCGAACGGGGGATGCTCGGAAAGCTCCACCGGAGTGCCCGGCGCGTACATCCAGGACACATTCGGCAAGTTCCCCGCCGCCACATCTGTGTCGAATCTAGTCCAGGGCAGAATATTTGGGCTGCCTTTCAGCTCTTCGATTTTCTCGAAATAACTGAAGCCGGGGTCCCCGTAAGTAGCCCATCTAAGTTTCGCCTTCTCCAGTGCCTTGGGCAGCGTCGGAAGTTTGAAAGGCTCCTGCGGCTGGTAGGTCCGGTTCTTGTTCGCGTTGTCGATTATCGGGGAGGCCGCCGCGATGAGCATCAGATGGTTGGGTTCGGACTGGCTGGCCACTTCCGTGAAGCAGTTGTCACACAGCGTAAATTGTCTTGCGAACGAGAAATACGCCGGGATGTCTTTTTCGCCGTATTGCAGTTTCACGGCGTGCGTCGCCCGCTCGAGCCATGCCCTGTGATCGTGGGGTGGGTCGCCGCCGGCGGGCGGGTCTTGCGCTGGCGGAAGTTTTGCGCCGTTTACGCCGGGGAAAGAGCCAAAGTAATTGTCGAAGCTGTGGTTTTCTTTAACGATGAGCACAACATGATCGATTGGATTGTGCGGTTGCATGCGCTCTTAAGACTTCCGCCACTGCAGTCTAGCAGTTGGGAGTGGCCTGTGAGCGCGCTTCTAACTAGTAATCATTCCTGGTAATAATTCCCATTTCGCCAGTTTTCTGCACCCTGTCACACAAGGCGCAAAGCGTGTAGTCGAGGTTCTGTTCCTTCACCAGCGCGCTGGAGACGCAGCGACTTCGGGCGAGCATTCGGCTACTCTTGCCCAATCCCGCTCGCGCGTCGCTCGGAAAGGAATCAGACACTCGACACGGTGGCGTCGCTTTGCGACAGAACGATGGTTTCTACTCTCCACCGATCACTGTAGGACGCAGATTTTGTAATGCTCACGAAAGAGAAGGGCTGGAAATGAACAGGCTGTTTCTGGCAGAGGCCCAAGAGGCCGTTTCTGACCTATCGTCACCGGCGGCCTTGCGCGCGTGGCGGTGCTCATCGTCTTTACTTCCAGGCGAGCGATTGAATCAGGGGTGCATGCGAATCAGATCGGGCCACGATAGCGGCGCAGCCGGACCGCTGCCGCGAGCAATGCCGCGGTGACTCCCAGCCCGATCCACAGACCCGGGCTGCTCAGGAAGTGACCCGGAGTGAGTTGCATCCCGGGCTCGATCGGGAACCTACTCGCCCCTGTGAGGGCGACAGCTTCCGGGCCGCCCGCAAAGCGGTCTCCGAGCAGGGCGGCGAAATGCGAAGTGTTGAACGCGATCTTCTCGACGACACAGATCGCGAGCACCGGCAAGACGGCCCATAGAAATGGCGCGCGCCGCGCCCAGCCCGAGACCAGCAGGAGCCAGCCGTAGAAGGGCGCGTGCCAGAGCGAATGCACGGTCAGGAGGTGGTAGAGCAGCATCAGCGACATCTGGAACAACGACAACTGTGTCCATAGCGGCGCGGCACTCAGACCGTTCCCCAGCAGCACTGCGCTGCTCAGCAGCAGCATGATGAGTTGCAGGGTAACGGTGATCGCGAAGGCGAGCAGTGGCAGAACCACGAGCGGGATGCTCGCCTTCGAGAGCACGGTCGTAAGATCGGAAACCGGCAGCGACTTCCAGAACAGGATGCTGCGATCGCGACGTTCGCCGTGCAGCGCCTCGAGCGAGTAGAACACCCCGACGATAAGAGCGGTCCCCATGATCAGACCCGCCGCGAAGTCGTAAGGCATGGCGACCGCTTCGCGCTGATGCGTCGGGTCGAGCGCCGGCAGGGCCCGCACGCTGCGCGGCAGACCAATCAGGCTGATCAAGAAGCCGACCATCACGACGGCAGCGACCGCCAGCGGCGCGATATAGATCGAACGGTTTTCCCACAGTTCGCGTCGCACCGACCAATACATGGGCCGGGTCACCGACATGGTTGCGGGCGCGATTGTCTGCGAGCCTGCGACAGACTCCCCAACGGCGTTCGATGGAGTATTCATTGAGCCACTCCTTGTGCCCCGCCGGGCTGATTGCCCAGCACAGCAACGAACAAGTCGGCGATGCTGGGCGTGCGCACCTCGCCCAG
>WNFO01001763.1_pt1 | contig 24767 bp, 34 predicted proteins | sample 5400251 | NCBI WGS metagenome assembly WNFO01 (sample SAMN13153354, study PRJNA577476) | soil metagenome | isolation source: 100 cm saprolite under Madrone tree | place: USA:California | collected 2016-06-14
TGGCTGGTCGTAGAGAGTTTCTTCGCCGGGAGGTTCGTTGTTGGCGATGGATTTCAGGGTGACGTGAGGAACTTTTTTGTATTCGAAGCCGCTGCCGACGCCTTCGTTGGGGTGGGCGAGTTTGTAGTAGTCGAAGGTGGCGCCCATGAGGCGTTGTTTGGCGAGAGTGGTGGCGACGCGGGAAGTGTCACAGGTGATCCAGCGGCGGCCCCATTGCTCGGCGACGAAGGCGGTGGTGCCGGAGCCGCAGGTGGGATCAAAGACCAGATCGCCTGGGTCCGTGGTCATTAAAACGCAGCGCTCCAGGACTTTTGGGCTTGTCTGTACGACATAAATCTTTTCGCCTGGTCGGCCCGCGATTCCTGTGTCGCTCCACAGGTTGGTAACGGCGAACACTGGAAAATCATCGTAGAACCGAACATAAGCCAGTGAATTGACCCGAGCTTCAATTCGGCCGGTCGAGGCTAGCCGCTCCAGCCCTTCTACTGTTGTTTTCCAGTTCATATTTGGCCCGGGATCGAAAGTCTTTCCTTCAAACCTGAAAGGAACGCTTGTAAACTGACGGAAACCCTGACTGACGAGATTGTCCAAGCGATAGATCCTTGAGCCGTTAGGAAGAAGGCTTGAGTTTGCTGTTTCGTCGTCACTGAGTTGTCTCTTCGTTCCGTCCTGCAATAAAACCTTTGTGTATTCGCCGCCACCAGCACCGCCTAAGCGTTTCATCGCGAAAAGTTGGCGATATTTCATTTTCTTTTTATCGTTCGCATACCACAGCAAATAGTCAAACGGCATCGGCAGAATATCGCTCGTTGTGGCGCTCGACTTTGCGAAGGCGATGAGCCCGCAGAAGTTTTTGCTTCCGAAGACTTCTCCGAGCACTTCGTTCGCGTGGTGAAAGTTCTCATCGGAGATTTGGACGAAGACGGAACCGGATTCGTGAAGGAGGTCGTGGGCGAGGAGGAGGCGGTCGCGGAGATACGTGAGGTAGGAGTGGATGCCGAGCTCCCAGGTGTCGCGGAAGGCGCGGACCATTTCGGGTTCCTGGGTGAGGTCTTCGTCCTTGCCGTCCTTGACTTCGCGGCGATTGACAAAGGGCTGGAAATTGGAGCCGTAGCGGATGCCGTAGGGCGGATCGATATAAATCATCTGGACCTGGCCGGCCATGCCTTCTTTTTCGAGGAGGGAGTTCACGACGAGGAGAGAATCACCGGCGATGAGGCGGTTGGACCAGCCATGGGCGTGGCGGTAGAAATCGACGGCTTCGCGGAGCGGAGGATTTTCTTCGCGGGTTTCGAAGAGATAGCCCTGAGCGGGCTTGGGTGAGACGCCGTTGCGCTTGCGGACGGCTTCGATGATAGTGCACGGGTCGATGCGCTCGTGGACGTGGAGGGAGACGGTGGGGACTTCGAAGGAGGTGTGTTCTTTCTTGCCAGCCCAGACTAGCTGCGGGTCGAGATGCGGATCGTATTCGTAAGTTTTGCGCGAGGTGACGGGCGGATCAGTTTGTTGAGTGACGAGGCCGACGGGGGGATTATTAACGCGAGTTTTGGATTTGTGGTCGTACTGCTCGATTGGTCTTTTTAATGGGGAGCGCTTGGAGGATTTCGATTCGGTGGAGTCTTTCGTGCTGTTCTTGTGTCCGTTTTTTGGTCGGGCCACGAAAATTCCTCGCAGTAATAGGCGTATGTTGTTCGCGGGTGATTTTACTCGTTCGTTACCGGGAATGCTACTAGGGGCGGCAGGGGCAAATTGATCGCAGGGTTAAAGTTCGTCGAAGACCTGAAAGCAGGTCGTCTGTAAAGGCACCGCGCCGGTCATGGCAACACCATGTTCGATTTGCACCTGCTCAGTGGGTCGTGAATTTTTGGTTTTCAAGGAACAATCTCGCATCCTCCACGTCATAGAAAACCAAACGCACCTGTTCCACACGCGTCCCGGCAGTCAGAACGGATTCGATCGCTTCTGATACCACCGGCGCCGCTTGCTCTGGGGGATAGCCAAAAGCACCAGTCGAAATGGCAGGAAACGCAATCGAACGTAGGCCACTATCGGCTGCCAAAGCAAGAGAGTTGCGATAGCAGGACGCAAGCATTGATGCGTCAGGTTCATGTCCGATTCTTGTAATTGGCCCGACGGTATGAATTACATAACGCGCCGGGAGGCGACCTCCCGTAGTTAGCACAACCTCACCAGTAGGCAGCCCGCGTGGAAAGCGTGTGCGGCGTATTTCGCGGCACGCCTCCAGAATCTCTGGCCCTCCCTTCGCGTGAATCGCGCCGTCTACCCCACCTCCGCCAAAAAGTGTGCTATTTGCTGCGTTCACGATCACATCTACGTTTTGCTTGGTGATGTCGCCTTTCAGAACCAGCACTCTTCCCGAGAGGAAGCTGTCTAAGGATTTTAGTTGGTCCATGCGAACGCTCCCCGGCAGTCTATTGCGTGATTTTGGTTAGCCTATCTCCTCTCTGCGGTACGATTCGATGAGTTTCGCTGCGTTCGGGTTGTGAACGCGAACTTTCCGCAAGATCGAATCACAATAGCGCTTAATGCCGTTTTTAATGATCGGAGCGGTGAGGTATTTTGCAAAGCACTCGGCGCAAATCTCGTCACGGCTTTGATGCACATAGGTATCAAAACGAAAAAATCCCTTCATCGCCTTCGTGACAGGAATACTTTGTTCTTCCTTGGTGAATTTCGCGAGGCGGTAAAGATGGTGTCCAATTTCGTGGGCAAGTGTTCGACATACGCCGAGGTCCAAGCAAAATCGGTACTCTATTAAGATAACGGCGCCTGCTCTGTTTTTAATCGCGCGAATCTGCGATTTGGAAAGCCCCCACTCCAGCGCCAATTTCGGATTAAGGTCCCACTGGCAGAATTCGGATGGGATGTACAATCCGTGAAAGTTCGGCAACGCCAAATAAGGCGAGACGATCACTCTTTCAATTCGAATAGCCCGCGCCAATCGTTCCAGTTGCTTAAACTCCGTTCGCTCCTCTTTCCACGCCTTTGCAAGAATGCGGCGGTCATAAGCCTCTGGTTTTTTCTCCTCCTCAATGTCCTCTGCCATAGGCGGGGGAATTTCTTTGACATTGACAGTTAAAATCCCGAAATCGAGATTTGGAGTTGGCAGGCTTGAGTTCAAGTGTGATTCCTCCCCGGAATGCTTTGTACCTACTTCTCCTTGGTACTTTCTACACGCTTCTTTTCGGCGGCAGACACTTTTGCAAACTCTGGAAATGCAGATTCGAGAGAGTCACGAATCACGGTAGATAAATCCCATTTTTTCTCAGCGGCGATAGCTTCGAGCACGGCCCGTTCTTTGGGTGTGAAAAGTGCCCCGATTCGTTCAGTGTAATGTTTTGGTTTGTAGTACTTCGCCATGACACCTCCCTCTACGACCATACATGTACATCGATGTGCGCGTCAAACGTGCCCCGAGGGCCGGGTCCTGTTTCAAAAATGGGCCTAGTCGTACAAATTGAAATGCAAAAGTTTTACCGGCGAAAACTTCACCCCTGCCACGATCCGCGTCTAGCTACGGATCGCCTTATGAACCTTCTGAAGTGTCATCTCCTAAGATTGCGAATCGTGCCCGGTATCCTGCTCGCCATTCTTTGCAAGAGTCACAAGACAGAGAGGAAAACTCCTGGAGCCCGTCTCCAGTTTCCGAGTCAAAGTCTGGGACTAGATGCGGTCCTAGACTGGCAAGCCCGCTTTGTATCTCTGCTAGCCTGTCCTCCGGGATATCGAGCCCGCGAGGACCGTTGCAAGAGACTGCGGAACAGTCTGAACAGAGGAAGAGATTGTCTCGGATGATCCTCATTAGTCGTCCTCCGCATAGGCTGACTCGATCCGCACATTGCAGTTTTCGCAGTACAGAGAAGCATCCTCATAATTGATGTCTGCAACGACGGGCTTTAATTGTTTTTCGTTGTCACGTTCAGGGGTGTATTTATTGGCGCATTCTGGACAGAGCACGCCATTATCAGAGGCGAGATAGAAAATAGGGTATCCTCCCGGCCATGCGTAGGCCGGGAGTTTTCCGTCTTTATCGCGTAGTTCTTCGATGTTCATACGATTCCCCACAATTCCCGGCCACGTCCACGGGTGTACGCATATAGCGTCATATTCCCGTGGTCATTAACGTGAAGAACTTCGCCTGTATAGCCGTGTGGAACTTCAGAGAGGTCAGAGACCTTCATACCGTCGAAAGACTCTTCGAAACCTTCGTCTAACCAAAAACCGTAGTCTGAGCCATCGCCGGGATGTGAGCCAAAATAGAAGTAAGGCAAAGCATGATTGTTAAGAACGTCAAAAAGGGTTTCGTTCAAGTCGAGACTCGCATCCTCTGACTCGAAATACCCTTCCCGTTTGCTTGCGCGTTTTATTTCGTTGACGGACTGTCGCTCTTTGCGCGTGAGTCTGAGCCGGTCACACTCCCAGAGGAAAGAGGGAATCAAGTCCTCTGTTCGCGTTGTTGCAGTAGAGACAGAGCCAATAGGACCATATGCGGGTTTCTGTCTGCGTTTCATTGGCTCACCTTCATCAATTCCGCATAGTCCACTTGCTCAAACGGGCTGGCATACTTCGCAGCCCATTCGGTTAGTTCTTTGTGGAATCGTTTGGCGTAGGCTTGCGCGTACAAAACTTCCAGGCGAATTGAGGTGATGGCGTCCACTGTCCACTTGTTAGGCTCTTTGAATCCGTCCAACAAATGAGAGACAGTGAAGAGCCTCGCGGCAACCTTTACAGTCAGACCATGCTTTAGGCCGAATGGCGCACCCTTGCGGTGCTGTTGTTCTGCCTGCTCGTTTTTGTCAAAGAGGTACTCGCGGACATCTTTGAATCCGTCTTGCAAGTCAGGAATCGCGGAGAATGCTTCGCGGATCGTCTTGATTTGTTGGTTGCGATTCACTAGAGCACCTCCGTCGAAACGAATTCACTCGCGGATGTGCTTTGCAGAGCCCGCCGAATATCGCTCTGCGACTCTTCACGGCGGATGCGGTCAAGTTTGAATTCGCTGTGAGTCTCGCGGATTCGCCTTGCTCTTAAACGTGCTTCCGTGATTCTTTGATAGGTAGGCATTGCGCGAGTCCTCCTGTGACTCGGTATTGCTTAGGCGGGCTTGAGTGCTTCGAACACTCCGGCCCGCCGTGTACGTCAAGGTACATCTATGTACATGTATGTGTCAAGAGAAAAATGCAGGGCGGATTGAAAATGAACCTAGAGTACTAGCGGACAGCGGGCAAAGTCAGGTTTTCAGCGGTCTTTAATTTTCAATACCTTACAAAGCGGGTAGACAACGCGCGCTTGTCGGATGCAGTCGCATGCATGCGGACCTCGTGTCATTTGTTAACAGGCGATGGGACGTGTGCGGATGTGAGTGGATATATGCGGATCGTCGGTTAACGTGACGCAAGAATGACTATGAATGAGGAGAGGATAGGATGCGAGAGGGAGTGAACAGGTCCGACATATGGAGAGTGTGTTTGTCTACGAACACGTTCGTAGTTTATGACCGTTCCGCACGGTCTGCGAAAGGGAATCGCCTTACCAGGGCTATGCCAGTCCATAATATGAAGAAACTAAAAGGTTTAAACAGCCTGCATTGTCTCCTGCATTGGCAAGAAACGGGCTCGGCGCACAAATGCCCGGATTCGAGAGGTTTGCGGATCGTCTCGGCGCGTTCAGTCCTGAGCTTTGTTCCAGCATGTTTCTTCACATCCTCTCTACTCTAAGTCTTTCAGTATCATGTAATTAGGGTGTCATAGTCCCTAGCCTACCCCCCGGAGGTGTCACCCCTTTTGGAGCCTCCTGCCAGCACCGGTCACCCGAGCCTTTGATGATCCGTTCCGCTTCAGCCTTGGTACACCCCGAATTCCCCAGGCTACCGCGGCGCCTAATGCGGCATCGCTGTGGCATTTCAATAGTGCCTGGCCGGCTGGAAAATCTGGATTTGTTTGGGTCCCATCGATGGGTCCTTGACCCCATTTTTATTCTTACTTCAAGATCCTCCGATATATCCTCCGTCATCATCCGCACGGACAATAACCCGGATTGTCCCCACACAATCATCATCCGTTTCCCCCCGTCATAGGGACGGGGAACGGAGGATGATGGTTTGGACCTTGGATGATACCTTTGGCGCTTATTCTTTCTTACTTCATTAGGGTGAGCCTTCCCCGGCTCGATCCAGGCTTCCTGGACGATGGCCCACACTCGCGCTGGTGTCGCGCCATGGCCGCGTACGTTCCGTGTCGCTGCTTCCTGGATGACCAGCCGCGCCATCCAAACACGGATTGCGGTCTGGATCGCTCCTTCTTGCTCACTTAGACGCCCTTCAAGAGCCGCGACCCTCTGGGACCCTCCGAAGATACGACATTTGATGTCAGCAGCCGACTGGCGCACCTTGTCGCTTGATAATGCCGCGGGTTGACCGTAGACCTAAGCATGGAAGGTGAACGGGGGTATCAACCCTGGAAGCCTGCCTGGAGGTGCACCATGCGGCGACTGTGTTGGATATTTTGGATCGTGGTTTTTACCAGCATTTCGGGCGACGTTCCCAAAGGACTCCAGAAATGATCTCACTGCGAAAGTGGGCGAAGTTGAAGGTTCTATTCTTGCTGTCTGTAATCGTGTGGCTCGTGGGGTGCGTATCTGTCGGTTCAATCCAGCCGCTTGAATCGGGTGAACCTCTAATGGAATCTGCCAACCTGAGAGGGAAATGGGTAACCACGGACGCCAACAGCCAGGAAGAAGAGTACTTCCAAATTGACAGCGCGACTTCTGATATCTATCTCGTGACCAGTTTGAAGCCGAACGGAAAGCTGCAAGTGCTCTACGAGGTGTCTCTCGTACAGGTGGGCAAATATACATTCCTCGACGCCGCATTCAGCGAGACTGAAAGCGGCGAGGAACATAGAGATGCGCATGACATGAGAGTTTTGCCGATCCACTTCATCGGAAGGGTTTGGGTTGCGGGCGACACGATGCGGGTGGGATTCCTGAATTTCGAATGGCTGGAGAAAATGATTTCGAGCAAAAAAGTGAAACTGCCCTTCACCATGCATCAAGGGCATAATGAAAGTCTTCTCCTGCTAACCGCAGATAGCGACGAGCTAACGGAATTTGTACGTCAGTATGCCGAAGACCCGGATGCATTTTCGATGGTATTGACTCTCCATCGCGTCGGGCCGTTCGAAAAACCTCCGGCTGCTTCAAATCCCTGAATCTTTCGTCTTGAAGCCCTTAGCTGATCTGAAGATCCTGGCAGCGTGGGGAAAGCCGTCCCGAGAAGAGATCGCCCGCCAGCGCCCGCGGCTGCATCATCTCCATGGCCTACAGCGTGGAATCCGGCCGGGTTCGCGGGCACTCTCCGGACGCCAGAACGCCTTCATTCTTACTTCATTTTGAGAATAGCTCTTGACAGGAACTCACTAGTTGTAGTACCATGTAGTTATGTCGATTGACCTTTAACGAGGTCCACCGACAAGCAGTAGGATGAGCCCACCATAAGACGCTGATCTTCTCAGCGCAAGCGGGCACTCCATCGCGGATGTACTGAAGTCAATTCGAAGTTCCGCGAACGGGAGTTGCTCGATGACCATCAAAATCAAAGAAACTGGAACTGTCCGCGGCGTCTATCTCGATGACGCAGACTACGCCGAACTCAGACTCTTCATGGCTACGGATCGCCGAAGCCTGTCCTTCCTGGTCCGTGACGCGATCGCTATGTATCTGCGGAGCCGGCAGGAAGAACTTCACCGATTGAAAAACTCAAAGCGAGAAGGAGAGGTGCGGGCATGAAGGCCAGTCGCCGTGGCAGTTACGTTTACACAGAACGCGGAGCCGGAGCAGAGATAAAAGTCGCGCCTCGTCCTTTCATCGTCAAACTCGATGATGAAACAACGTCGTCTTCGCCAACCACATCAACTAGAAAAATTGAGCCGAAGCCAGAGCTAGTGTGTCCGCATAGCGGGATCTTCATCGGCGGCACGCTCATTTGTGCTGAGTGCTTGCACGAGAGAATACCAGATAAGGAACAACGAGCCGAGGAAGAGCAGCGGCTTTTAGGGATTGCTGTTCTCGCCATCTGCAAACAAGCCGCCTTCAGAAATAAACTATCATCTGTTCTTGTTGAAGATTGTTTGATGACTGCGGTTCTCGAACTCATTCGTCCACAAAATCAAAGGAAAATTCTAGCAGCCGAAGCTAAGAATCCTGGAGGGTTGGCGTACACGATCGCTTCCCGCGCCATTCAAAAGCTCTATCGCAGAAAGAGTGTTGCTGATCTCTCGGTTGGTCAAATGAATTTCGGGAGTGGTGACGAAGACTTTAGTGTTAGCAGTCGTCTGGACTATTTACATGGCATAAGTCGATTCGGAACGAATCAAGACAGTGGTGGAACGTCAGATTCAAGTACGGGTGTTGCCGGTGACTCTGTGTTGGTATCTGAAGAGCAAATCGAGTGGGCCGCATATTGCTATGAACGAGTTCGGGTCTTCCCTGGAATCAAGCTGCTGTGGACCGACGAGAATCTGAAACGTTTGCGGATTGTCCTCGACGAAGCAAAAGCCATTCTCCCAACTAAGCCCTTCTCTGTATGGCTCATCATCGATATGAAGATCGGTTTCAGCCAAGGCATGACTCAATACACTTGGGAAGAGATTGCCAAACAGGTGTCCTCATCGTGGAAGCCAGTGACGGAAAGGCAGGTTCGTTATGCCTATGACCAAGGACTTGCCGTGATGAAGGCGCACCTTATCAGCAAGCTATTACCAGTCTCAGGAGCGGTCAACTCTTGAAAAATCAATCAGATAGGTCTGATTTTGTCAGGTTCCTGTAGAACGTGGCACATAGTACTGCCGGGGGAAGACTAGTTTTCAGATGGTCGGCGGGGATCAATTCCCGTTTTGTCAGATTAGAGAAGCGCGTGGCACTTGGTATCGAAGGGGAAATATATGTCTAGGAATCAAAAAGCCCGAGCGCAGGAAATCAGCGGAGACGCTGTTTTCCTAGTGCGGATCGGTGACAATTTCTATGCCGGCACCAACGGCAGCGGTCAAGTCCTGGCCATCGCTGCACCATCACGAGCAAAACACCTGAGCTATCACGATGCCGACGCTATTGTCCAAGTGTTGTTGAATAAAGGTTACAAGAGTCCCTTCGTGACAAACCTTGTTGGTGAGTACGCCGATATTCAAGTGATCGAAGACGAGCGGCGTCGAGCAGCAGAAAGGATACAGAAATTTTGGGGAAACGCGGAACGTTAAAAGCCCACAGCAGTCCTCCCGTCCCTCGGTGGACATCGCGGTTAAGAAGCAAAACAAAATAAAAGGACCGAACAAGCACCGGATTGGCGCATGGACGATCTCAATGGAGAACGAAAGTGCGAAGCGAGTGTGCAGTGGAAACTGAATTCATTTGGGTGCCGCGGGCAAGCAACGATCCTCTTTCTGGAAAAGACAGGCTCGAACGGCTTGATCTCTTCATGGCCGATGAGCCCTACCAAATTTACAAGCACGATAAGCGGTCATGGATTGCTGAGGCTATCAGGAAAGCATACCCCGATCATTTTGCTTGGGCTTCTGTTGGCGATGAATATGTGATCGAGAAAGAAGGAAGAGTCCTCGCGGATTACGAGACGGAAACCAGTGTAGCCACTTTCATTCTTCTGAACACGCACGGTAGTAACGGAAAAGTTGAAGATCGGTTCATCAGTGATGCTTGCTACGGTTGGGCAGACTACGACGATACGGGCCTCACATTCGTAACCGACCTATCCACTGTGACGGAAACCATGTTGTCCACAATTCAGAATTTTGTGTTCGAAGCCGGCTTGCACTTCGACATCAGTAGTGTTTCTTCACTTCATCCATCAAGGACAACCAGATTACGAATCTGGAAGGATTAGCGTATGAGCAGCCTGAACAAAAAATTCCAAGGCGCAGATCGCTTTCCTGCCATCGTTCGTCGATTCAACGAAGTGAACAAGGGCGTCTTGGAAGGTGATACGCAGGGAATAAAGGATTATCTGAGGACATGGAACGACGACCATTGTGTTCCGCCGTTTTTATCCGAGGAAGAAATTCATCAGATCAATGATCTCGTGGACAATCCTGGAAAGTATTCAGCCGTTCTGCTGCAACAGCCGCCAACCATAGTAGATCCGACTCAGTGGCGCACCCAATTCAAGTCTGTTGGCCAACTCGAAGATGGCAACGTTCGAATGGTCATCGAAGGATTCTTGCCGGAAGGAACAATTTTCTTCGGCGGACTCTCCGGTGCAGGCAAGACTTGGATCGTCTTAAGCATCGTGCGGGCGCTCACAACTGGCAAGCCATTTGTGGATACGTTCGCGGTCAACGAAAAGATTCCCGTGTTGTATCTCATTCCGGAAAGCTCCGCTCGGGCGTTCAAAGGACGCCTGCTGAAGTTCGGAATCCCAGATAATCCGAATCGTTTCTTGTGCCGGACTCTTTCTGAAGGTCCGACGCTCATGCTCAATGACCCATACATTCTTCAGTGTGTGAAGGACATCAAGCCGATCGTTGTGCTGGATACAGCGATTCGATTTTCCAACGCTCAAGATGAAAATGCGGCAATGCAGAATAAGGCTTTGGCCGATACGATCGTGGCATTGCGTCAAGCGGGCGCTGTATGCGTCATCGGAATTCATCACGCGGTTAAGTCCAGCGCAGGTGAGAAACCATCTCTTGAAAACACCCTTCGAGGGACCGGCGACTTTGGTGCGATCTGCGATGCGGTTTACCACATCGGACAAGATGAGATGGACGGAACAACTACGATGAAAGTTACGTGTGTCAAGCCCAGAGACTTCGTTCCGCCAGAGCCTTTCAGACTTCTTGCGAAAAAGCGAGAACAGAACGGCGCGATTGTCTCTGTGATTGATACGACCGGCGACTTCGTCATGGTCGATTACATCAGAGAGATCGACGAACGGAACAAAGCCTTGGCTCAAGCAATCATGCAGAGCCCAACTATTTCCGTACAGGCGCTTGCGGAACGAATTAAGACGGACAAGAACAAGATCACTGGACTCGCTAATTTACTCGGTTGGGAGAAAGTACATAACAAAGCTCCGTGGACTCAAATCAAGGACAGAAACAAAGATAAGACAGCACCAATCGTTGACGTAGAAGACGCCGCAGAAACAGAGTTAGCGACAGGGGAAGCATAGACATGATTACCGCGCGCAGCGAAAAAATAGGCCGTCTCCGGGGCCTCTGTCAAAACCAAGTTGCAGACCCTCTCGAACGCATCAAAGCCGCCGAGCGACTCCTGATCGACTTTGGCCCTTCAGAGGATTCCGTGCCGCGCATACGCGAAGTGATCGCGGCATTCTACAACAACGCTGATCCAAAGGTTTCCGAGAGAGCGCAGAAATTAAAAATCAAGCTCGCAAAGGCATTAGACCTCAGACGTGAAGCTGCAAAGGCGGATATTGGTCCTCTTGTTGAGGAATCAATCGTTGCCGGTACTTCTGCCAGTGAGGTCCCAAGATCTGTGACGCTCACTTTTTATTCCTTGACGGAAATACTGGAAGCCGAGCTTGGTGACTCCTGGCGTTTTTCTGACAAAGAATTCAGTCCAGAAACACGACTTGGGCTTCTCGAAGCCGTGCTCGATTCGAAACCGACCATCGGCGCCGTGCAGTCTTTACAAGCGGAGTTATACAAAAGGGACTCGCGTGGTTTCAAGTTGGCCGGGATGTTTCCGCTTGTCGCTCGAATCGCAAAAGAATACCTCCTACAGAATGGCGTTGCGGATGCAGCCAAGCATGAGGATGAGGAAAAAGAAAAGGTAAGACAGTGGATTGCAGACTTAGACGTGGAGATGAATAAATGAACGCAGAACAGCAAGAACTATTCGAAATCAAGATGGACGACCGCATGGCACGCGGTTTTCTCTACACAGGCAAGAACGCAATCGCTAAATTCCGCGAGAATGTTCAGCTTTTCATCGACGGATTTTCAAGCGGGCGGGTCTCGGACAGTGCCTTCGAAATCGTTGAACGAGAGATGGTGAACGCTGGCGAGCTTCGGCCTATTCTGTTTGACGATCAGTCTTCTGCCATTGAAAAGAATATTGCCGACTTTGATGCAGGCAAGATCCCCGTGTACCAGTTCCGTTTAGCGTGCAAAGCCGACAGGGAACTTCGTGACGCCTACGAACGACACACCGGCTTGGCTCAACTCGCCTCGCCGGGGAGGTAATCGTGTCGTTCGCCTATTTGGTAAGCACATCAAAGGATGGCCGTCGTTGTTGGTTCGTTGGCACAGACGCTCGGCTAAATCAATATCAGCAGCCGATTCAGGTTCCACAGTTCGATGATGAGAATTCCAAGCCCGTTTCTCTTGAATTCGCGCTGGATGCCAAAGTCAGGTGGAAACGAGAATTCGGAATCGACTGCCACATCGCCATAGAGAAATATGGAGAGTTCATCGAGGACGATCACGGACCCCAAGCGCCAGAACAAGATTTGAGGCAGCCGCAGTTCGTTCCGTTTACAAACGGTTTGGGATTGCAGGTAACCCCCGGCCGTACGCCAAGAGGCGATGCTTGGTTCGTCCGAGCAGCGGGCATCCCCGCGTTTGCTCAAGATGGCCGGCATACCGTCATTGAAAGTGTTAGTGGCGCCACACCAATAGAAGCAGCACAACGCGCGATTGATTCCTGGGGTCAAGAGATTCTCTTCCGCGATCCAGCGCAAGATGAGCGCGATGAAAAAGCGCGGAACCAAGTACAAGAAGCACAACGAAGAAATCAAACGCCACAGAATATTCGCCCTGGCGATCGGAGATGAGGAAATGGAATTCGATAGATTTAATAACGCAATTTACACAGCAGAAGAAATTGTGACACAGCTAAAGGCGTCATCTGAGTGGTCCGACTTCACGTTCCGTTTCGATATGTCGAACGAAGGTAACAAGACGCTACTCGAATGGGTTATTGAAGAGAAGCTCGGCCCCGATCCGGATTTGGATGACTACAAGAATCTCTTGAAGGCTGTGATCGCCGCGGGCGGTGTCGTCCAGGTCAAAGGTCAGCAATACGAATTCGAAACCGTTCCGGAGCCCGAGCAGATTGTGGAGCCAGAAGTTGTTCCCACCGATCGTAATGGCCGACCCCTCACTCCGGCGCAGATCGCTTGGTCTGAGTACCGCACGTTCTCTGAATCAAACACCATGGAGGCGTGCCGTCAACGAGCAAAGACGGACGCCGGTTATGGTTCGTTTTTCCGTAAGCAGTACGAGCGGCAAACAGGCGAGGTTGCTGACGCGGCAGAGAATCTGAATACCAAAGCTCCGCAGGCAGAGCAAATTCCTGGCAACGTTAAGGCTTTTGCTGACAACTATAGAACGATGCCGACAGCGGAAATTCGCCGCCAATCCCGTTATGACACAAACCCAGGCGCTGCTAAGGAATTCAATTTTCTAAGGGACGAGGCAATCCGCCTCGGTCTCATTTGAAGGAGATCACAATGTCAACTAAAGCAGAATTCATGTCGGAAAGAATCGAACAACAGTTTCTTTCCGACTACGCTGAACTGCTCGCTCACTTTTCTTCTGCGGCCGTCGTCGAGGGTATCGCATCGTTTTTATCAATGAATTACACAACTGCGGAATTGCAGACTGCACCTGTCACTCCGGGAGCTTATCGGAAGATGCTTGCGCTCGCTCTAATGACGTTGCTCAATAGAAATGCTCTTGAGCCACTCACGGCTGATCTCAATGAACTCGCTGAAAGTGATCTGGCGAAGCTTCGCAAGGAAACCGGAATCGATGTGGAACTCATTCCGGCGCCAGAACCTCCGGCACCAACAGCCGAGGAGCTTCTCGCGGCCGAGGTTAGGTCTGATTGGAAACAACTGAGCAGTGACCAGCTAAGGAAAAAGAAGGCCAACTCTAGAGCTTATTCGAACATGCTGGAAAAATTGGCTAACGACGGAATTCTTGAATCGTCTGTCACGTCTCTCCGAATCGCCGGCTCCTAATTCATTCAACAAAAAGTTTCGCCGTCTCCTCCTAAAACTCAGCGGCGAAAAGGCCACGGTGCTGTCCATTACTTCAAGGTGATGTAGCTGGACGGCGCCTCGGCCATCGCGTGTTTCCAAATTTAAATCAAAGGATGTTTATGAGCGTAACGATCGGAAGTAAGCAGGGAAGCGTCAAGTGGTTTAATGATTCCAAGGGGTACGGCTTCATCACAGACGACATCGAGGGGGAGGATTATTTTGTTCACTTTTCCTCCATCGTTGACCAGGATGGACGAAGGACACTACGCGAGGACGACCGCGTAGTGTTTGACAGCGTTAAGACGGATCGGGGCTTTTCTGCAACGAACGTCTCTGTTATGAAGGGCAGATTTTCTCGTTGAGACTTCGGAAACTTCCTTTGACCTCAAGTATGTTCATTTGGCCTCCGTCATCTAGCGGCGTCCCTCCAACAAAGAAACGAAGTTCAGGAGTCTTTCATGCGAAATGTGAGTCCCATCGCTGTCAAAGAACTAGACGCTATGTTTCAGGAGCATAAAGGAACTTTTATAGCGGTCTGCAAAGCCTTGGATGAAGAGATAGAAAATGGCTTTGATGGGCGGACAGAAGATCAAGAGGCTACTTGGGAACGATTTGGCGTTGATCCAAGAGCCATGCGATATGTGAAACAGAAAGATGACAAATGTAAGCCGAAAGCTTTGTCGCAACTCATCGCTGAACAAGCTGCTGAAATAGCGGAAGATAACGAGGCGCCTTTGATCGTTGAGGATGAAGAAAAATTAGAAGCCGAGGCTGGATTGGAAAATGAATTCAGCGAGGACGATTTCAATAGACCTGAAGAGCTTGAGGACGAGGAGTAGCAACGTTTAGCGGCAGAGCCGCAGAAGGAGAGAAAAATCTTGTTCATTGAAACTACTACTCTGGAGCATCTTCAGTCTGAACGATCTGAAGATCGTTTACAGGCACTTGAAGTTCTCTACCACAACTCTTGCACCTTGTACGGTCAATCAGACCCAACGACGCAGGAGGTCTATCGTCGTCTGGAAGCTTGTCGATCAGAACTGTCGCAGCGCAATTAGGACAGACAAAGGATCGCCATCTAGCCATGCGAAAAGTGTATTACAAGTTTTGTATTGAGAAATTGATTTCGCACCCAAAGGAACACAAATGCCGATCTATAGAGTTGTGAGTAAAACAGACGCAGCGACACCCGAGCAAGCCGCTGAATTTATCCGCCACGATACCGGAGGCCAGGTTTGCCATGATCCAACCTTTCCAGTGATCGAGGAAGAAGATTGTTTCCGAATTCCAGTCTGGTCCGCGGACGGACGCGCGGCGATGCCGCTGTCAGTGGTCCGCAACTTGGTAATCCTCGGAAAAGATGAAAACGGTAACGACTTGAAAGAACGCCCGTATAACGAGAGCGCAGGCCCAAATCCAACGGATGCTCGGTTAGAAGAATTGAAAGCAAACGCAGCCGCCTTTTACAAGATGCTACGGGGAGATTGAAATGCAGGCTTTCCGTAGGTATACCCGGCGCGTAAATCAATGGTTTCAATGCACCATGCGAGAGCCCCACTGCGGGCCAAAGGAAACATGTTTATGAGTGAAGTTTATTTAGTGTCAAAAGACAAAAGCAGGGTCGTCGATGACATCACGCTATCGAACTATGATTCTACTATGTCGATCGATTTTGATTGCGATGATTACGGGGAGTTCGGCGTCCTTTCTTTCCGAGTGCCTGTCGAAGTGTTAACAAAGCTTGTGCGCGATCCAGGTCGTTATCTGTGCGTCGAAGCAGGCGAAGTGCAATCTCTTCTCACAGCGGTCCTTAGGAGCGTGACTGAACCAGAGGATTTGCGAAAGAAATCAGAACAGATTCTATCTGGAGGTAAATAATGCCGCCCCTAATAAATGCGTTGAAACCGCCCGCGAATATGTCTGACCTATCTTTGGTCCCTCAGCCGCCCGCTGCGCAATTGCCGATGCCTCATCCTGATCCTAATAGCATGCCGAATTATGAAGCGCTTTCATTGGCGCCGGCTCCCGCTATTTTGTCCACAGAAATAGATCGTCAGCGGCAGTTCTACCGACATGGAGTATCTCAATACCGGATTTCTCCTTTGCCGTTGAAAGCTAATCCGCAAGTCAACGCCGCTGCTAGATCAGTGATTGCTTCGACTCCTTCCTCTTCTGGTGGTGGGATTACTAGCGTTGGATTGACTGCACCGATTGAAGCTGTGATTACAAATTCTCCTTTATCGGCTCCGGGCGGATCAATTAACTGGGCATGGGCAACAGAACCGGCGAACACCGTGTTCGCTGGACCGAATGCGAACGTCGTCGGATTTGACGCAGCCTTCACAAATAACTCCGGTCCGACCGGAACTAGCGTGCTTTCTATAACAGGCGGGATACCTGCGCAAGCAGCGGAGTGGTCATTATACGTGGGCGAGTGTGTGGGCTTTCCTATTGGCAATCCTTCGGGATGGACTTCCATAAGTAATCCTAACGGCACTGAGCAAGTGTCAATGCGGCAGTTGGCGGGCGCCGCCATACCAATTTCTACGACCCTAGTAGGAAACCAACATTGGGCTGCAACTCAAGTGTATTTTAGCGGCAACTTGCCGACGCTGGTTCAAAATACCCACGTCGTTGTCAACAACAACTCTTCGACTCTTTCTTTCGGTGGAAATACAACCGCTGGAAATACGGTTGTGGTTTCAGTTGCGATATCGGTCCCGCAAGGTCAGTCGGTTGGAATATCTATCACAGATTCTCAAGGGAATGCTGTTAACGCCGTCTCTTTCGCAGCATTAGCCAAAGACAACACGGTTGGATCGGGATCGGAAGTCGCTGTTTTCGTAATTCAGAACGTTGCTGCTGCGGCTGAGACTATCACAGCGAGGTTTTCACAAATCGTTACTGGCTCAATGACCATCATGGAAATCGCGCCTCCACCTGTGTTGGCAGCAATTCCAAGATTCAGACCGCTTCCAGCCGTTAATCTAGGAATTAGCGGTCCAGGTGGTGTGATTGGGAACCTGCTACACACCAGTTTGAATGGCGGTACCAACGCATCGGCCACAACCTTTTGGCGCGGTGACAATACCTGGGCCAGCCTACCTTTCTCGGTTCTTACCGGAAACATTTCGACCACGCAGATGAACAGCGGGACCGGCGCAGGTGCTTCAACGTTTTGGCGCGGAGATGGAACCTGGGCATTGTTAGGCGAACTGGCTGCCGTAAACCTTACGGCTCAGAATGCCAATATCGGTGCCACTACTTTGTTTGCCGTGGGAAGTCTTGGAACTGGAACCGGAATGTACGAGATTTCGGCTTACGTGATAGAGACAACCGCGGATGCCGCAAGCTCGGAAATTATGAGTTTATTTATTGCAGTCGTCAGTCTTGTCGCTGCGGCCACAAATTTATCGGTGTCGTTCTATCAAAATTCTCAGCGAAAGAAAGAGATCGGCGTCATCGACGCAGCGATAAAGGCTGCGAGTGCGGATTCCAAATCATCTGAAGAGAATCTCCGTAAAGAGATTTCCACCATTCGAGACCACGCTTCAGCAACGCGAGTTTTCGCTGAGACAAAGGCGCTTCGAAATACCGTCGTGGTCTCCGTGGCCGACCACTCTCAAATAGTTCGAGACCACAAAGGATAAATCATCATGTCGATAATCGTAGCTTCAGGGCTTCCGGGCCTTGCCACTTTCATCAGCGTGCCGCCGCTAGCCCCACCACCAAATCAGTCACCGACTGACCTGGCGTTTGGAAATGTGCTGACAATCCCGGCGAATTTCACAAATAGGATGCTGAGGATAAGTGCCAGCGGTTCTATACAAATTTCCGGAGGCAATGTAGGAAGTGGTCTTGTCGGTGTTAGCTTGTGTGACATCGCACTCACTAAACCGCCAATTCAATCGGCCTCGACGAATTTCAGGATCGACCTGCCCCAAGTGATCCCATTTGGTTTGGAAAATTATGTCTGGCTTGATGGAGCCACTGGACGAATCCGCGATATTAACACGGCCTCTCCAGCATTGCGGTCTCAGTTTACGGGAGCCCTTCCCCGTGGCGGGAGTTTTTTCGGCACACAAGGAATTCCCTCGTTTACTGATGCGGCCGGCCGGGGATCAGTTTTCGATACGAGTGGCCCATATAGAACAGGCACTCAAGCCGTTTTTGATTTCACGGTTCCGACTCCGCTGCAAGTCTTAGCAGAAATTTGGAACTCAGGGGAGCAGGGCTTAAATCTTCCAACATTATCGTTTCAGTTGACCACTTTCCAACTTGAGTATTGAGTTTCGCCCCGATCCATCGTGTCGAGAAAAGCGGCGTCGTATACAACGCCGTCGAATCACAGCAGTCCCTAATTAGGAGAAAACAAAAATGTCAGTAAGCAAGGAAAATCAACCTAGCGGTGGATTTGGTTACACCAAAGAGCAGTTCGAGAGAAAACACGAGCAGGCACCGGTCGTGGAGAAGGGCGCCATAGACAACCGGAGGACGGTGAAGAGTGGCGTCACACTTGGCCGGCACGTCCAGAGTGATCCTGGATTCAAAATCGCAGAGCGTCGAAAAGCAGCCGTGGTCAGTAATAGAAAATCTACGGAGAAGCAGTTCGATGATCGCCGGAAAGGGACATCGAGCGTCTAACCAAACTCAATCGGGCCGCTCGCGCGAGCGGCCTCATCGCGTCCCAAAATCTAGATCACAAAGGTAGTGTGACATTACGGACGTGTACGTTTTTTTTTCTAGTAGACGAACCGTGACTGCGCCGAATCACATATCAGGAAGCGTGGCACTTTCTACCAATTCTCATGCTGCTAGAAGCTGGTCGCTGTAGTGGTTTGTTCTGCGTTGCCTTTATATCGCCCTACAATACAGCGCGAAGCCGTGTAGACTTTTACAGCCAATACGAGCAGCACGCAGTAAAAACAAACGTTGGATCACCCTGTTCTCTTTTCTCAGGTGAGCTACCATGGTTTTGCTGTCATCCGAACTCGCGTCATCGCTCCATCGCTGGGAGTTGGCTGAATACATTTCTGAAGGCTTCGTTATCGCCGGTTGCGCTGGTGAGCTGGTGGCGTTAATCAGACGCATTCCCAAAAGATGCCGGGAGCAAATCGAGACGTGGTCAACGGTAGTACTTGTTCTCGCTCTGACCATAGGACTTAAGTGTTTGATAAGGACCAATGAATTGTCTGGAATGGTTATCGGGTCGCTAGGAGAAAAGGCGGAAGAGGCAGATAACAAAGCAAAAACCGCCATCGTAGATTCATCAACCGCATTATCGCAAGCCAAAGACGCACTGAATAAGGCTGGAGCAGCGCAAAGCTCTCTTGGAAAGGCAGAAAGTGAAGCTAGGGGCGCACAAACAGCAGCCTCCAACGCTTTAACTCTCGCGAGCGGTGCAAGGAAGGAAGCGGACACCTTCGAGCGTGATATCAAATTAGCGAAAGACCAAGCAGCGTCAGCGGAGTCACATTTGGCGGAAGCTCTCCTAAAAGCCACAGATGCTACCCGCCGCCTAAGTGAGGAAGAGTCAAAACGCGCAGCCATCGAAAAGCGACTGGCCTGGAGATCGCTTACTGCCGAGCAGGTTAATGCGCTAGCTGAACGGTTAAAACTACTGACACCGCAGAGAGTAGATGTGATGACGTATCCGCATGATTCCGAAGCAGAGCAACTGGCTAACTTATTTCTCGCCGCTTTCATTAAGGCGAACTGGAAGTGGAATCGCTTTGAGCCAATGGACTCCGAAGGAATCACAAACATATTTGTCGAGTTCGACCCATCAGACAAGAAGAGCGGGGAATCGGCCAAGGCTCTATTCGACGGAATTAAGGGGTGCGACTTGGCTGTTGTTGGTCCAGCTTCAACACTTCCACGCGAATACCGCGTTGGATACACGGGTCAACTAAACGTTAAGCCTGATGCTCCAGTCAGACTGACTATTGGCAGTAATAGGTAGAAGCAGGCTCTCAGGTGTTTCATAGCGAACCAACGCTTCTGTGGATTTGAAACGGCACCACTACCGCCTAGCGTTTCCTATTGACAATGTGGTTCTCTTTTGCTAATCTATACGGGTAAGGTAACAGCGACTGTCCATCCCTGGACGGTCATCGCGGAAGTTCTAAGCAGTTCAAACCCCAAAAATCCTTGCTCCGCGAGAACAGGTGTACCTTGTCTCTCCAAAAACGTTTTAAGAAACCAACCGCTCTCGTTGTGGCGATCAGCGGTCCTCGTATGCTCAGTGTCAAAGACGCTGCGACGTACTTGGGGGCTCATTTGTGGGCGATCCGGCAGATGGTCCGCAACAGGGAACTGCCTTACGTTCAGATTGGCCGAAAGCATTTGATTGACAAGGTTGACCTGGACAAGTTTATAGAGAAGAACAAAATCGGTCTGGTTGCGTGAGGGCATGATCGCAGAGATTCCTCAAGCCGTCACTCTCTGGCCGTACTCGTTAAACATTTCCACTGCCCTTTGATGTTCTGCTGGATACTCCAAAAATGCCGTAGTGAACAGGGCCGTCAGCAATGCGATTGGCATAGTCTCTCGCACCAAACTTCGAACCTCGTCATCCGTATAACTGGAGATTATGTCCGAACCGCTTGCTTGCCTCACCAGTTGCTCTTTACCGCCGTGAGTAAATCCATGCAACGCTTTGATTTTGTCTTGGAACCACGGGCCAAAGCGAGGCTCTAACCCTATTTTTTCGTATATCTGCTTCCACACTACTTCAAATTCGGTGTTGTATGTTCCTTTCCAAATTGCCGTGGCCTGATTCTCGGTTCCGTACATGGCGACAAACAACCTAAGGAACGCTTCTTCGAGGGGCCGCATTAGAGCGAACGCTGGAGCATGGAGCCCGTGTCGGAGCAAAAGAAGCATTCCTTGATGATGGTCAAAAATAAGCGACCAATGGAGCAGGCAGAGTGCATCGCGGTTCGTCTTGTTGACGTGCTGCCTGTCATTGCTAAGGAGCAATTGAAGGCGCTCGCTCAAATTGTTCGCTTGGGCGATTACAGCCTGAATGTTCGTAACCGTTGTTGCGCTTGTCACCATGGAATGCTTGTCGAGTTTGGTAGCCCGGACGGGAATCGAACCCGTAATCTTCACCTTGAAAGGGTGACGAGTTAACCAGTTACTCTACCGGGCCTCGCAAGTAGTTTATCGTGCCGATGACTTTTCAGCAATTGGTGTAACCGACGCCTGTTTGAACTGCCCGACTTTGATGAGCGCTGCTTTGACATCATCATTTACTTTGATGTTGTAGCGTTCGAAGATGTGTTCGGTCTTGTGGCCTGTGATTTTCATTGCAGTTCGCCGGTCAACTCCAGCGAGAGTCAGATTTCTGGCGCACGACCTACGAAAATCGTGTGGTTTCAATCCCTCGTAGTGACGCAACTTCTTATCGAATTTCCCCAATCCCAATTTGTTGCACACATTATTCCAAGTGAACCGAAAATTACGAAAGCAGAACACTTTGTCTGTTGGCTTCGGGAAATTCTTCCGCAGCTTTTGAAGTTCATCTGCTACCACGCTGAGTGGTCCCACTAGTGGCACGTTATGTGGAGTCTTGTTTTTGATGACGCGCCGAGGCATTTCAATCTCAGTGTTGTCGTTCGAAACCATGCTCCATGTGATTTTTTGAGCAGCCCCGATGCGAACGCCCGTGTAATACAAGAATGTCAGTGCCGGTCGCAGGTGCTCGGGGAAAGCATCTTGCAGAGTCCCGAAAGTTTCCGGCTCGATAAAACCCTCGCGGGGTTCTGAGTCTTTCGGGAGTTCAAAGGGCGGTACGTCGTTACGGTTAATAACTTCGTCCTTGAGCGCACGGTTGAATGCCAAGCGCAGATGCCCGAGTTGACGACGAATGGTCGCGTCGGCATCACCTTCCTTGCGCCTCCACTTGATGAACTCTTTGATTTTCTGCACACGAATTTCGGTGACCGGCAGACGCTTGAAGAACGTGTCGAGCTTGTCCATGCCGAGGAAGCATTCTTCGACGCCGCCGTTTTCTGCCTTCCTGTGATAGATACTGGCGGGTCTCTCGCTGCGGTAGTAATCGAGCAGGATATGTTTCAAGTCTTCGTAGCGAACGCGGCCGACCTCGGAGGGCAGAAGCCTTTGGCCTTGCTCTACCATCCCCCGAGCCTCTAGCAGTTGTCGATACGCAGCCTCGGGATCATTCGTCTTTGTGTTGACGAACTTCTGGACGCCACTTTGGTAGAACGCAAAATACAGGAATTTGGAGGGTACTTTCTCCCCGGCGTCGTTCTTTGAATACCGGCATCCAATCCACCCCTCGCCCTTCTTGAGTCTGCCGTTGACCGCAGCTATCTGTGCTACATTGTCCATGCAAAGGAGTATCCCATGCACAATGCAATTTGGCAAGTCTATAATGCAGGTATTCTTCTATCTTGTTTTTGCTTAGTGACTTACCTGTACCTTGCATCGTCCCTTTCAAGGCTAAAATACGGGTTCGATTCCCGTTAGCGCTACCATAATCAGTGGCTAAAATCCTCGTTTTCCTGTTTATCATGGTTCTGAACTATTCGGGGTCGTGACCCGCTCCAGCACTCGCTGACCCAGCGCCGTTTCTGCATCCAAGGAGCCGCCTTGAGCTACGTCGAAAAGCATCTCATTTCGGGTGAAACCATCCAGTACCAGACCAAGCTGCATTGGATTGTGATGCTAGGGCATGTCGCCATCGCCGCCGTTTTCGAGTTGCTCGCAATCGCGATTCTCGTCGCTTCGTTTTCGCGGCCGAAGGGAGCTAAGAGCATGCCCTCGCACGGCCCCGAGCATGTAGGCGCTCTCATTTGCTTGCTTGTCGGAGCGGCCCTCTTTTGCGTCGGTCTGTTGAAGCGCAATGTCACGGAAATGGCCGTCACCAACAAGAGAGTCATCGTAAAGACGGGCCTCGCGGAACGCCGCACCACGGAAATCCTCCTTTCCAGGATTGAGAGCGTCGTGGTCGATGAGCCAGCCATCGGAAGAATCCTGGGATACGGAACGGTGATCGTGCGCGGCACCGGAGGCACCCCCGAAGTATTCGAGAAAATCTATCGTCCCTTGGAATTCAGAGAACAAGTCCAGCGCCAGATTGCAGGAGAACCTAAACGAGCCTGAGGCAATTATTCAGCCTGCACGACAAATTTTGTACTGGCGTTCAAGGCGGCGTAAACTGATATTCGTAACCAAGTAGAGGGAGAAACTATGGCAAATCTGATGCGCACGTCCAACCCGGCACTCAATGAAAAGGCCTTCAAAGGACAAGTCGCTTTCGGCGAGGCGATGACGCTGCAGGGCGCCGTCAACAAGACGGGCCTGCTCTTACTCTTCGTCGTGGCCACCGCCGCGTGGACTTGGGGCTTATCGCACTCTCCCGAACCCGGTGCTGCCGTGCCGTGGATGATTGGCGGCGTTTTCGGTGGCTTCATCGTCGCGCTGGTCACCATCTTCAAACCCAATTGGGCTCCGCTCACCGCTCCGATTTACGCGCTCCTAGAAGGTCTGGCGCTCGGCGGCATTTCCGCGATGTTCGAGCGCACTTACCCGGGCGTCGCTATTCAAGCCATGGGTCTCACCTTCGGCACGCTTTTCGTGATGCTGCTCGCATACAAGACCGGCATGATTCGCGCCACGCAGGGCTTCAAGCTTGGTGTGATCGCCGCCACCGGAGGAATTGCGCTTCTCTATCTTGTGGAAATGGTTCTTGGCGGTTTCTTCCACATCCAGGTTCCGGCGATCAATGGCAGCGGCGTTGTGGGAATCGGCTTCAGCCTCTTTGTGGTCGTCATCGCGGCGTTAAATCTGGTTCTCGATTTCGACATGATTGAGACTGGCGTCAAGGGTGGAGCGCCGAAGTACATGGAGTGGTACGGCGCGTTCGGCCTGATGGTCACACTTATTTGGCTATATCTTGAAATCCTCCGCCTGCTCGGCAAAATGCGCCGCAGATAGATGGAGCAATTTGATTCGCGGGCCATCCATCATCGAAAAACCGGTGCTCACAAACCGTTTTGTGGAAGCGCTTGGCTACGCGGCGGAACTGCATCTGCACCAACGCCGCAAGGGTAAGGGCCAACCCTACGTAGGTCATTTACTCGGAGTTGCTGCCATCGTCATTCAGCACGGCGGCGGCGAGGATGAAGTCATCGCGGCGCTGCTGCACGACGCTGTCGAAGACCAGGGCGGCCTTCCGCGCCTCGATGAAATCCGCGAAAAATTCGGTGATCGCGTCGCGCGCATCGTGGATGGCTGCACGGATTCCTACGAAGTCTCCGGCGAAAAGCGGGATTGGGGCGAGCGAAAGCGCGCTTACATTGAAAAAGTCGCCCACGAGCCCGAAGACGTCCGGCTTGTTTCCGCCGCGGACAAACTGGCCAACGCCCGCGAAATTCTCTCTGACTATCGCGTGGAAGGCGACGCCGTTTTCAACCGCTTCAGCGGCCGCAAGGACGGCACGCTGTGGTATTACCGCACTTTGGTTAATGTTTTTCGCAAAGCGGGATCGCGTCCGCTCATTGACGAACTCGAGCGCGTCGTGACCGAGCTTGAGCACCTCGCCAAGTAGGGGCCCAGCCCGCCGCAGCGGGCGCTCGTGCCAATCAAAACGTAAGCCGTAAGCTGGCCGAAACGCTGCGCGGCTCTCCCAGCGCGGTCCCGGAAAACAAACTCGCAAAATTAATTACATTCAGCCGATTTGCCAGATTCACCACTTGGATCT
>WNFO01000707.1_pt1 | contig 24765 bp, 19 predicted proteins | sample 5400251 | NCBI WGS metagenome assembly WNFO01 (sample SAMN13153354, study PRJNA577476) | soil metagenome | isolation source: 100 cm saprolite under Madrone tree | place: USA:California | collected 2016-06-14
GGCGATTGCAAAGACGCCGATAACCAATCCTTTGGACCCAGTTCTTTTCACTTGAATAGCTCTGACTCCCACTTCGGAACGCAGACCGGACAGATTCAGGCTACGAACTAAAGCAGCGAAAGTCGATCAGGTGCACCCTGGAATTGGAATACAGGTGAAGACCCGAGATTGAATGAGCCGAACTTATCCGTTAGGCACCCGCTTGGTGGCCTGGTGTCCGCTTTGGCGGCTGCCGCCGGCCTGGAAATTCTTCAGCCGCAAACTCTCGAGTAGCAGGTAAACGATGAACCGTGAACCATAGACCAAGTACCGCCGCCATAGGCGGCGGGGTTCCTGCACGAGCCGGAAAAACCATTCAAGGCCGTGTTCACGAATCAGACGAGGGGCCTGCCTCCGCCTTCCGGAAAGCATGTCAAATGCCGCACCCACACCTACCAGAACCGGGACTCGTAGTCGCGACTTATACTCGTGCGTCCAGCGCTCTTGCTTTGGAGTCCCCAATCCCACCCAGAGTACATCCGGTGCGGCGCGGTCTATCATTTCCACCATTTCGTCATTTTCCTCGGCACTTAGTGGCCGAAAGGGAGGCGAGCACGTGCCAACCACGTTCAGCCCCGGGAACCGAGCCTTAAGTGAAGCGGCCAGGCGGTCGGCAACACCCGGCTCCCCTCCGTAGAAAAAGTGTCGGTAGCCCTTCTCGGCGCTTTCCTCACAAAACGCCAAGAGCAAATCTGGTCCGTAGACGCGCCTGCGCAGGAAGTGACCTTGGCGCCGCCCCAACCACACTAGCGGCATGCCGTCGGGCACCACCAGGTCCGCTTCGTTCAGAACTTCCTTGAAGGAAGCATCATGCTGCGCTTCAACGATGCCATGCATGCCAGTGGCCGCTATGGAGTGACATCCATCGCGCTCGCGAATCCATCCTCTCATCTGCTCGACGACTTCCTCGATCTGCACGGCGTGCGTTCGAACTCCAAGTACGTCGAACGTCACACTTTGAAATCGCCCCTTGTTCGGCTCCCACCGCACTGTTTTGGCGGAGTGCGCTGGTTTTGTCAAAACTGCGTAAATGGAGACACCCAAATTGCCGAGCGGAGTACTCTCTAGGCGCGCGACGATCCGCCGGTAAGTGTTCTTAAAGGGCAGCGGAAATGAGTCGAGCGGAGGAAAAATAAATCCGGACTCTTGAATTTGAAATCCGACTTTCCGAGCCATGGCGAAGAGACCGCGGCGCGTATAGATTCGTGCGTAGCAGATGTGCCGGCGAAGCGACTCGGGTAGCCACGAAACCAGGGGGACATTTCGACCAAGCGAAAAAGTTCCCAGCCGGCAGGGATGGCTCTCAAATGGATAGAACTTGTTCGGAACAAAAAGGGCCAACAGCCCTCCCGGTTTTAATACGCGAAAACACTCTGCCAGCACTTTCGTGTCGCAGTCCGTATGCTCGAGAACTTCAATCATGGTGACTACATCAAAACTCTCCGAGGCAAATGGCAGATCTTCACCGCTCCCTTGCACTCGCGGGATGGCTTCCCGAAACGCCTGCAAATGCGGCATATGAAGATCAATCCCGCAAACGTAATCCGCTCGCCGCGCAATTTCTTGCGTGTAACACCCATTGCCGCACCCAAGGTCGAGGACCCGCTTGCCATTGAAATTCAAGATCTGATCCATTTTCCCCATGCGCTTTGTGACAGCGTAGGACTCGTAGGATGCAGGGCCCCCAAGGCCGATCGGGGCTTGCATAGGCTCCGAGTTGACTTGATGGTTCAGGCCGCGTCCTCCGACACTTGTTGCGATTTCATCACTCATGACGGCAATGACTATTTCGATACGCGGTCTTAGTGTAGGAAGTGCATGCCGCCTCGTCGATAGGGTCAAGGCCCTAATTGGAATGCAGTCAGAGACCCGAAGAGGATCAGAATTGTGACATAATCAACGTGTCGCCGAGTATTCCGAAGGGCATTTGTGGTTCCTTTGATCGCTCGAAATAACTCGCTCATCAGCTTATGGATGCTAGTTAGAGCTGTTTTTCGAGGCGTTAGCTAGGTCCTCGGCGGAGTTGAAAGGGAGCAGTTGACGCATGGCGAAAATGCTCTGCATGCCTGCAGAGGCCATATGAAAGTGGTTCTTCCACGCAATTGCCCAGTGGAGAAGTCTGTGGGCGGGCAGGGGACATCATGAACAATGGCGGGGTGGGACCTGTGAGGCGTCTTAAGAACGCTCGAGAAATATGGCGGTTTCTAGCCACCCAAGAAGCTTTCCGCCGGGCTCCTCTACGCACACTCTTTCGGCTCGTCACTTGGTATTGCAAATGCTGGTTGCAGATGCCGGCGGTCGTAAAATTGCCCAGGTGGGATGTGCGGATGTCTTTCCCCAACCAAAGCCGGGGCCCCAGAAAGTTCATATTTGCCTTCCGCGAATACTATGAACCTGAACTGCCCTATTTGGAGAGAATACTTTCGCCCGGGAAGGTCTTTATCGACGTGGGCGCGAACTTTGGCATTTATACGCTCGTAGCTAGCAAACTCGTCGGCGATACGGGCAAGGTGCTTGCTTTTGAGCCAGCGGCTGAGTCCTTTGGAATTCTGCGAAAGAATGTTGAGTTGAACCATTGCTCGAACGTATCTGCTTTCCAAGTTGCCTTAGCGGAAACGAGAAGCAAGGCGTGGCTCAATCACGAATGGGATCCCGCATGCAATTGGCTGCGCAAAGACCCACGCTCCAGCAGCGATGGCGAAGAGGTACAAACGGTAGCACTCGACCAACTACTTGAGGAGTGTGGCGTAGACCGCGTGGACGCCATGAAGATAGACGCAGAAGGTGCCGAAGAACTGATTCTGCGCGGAGCGATTCGATGCATTGCCACCCAAAGCCCAATCATCATCTTTGAATTCAATCCGCCCACCGCCTCCCGACTCGGTCTATCGCCATGCGGCGCGAGGGATTTGCTCGAGAGCCTGGGCTATGAATTCTTAGTGCTCAACGACTGCGCGCGGGACAACCGTGCCTCCACACCGGCATATTTCAACATAGTTGCGATTCACAAGCAGTCATTCGAACTATTCTGTGGTTCCGCCCAGCTGTTCCCTAGACAACCGCAAATTGCCAGAACTGAAGAACCATGAGAAGCCATTCGAGTGTGCCGGGGCTTAGCAGCAGCACTGGAAACATTTCTGATGACCAGAAAGGGCGTGCGGTTTGCCGGCCGGTGAGACTGTCACCATTGCCACACCGTCCTCTGGTTTCCATACTCATACCGAGTTACAACCATGGACGTTACTTGAGTGAAGCGATTGAGAGTGTGCTCCAGCAGACCTATAGTCGACTGGAAGTGGTGATTTGTGACGATGGCTCGACCGACGCATCATTGCAAATTTTAGAACGATACCGGTTGTTGGATGAACGAATCAAGCTGGTTCGCCAAGCGAATGGCGGACAGTCCATGGCTTTGAACGCAGCGTTTCGTGAAAGCGCGGGGCAGATCATTTGTTTGCTCGATGACGATGATGTTTTTTTGCCCGACAAGGTGCAACTGGTCGTCAATGCTTTCACCTCTGCACCGGCCTCGGGGCTCGCGGTGAACCGCATGCGGCTGGTGGACGAACGGAGGAAATATGTGGGGGAAATTCCTGCGCTCTACGACCTCCCGTGCGGTTGGCAGGGGGCGTCTCTCAGTCACACTGAGCCCCAAACCTTGCTTGGTCTGCCTCCCAGCTCAGGCTTGTCTCTGCACCGTTCTGTTGCGCAGATTATCTTCCCTCTTCCTGACGGTCTCAAACTCGCTTCCGATAAACTGATCGTGACCCTTGCTCCGTTGATGACTCCAATCACCGCTCTTGAAGCCCCGCTAAGCGAATACCGAGTGCACGGCTCCAATAGCGCCGGGGTCACGAAGTTCACGCAAGCCCGACTCCGAGACTGGGTCTCCTACGAGAGAGAAATCTGGATGGCCTGGCGCAGATACCTCGCATCGCCGTTTTCAGGGCTCCCGCCCGACTTCCCGCTTCCCTCAGCGATGGCCCCCTCGCTGATGGAGTGCGCCCTCGCCCGTTTTCAATCCGATCGGAATTTCAAGGCTATCTGTCATGCAATTCCTCGCACTCATCTACGGACGCTGCACGAGCCTCATCGGCTGTTTTGGCGAGTATCGGTGATATTACCACACTGGCTTTTTTGCAGGTCCTTCGACTTTGTCTACGGCCACACCCGTTTGAAGATGATGGCACGCAGGATTCTGAACCGCCTCCGGAATGGTCTCTGGGCGCCCGTCCGGACACAGAATTCACGTGCCGCGAGGTGAATGTACAACCCCGGAAAGAACCGGCCTCCGATTGCGGCCCATATAGTCGACACTCGAAGTTTGTCAATGACTCCCTTTCGGCAAAACATGTAGTGTCCTCTCTGCCGTACTACCGATAGTAGTTATGACAATGGAGAACTTTCATGGACGCCTTTCACTCGCGATGCCCCTTGGACCACCCGCCTGGATCGGAGGAGGTCATCAACGTGATCACGACTCACGATGGGAACCGGAAGTGAGCGCTATCCTCATTGCACCTGTTGCCTCATCGCTCCCGCCAGATCTGAAACTACTTGCTCGCGTAAACTTCGAGTTGACTTGATGGTTTAGGTCGCTTGCTCCGACACTTGTTGCGACGTTCATGGATTATGACGGCAGCGATTATTTTGACCCGCAGTCGTAATGTAGAGAGAGTGCATACCGCGCCGTCGATAGGGTGAAGGCCCTAATTGAAATGCAGTTAAAGACCCGAAGAGGATCAGAATTGTGGCGTGCTAACGTGTCGCAGCACTGTTGCGCAGAGAAAGTGAAGCTTCTGGTGTTGTGCAATGAGGTTGTTCCGAGGGGTGTTTCCTTTGGACGCGCCATCTTTGCGAGGTACGGATTCCGATTTTGTCGAGACTCTAAGAGTTCTCGAGGATAAGCGAATTGGCTTGGACGCACGTCTATGGCTTGAGGGACTCAAGCCAATGCCGTGCGAGATTCGTAGCCACGGGAGTGCCTAATGCGAATTGCAGTTAGCTGTATACAGCAGAATCGCCTTGAAAGGTTCAGGACCATTGCGGTGAGTCGTTTGCAGGGAATTCGTGCGAGGTGGAAGTACCTTTTCGCCCATCCGGCATTTCGCCAATCCCGCATACTAACCCTGTTTCGCCTGCTTCGCTGGAGATTCCAATGCGCCCTCGGAATTCCGGCCACCATCAGGCTTCCTTTGTGGGGAGCTCATATGTATCTCCCCCCTCGAGGGCGTGGGGGAGGGACGACGATGATTTTCGCAGTGCGATGCCGGTACGAGAAGGAACTGCTGCACTTAGACCGCTTCATTTCTCCGGGAATGGTCGTGGTTGACGGAGGTGCGAGTTGCGGTATTTACACCATTGCCGCTGCGAAGCTGGTTGGTTCGACAGGAAAAGTTTTCTCGTTTGAGCCAGCTGTCGAGACTTTTTCAATACTAAGAAAGAATATTGACCTGAATCGTCTGGAAAATGTTCGAGCCTATAGGGCTGCACTCTCCGATACGGACGGGAAGGATGTGTTCTATCACAATGTGGCGGGGCCAAACGGTTTCTCACTGGGGTGTCCGAGGACGCCTGGACTCGAACTCCAGCAAGAAGAGGTAGCCACCTACACTCTCGGCCGATTGGCCCAAGAAGAAGGTGTTCAGCGAATCGGGCTTATTAAACTTGATGTGGAGGGGGCGGAGGAACTGGCCCTCCGGGGGGCCGGACAGCTCATTGCTCGTGTTCGTCCAACCATTATTTTCGAATTCAATCGCACTGGAGCTCAGCAAATGGGACTTGACTCCCTCGGCTCTTGGAATCTACTGAAGGGTCTGGGTTACACATTTTCGTTACTTGAGGAGCGCGGTGATCTCCGCCCCTTGGACCGCCCGCCTGGATCGGACGAGATAATCAACGTGGTCGCGACTCACCATGGGAACCGGAAGTGAGCGCTTTCCTCATCGCGCCTGTTGCCTCATCGCTCCCGCCAGATCTCAAACTACTTGCCAGCGTGGGTTGGCGAGTTGGCTGGGGGCAACATGCGCGACACCTATAGATCAATTTGCGTGGGAGAAGCCATCAACGCTTCGTTTGACGGGGGCCCGCGTTTCTACCGCGGCCTCCTTCGTGCAGAGGGTTTCATACAGCTTTTTCATCCAAATCCCTTTCTTATCCCAGTCGAATTGCTCTCGTACCCTCCGTCGCGCGGCAGTACCTAACCGAATCCGAAAATCCGGGTCTCGTGCCAAGCGTGTCATCGCCGCCGCCAAATCTGATACGACCTGTTCGGGCGAGCTAATCGGAACTTTGATGCCTGTGCCGTCCGCAACTTGAAGGGCTGGCTCACCCAAGTCCAGGCAAACTACCGGCTTGCCCGCTGCCATTGCCTCAACAATTACAAACGCGCCTGGCTCGTGCAGGCTCGGGTAGACCATGGCATCACAGGACCGCAGGCGACCGAGATAAGCGGGACGAGATAAGCTGCTGACGAAATGTACGCATTCTGCAAGGCCAAGGGAGATTGAAAGCTCGGTCAGTTTCCTTTTTTCCGGGCCATCTCCAACAATCCAGTACTGACTGTCCGGAACGCCCTGGTGCAAGATTGCGAAGGCCTTAATGGCCAGGGCGAATCCCTTCCAATGAACTAGCCTCCCAACACTGAGCAACGTGAAAGAAGCTGAACCGTTGGGCCCGAAATCATCTAACCGGTCGAACTCGTTGGTGTCCAACCCTACCTGAGAAAACAAGGTGATCTTATGCTGGTTTCTGAATCTGATTTGTCTCGCAGTTACGGGTGAGACCGCCAGGATAGCGCAGGCCCTGTCCTCCGTCCGGGCACGGACAGGGACGAGACGCACTAAAGAAAGAGCAGCGGCCCTCAGCCACTCATTCACTTTTCCCCGAAGCGAGAACTCCTTCCAAAAGATCCTAGGAGCCGGTAGGCCCGCGCCGACCGGTCCCCAAACGAATGGCACTGGCAGCAGCGCGAGGAAACTCGGAAACCAGAAACTTCCGAGGGTCACATGATGCACAAGGTCAAATCTAACATTTCGGTTAAGCCGTTTCCCAACGAAGTAAACGCCAAGCTGCCAAAGATAGTAATGGACATGAAGATTGCGCTGACCCTCGCGGTACAAGCGCGCCCAGCGTGGCAGGTCGAAGTACACCCAATGGACACTAGGCAAAGGTTTCGTAGCAAGACATTTCTCGATCGCGTCTCGGTTGCGTTGCCAAGTGATCATCCACACTTCATGGAACCGCGAGACCTGGCGGACCCAGTGCCATCCCACGCTTGGTTCCGATCCCGTTCCTGGTTCGCATGCGTAAGTCGAGATGAGAACTCGCATATCAGCCTACCCCATGTGCCCGCCCCGGGCTTTTGAAGAACAAATACAGACGGATACTCGCAGCCAGTGGTTCCGTCGGAATTCTCTACGGTTCGGGCGATCCGTAGACCGCCACGACATTGCCCAAAATCGGCAGCGAGTTAGCTTCGTGAACTCCATCGCCCCGAACACTGAAGAACTTATATCCGAGGCTCTGGAGCAGATCCCATGCCCCGCGTGGCGAAAGGCCCAGACGGGCGGCCGCTTCCTGATTGACCTCAAAAATGATAGTGGGCTTGTACGATGAAACTACCTTGTTCGCTCCACGCACGACCAGCTCTTCGGCACCCTCCACATCCATCTTAATCAGATCCACGCATTCCACAGAGGCTTGATCGAGCGCATTGTCCAGCGATTGCGTCGCAACCTCTTCCCCGCTGGATTGCAGACAGGGATTTTTACCCAGTGAGTTTTGACCAGGGTCCGCTCCGTGGTACAAGAACGCCTGGCCCGTCCTGTCCGAGACGGCTGCAGGATAAATCTGCACGTTCGAAAAGCTGTTCAAAGCCACATTTTCTTTCAACAGAAGAAACGACTGCTGCGATGGTTCGAAGGCGATCACGCGACCTGACGGCCCCACGATCTTGCTTGCCACTAAAGCGTATATCCCAAGGTTCGCGCCCACATCAACAAAAGTCTTCCCGGGTGAGAGGGCACACTCTAAGAACGCCAGCTCAGCTTCATAATCTTCACGAAACACAAAAATTAGTTTTTCGACCCCCTTCCAGCGGGGAGGCAGGAACATCCTCAGACCCCACCTGGCAAGTTTCACGTTCGCCCCCGTATGAAGAGAGCACCGAATTGCCCAACTGATGAAGCGGAAGCTCGTCACGACTGGTGCCCTTTGGAAAGTGGTCTGGGCTCCAAGCCAGCGCCATCTCCTTCTCAGGCTGTTTACCAGGGCCTTCATTACCAGGAAAACCCATTGTTAGCTGGATGAATTGCCAATATGTTGGCATACGCGCTCTCCGTGGGTGGCGACTCGATCCTGGAAGCCGCGCTGGCGGAGCACACGGTGAAGAATCTGTAGCCTAACCCCGCGAGGAGATTCCACGCGCCATACGGCGAGAGACCCAGGAGACTCGCACCCGCAGGCCAAAACTCAAAAATGATTACGGGATTCATGGATGTAACAACCTTTCGCGCTCCCCGCAGGACCAACTCTTCCGCTCCCTGAACATCCATTTTGATGACGTCCACGTGCCTGGCCGGAATCCGCCGAAGCATATCATCGAGCGTTTCAGTAACAACGTATTCGAAACGCTCGGGGAAGGAGGGAAGGGGCGCCAGGGAATTGCCGCTCGGGCAACAGGGAGCTTGGTAAAGGCGGACTTTTCCCGCTTTTTCCGAAAGCGCTGCAGGCACAGCACAGATGTTGGTCAACTCGTTCAGCGCTGCGTTTTTCTGCAGCAGAGGAAACGACTGCATGGAGGGCTCAAAAGCAATAACACGCCCCGAGTTGCCTACGAGCCTGCTCGCTACCAAGGTGTAAATTCCCAGGTTGGCCCCAACATCGATGAACGATCCCCCTGGACTGAGTAGGTTTTGAAGATATGCCAACTCAGGCTCGTAGTTTTCACGAAACGCGAAAACATCGCGGCCGATACCTTGCCATTTGGCGGGCAGATGCATCTGCAACCGCCATGTCGGCAACCGAACGATCACCGTCGTCTGGAACGAGCACCTTACTCGCCATGAGAGCAAGCGCTTTAAGGCGCGAATCGGTGCTCTGCGAAAACCGTATTGCCCTCTTAACCGCTTCCACTTCCCGAGGAGCTTCCCTAGTGGATAATTCATTGTCTCGCCTGGGCTTTGCTGCAAACAAACTATCGGAAATTTTGAAATAGACTTCACTAACGCGAAGCGGTGAACCAGGAAGATCAACTGTATAGTTAGTTAGAGCCTCCTGGTTTGTCGATACGGTCTTTGCCCTAATTGAAATTCAGCTAAAGACCCTAAAAGCGGCGGCCAGGGAAAGTGCTAGAGTTGTGCCTCCGTCTCGCTCGAAGTAAGCGCGACGGGCATGAGCCTTGCCTGTCGGCCAGCGAGGGCGGGGGCAAGAAGCCCTGGTTTTGAAGATATTCGCGAAGTCAGATCGAGTCCTTGTGCATCGGTTATTCGGTACAGGGGACAGAGTGCAAAGTTAAGCTCGCGTTTGCACCCTTGAGGAGAGGGCTGTGGCCAACCAACGTATTCTGGTCGCGGGGGCCGCCGGTTTTATCGGCCATCATCTCGTGCGGCGGCTAAAAAGGGACGGTTACTGGGTCCGCGGCGTAGATTCCAAAAACCCGCGGTACGAGCAGACTCCTGCCGATGAGTTTGAACTGCTTGATCTCCGTCGTTGGGATAACTGCCTTCAAGCAACACGCGGCATCAACCAGGTGTACAACCTTGCCGCCAACGCCGGTGGCGCCGGATACATGAGCGCAAACCTCGCAAATATTGCGCGTAATAACGTGCTAATCAGTTTGCACATGCTAGAGGCCAGTCGGCTAAATGGCGTGCGACGCTTCCTCTATCCCTCTTCGGTATGCGTGTATCCACAGCCCAAACTGAACACACCCAACCCAACTCCACTGAAGGAAGAGGATGCCTTCCCTGCGGACCCCGAACCCAGCTATGGTTGGGAGAAACTCTACACCGAGCAAGTTTGTTCTTACTACCACCATGATTATGGCTTCGAAACCCGCATCGTGCGTCTAACCAACATCTACGGTCCGTTGTGCACTTACGAGGGCGGGAAGGAAAGAGCGCCAGCGGCGATCTGTCGGCAGGTGGCGCTCCTTAACGACGGGGATGAAATCGAGGTCTGGGGCGACGGCCAGCAGTCGCAATCATTCTTGTATATCGACGATTGCGTCGAAGGTCTAGTGAGACTGATGGCATCGGACTACCGCCATCCTCTCAACCTCGGTGCAAACCGACGTATCACGCTGGACCACCTGGTGGAATTGGTATCGGCGCTGGCCGGCAAGAGATTGATCAGGCGCCATAACTTGACGAAACCAGGTGCATCGCGTAGCCGTAGCAGCGACAACATGCGACTCTGGGAAGTGCTGAAATGGAAGCCCTCCGTCAACTTGGAAGAAGGACTCTCCCTTACTTACCGCTGGATTGAAAACGAGTTGCGCCAGGCCGGTCGAATTTCCACAGCCTGTGTTAGTCAGGCGGCCGATTGAAGTACCAGCACGGAAATCTGGTTGCGGGCAGCCCTATCGCGAGCTGATGATCGCATCGGCGCTGCGGTTTTTGGGAGTTGCTACTAGTCAACGTTCTTTAGTAAGCGCAACGCTATCACTTCGCGCCCGCCGAATGCTCCAAGTCTCATCATAGATCTTCATCAAAAGCTGATAATTTCGTTCGCCAGAATATTTCGCTTCGTACTCTGCTCGAGCTGCCTTCCCCATCGCCTCCAATTCCACGGGATGTCGCCAAGCCCACTGCACTTTGACCGCCAGATCATCAGGATCGCCGGCCCTGAAGTGCATGCCCGTCCTCCCAGCTTCCACGATCTCCTGCGGCCCACCCGAGCTAGAGGTAATCACCGGCACGCCACAGGCAAAGGCCTCGACGATGTTCATACCAAAGGGTTCGAACCACTCACTAGCGGATATCAAAAACCGAGCGCCTCTCATGCTATCAAGTCCTCGTTGCCGCGGAAGCCATCCTTCGAAGCGAACGTTCGGAAGGTTCTGCCCATTTCTCTGAGCTTCCAACTCCGAGCGCAACGGTCCGTCACCCACGATTCGTAAGGGAATAGTGTTGGGCAGGCGCTTGAACGCTTCTAGCACCGTGCGTACACCCTTCTCCGGCACTAGACGACTTACACATAGTGCGTACTCTCCTGTTCCCTCGCGCATGCCAGGATCCGGAAAGATGAAGTTGGTCTTCACGGTGATCTTCTCTGCTGGCAGACCACCTTCCACCAACTTGCTCCGGACAAACTCCGTTGCCACGATGTATCTGTCCACCATTTCCGTCCAGGTTTGGCGCCAGCGATGAAACGCAAGCATCAGGGCCACTGTCGCAGTCACAGACCGTGACTGGCGGTAGCACTTATGCTGCACTCCGCGCCACAGGCTGTGGTCAAGGCACTCTCTGCAAGGGTGTCCATTCCGATATAGGCTGGCAGCGGGACAGACCAAGCGATAGTTCTGGACTGTCTGAATCACTGGGACTCCCGCATCACGGCAGGGGTAATAGGCGGCGGGCGAGATAAGTGGAAAAGTGTTGTGGAAATGAACGATGTCCGGTCTCTCTCTCTTCAGGAGGGTTCGAATTTCTCTGCTACTCTGGTCCGCCCAAATCGTCTGCAAACCCAAGCTCACTTTGGACCAACAACCGTCTACGTGTACCTCTTCATTTCGGCGAATGTATTCCTGGACCTGATGTCCGAAGCGCGTCAACAAATCCCTTTCCGCTAAGTATGCGGAGTCCTCTCCGCCGGGATGTTGATAATAGTTGTGGCAAAGTAAAACTTTCATGGACCTCTCAGCGGCGACGCTTAGACTTACCATTCATGAAAGCAGCAAGACTTCACGGCGAGTGCTGCAACTGTTGTCCCACAGGTTCGTTCTCCGCAAGAACTCTATTGGTCCTAGAGCACGCGGGGTAGTTTCGCAGTAATTTCTCGAGGTCGAGCCTGCGAATCATGCCCAGGTCCACACCCATGACCGTCCAAAAGAGGGAGGCCAGGTACGGGCTCTCCAGCAACAGATTTGCCGATCCGAACAAGCAAAGGGCGAGTTGCGCCAAAATACCGATTTGCAAAAAGGCCACTCGGCGGTTTTTGGAATTACCATGCATACATTGCAGGCCTCGCCAGAAAAAATAGCCCAGGAGCCCAAACAGCGGCAGAAACCCGATCAGTCCCATCTTGTATAGAACAGTCAGGAACGTATTGTGCGGGCGGGCATCGTTGTCCCAGATTCCAAACGTAAAAGGAACTCCGAATCCTTCCCCAGCGAGGGGGCTCTTCTCAAAACGTCTCCAGGCCTCCTTCCAGGCGACCAGTCGAAACTGCCAGGTTGGGTCCTCTCCCACGTGTAAGGTGCCCGACTCCAATTCTTCAACTACGCGCGTGGTAAAGTCTCTTTCAGCCTTGACATGAACAGACAAGAAGACAAGCGCACAACCTAGTAGGCTGACGCTGACAAGAACTCTGATCAGGGGCACGGAGCCAACCTTTACTCGAAGCAGTCCTCGAAGCAAAAGAGCCGACAACAAAACGATGGCCAGAGATATGAACAGACTTCGCGCGTTGGCGAGCAGCAAGCCAACGAAGAAGACAGCTGCGAGGGCCCACCCAGCCTTCTTCCGAATGAGACGGTTCGCCATCATCATCAGCACAACTGCGAGCGCCACCAAGACATAGATTCCGGGGAAGACGAAGCGCCTCTGCTCTGGAGCCGCGACAAACCAAGCCGCTCCGTTGAGAACGTTTAGTACCGTGCCCAGGAGAAACCACACCGCTAGTGTTCTTATTGAAGACCAGTTTCGAAAGAGTTGATACCCGATCAGGAGAAAGAATGCGTACACCACGAGTGCGGAATCACGTAACACCAACGTAGGCTCACCATTTCCCCAGAATCCCCGAGCCGCAGACACCAGGCCAGCCGCCACAAAGAGCATCAGAAAAATATTCAGGGCCAATGGGTGCTGAGGCTTCTGTGCTCGCGGCAGAATGTATAGCGAAGCAAGCAAAACGACAAGGACAATGTCCGTTACAAAGAGTGGCGTACCTGGCAAACGAAGGTAGGAAAAATCTCTCGTATACGTAGTGGTGCAAAGAGTGAACCACAAGAAGAACCCCTCGGTGAACGAAACCCGGGCTCTTCTGGCGTAGGCAAACATCAGTGGAAGCGTAAGGCCCGCCAGTAGAAGAGCGGCATGGTAGGGTTCATATCCGAAGGGTTGCAGCGGCGACGACTCCAACTCGAGGTTGGGGGCGCGTGTTAGCCCATCCCCGACAGCAATTACGGCTCCCAGAGCCACAGTGAGCACGAGCCAAATGTTGATAACGCGTCCTCGAATTTGTCTGTGGATCAAAACAACACCAGCAGTGTCATCAGTGCAAACGGAGGAATCGCTCGCGCCGCTATTCTCGAGCGCTAACATGCCATTCTCGCTCAAGTGCGGCGCGCCGTGTCGTAAAGGGACCGTTCGTTTCTGCAGTCCGGGCCGAAAGATCAAACCACACCTCGCGAACTTGCCTACTGCCCTTCTCCCGCCAGTACCGCGGGAATGGTGCATAATAAAATCTTGCAATCAAGCAGCAAGCTCCACCGCTTCATGTATTCCAAATCCAAAGCCATACACATTTCAAAAGAAGGATTCCTGCGCGCGATGACTTGCCAGAGCCCCGTTATCCCCGGCTTCACATCTAGTCGCCGGTAATCTCCTGGACGGTATCTCGCGTAATCGTCTATGGGATGCGGGCGCGGGCCAACCAAGCTCATATCCCCCTTCAACACATTCCAGAACTGCGGCAGTTCATCGAGACTGTACTTGCGAAGAAAACATCCGAGCCGGGTGACCCGAGGATCATCAGCAATTTTGAAGAAAGGGTCTTTGCGCTCGTTGAAGCGGCGCAAGGAATTTTTCAGCTCGTCCGCCCCATCGACCATGGTCCGGAATTTATAGCAAACAAATTTTTGTCCCTTTTTTCCTGCACGGAGAGAGGCATAAATGACCGGGCCAGCGGACTCCAGCTTGACGGCCAAGGCAATCGCGAGCAAGAACGGCCAGAGGAGCAAGACACCGATGGCGGACAATAAAAGATCCATCATCCTCTTCACGAACAGACCGGTGATGAGGATGAGGCGCGCGCGCTGGATGCGGTCGCCTCGGCCAACGGCGGTTTCGAATCGTCCATAGTGGTCAATCTCGGGCAAAAAGGAGCCCCCGATTCTTGCCAGGGACGGCAGGGAAGACATACGTGCCACCGAACTCGTGAGCGCAACTCTCCGTCGGCGAACCACATGTCCCGCCGATAAATTAAAGGCTTGCGTCCGAAGATCGAGAGGTTCAACGGGCATCAAATCGACCACCCCGAGCTCTTGAGTATTTCCAGCGGACTCCAGTGCTCAAAATGCTGCATGAGCCAGCACTTTCAGGACATCAAAGCAGGCCAAGCGTAGAGAGTGAACAAGAATCAGTCGATAGGGTCTAGACTCTAATCGTGGCCAAGGTGAAAACCTTAGGAGGCGAGTTTGAGGTACTTCTCCGGCAGCCCTTGCAGCTACGAACCCCCTTTTAGGGGTAGATCCCTTAGTCTTCCCCTAGGGTTTCCATGGTTCCCATCGGAGGTAACCCCCCTATCGACACTGAAAGATATAGATGCTAAATAATCTTTGTCAGCCCTCCGAGACCTTATCCGACCTTATCTTCGGTCAGGCAGATAGATACCGGTGATTTTGACTACCACGCCACTTTCCGCCCGAAAACAGATGCGGGGTCCCGCAATCTATATTGGTCTTCTTCGGCTTCTTGTCGCGCTCCTCCTATTCCTTCTCGCATTGACCCGTGCCTGGGCACTGCCACAGGAGCAAGAGAGAGAGACTCTGGGATCCCTCACAAGCATTGGGGAGGTCTATGTGAATGACTCCCCGGCACCCGTCGAAATCACGATTTTTTCGGGCGACAGAGTGCGTACCGGGGAATCCGGCTCCGCGACCTTTAACATGAGCGGAAAGGGCTCGCTCAAACTCTCTCCGCGCAGTCAAGTCCTCTTCTCCGGCAAATACGAATATACGGCCGAGTTGGAGGCAGGAGCAGTGGTGATGAATTCCGTTACCGGACCAAATGGATTTACACTACGGATTGGAAATGACGTGCTGGTTCCTTCCTTCAAAGAGCGTACCGCGTTGGCGTCAATTGACCGTGCTCCCGATGGCTCTTTCCTGGTCACTTGTTCGGACGGAGCCATAGGCGTCTTAACCCTGAAGGGGACATCGGGCCTGTTTCTCCAGGTTGGTCAGTCCGTGACCGCGGCACCGAACGGACAATTGCTTCCCGTAATACAACAAGCCGTTGCCACCGAGAAATTGCTTTCCGGGAAATCATCTTCTGGAGCCCACAAGGCTAGGGGTAACAATGGGGGATGGGGATTTCTCGGGCTGGCAGCTGCCGGAGTAGCCGGAATTTTGGCGGCGCAAAGCCACGCCGGCGGAAAGCAATCCATTAGCCCCTCTGCACCTTAAGATCGCGGCCCGAGCCACCAGGCTATTTGTAAAACCGTGGCGCACTGCCTCAAGCCCCGGTTCAATATCTTAAGGGATCGATGAGATGGCCTCTTTGGGTATCTGCGCCCTCGGAAGGCTCTTCGCTTTAATTCTTAGGGTTTGACGGACCGGCCATCCGAAACTTGACTATGACATCTTGCTCCGTTTCTACCGGTTGCCCACCGAGCAAGGTTTTTGCGTAATGCCATTCGCGAATCGCACTCGTGGCTGCCTTCGCAAGCAAAGCCGACCCGCTGGTTAGTTCGACGTTCTGCACGGACCCATCGCCGCCGACAACAACGTGTAACTTTACGGTGCCCTCGATGCCTTGGCTCTTCGCATCCTCAGGATAAACTGGTTCAACAAGCGAGATGGCGCGACCGATCTGCAAACTTCTTTCACTCGATGGTTTCTGTGAACTGATGTCCGCGGGGACTCGGATCGATGGGTAAGGATCAGTGCTGACCGCCACCGACCACGTCGGAGCCACGGAAGCAGTTGGTGGCTTCAAAGGAGGCGGTGGATTCTCTTTTACCTCAGTCACCGTTCCACTCGGGACACGCGCGGCCGGGTTCGTCGCGGGCATAGCGGTGCTTTCGGTTGGTTGAGCAGGCGAACTTTCCACGACCTGGCTTCGAGCATTCTCCGCGGCTGGGCTCGTTGCTGGCGTGGCGGTGCTTTCAGTTGGTCGAGCAGGCGAACTTTCCACGACCTGGCTTCGAGTATTCTCCACGGCTGGATTCAGCACAGCGACAATAGTGCGCTCCGGAGGCTTTGCAGGCTGACTCTCCGGCAAGGAGTTCTCAGCGCGTCGAACAGCACTATTAACAGGGGGCCTTGCGGCACGGCGGTCTATGTTTCCTACCTGCTGAGGTTCGGCTTCCGATTGCTCTGCGGAACCCGTCGGAGGACGGTCAGCAGGCACCCGCTCGAACCCATGCGGCTGTGGCCCGCTATTCTCCGATAGGAGCGCGGGAGCATCTGTAGTCTTGGCCGCTGGAATTGGCTTATTCAGCTCCGCGCGCTGGTTCAGGCCTTCCGTACTCTGTCCGACGAATGCAATCAATTCTTTCCGGGCGGCCGGTGGCGTTGCAACCCATCCTATGGCTACCGCCGCCACACCGGAAAGTATGACGGTCACCGCAAGTCTCCTCCGACTTTCAGATCCTCCTTCTGTACTCAGCGGATTAAATTCAGCTGTCGATTTGTGCTTGGATTCGTTTCTCTCTGATGTCTTTGGGAGCCAAACATCCGATGCCACGAATGTCGGTGTTTCCTTCTCAGCATTCCCGCCGGTCACAACAAGAGGCGGAGGAGCGGAGCCCTGCCAGTGTTGTTGAACTACCTGGCCTGAGGGTGGACCTACAGGCGCAAGGATTTTCAGTTTGGGAATCTCCGGTATTTCTGGATGAATTGCGAGGCTGTCGGGAGCCGTGACGTTTTGCGCCTGAAGTTTACTCGGCAACTCCTGGCGGGAAATCCGCCTGGCGATTATCTGGCGCTCCGATTCTGTCGCATTGACGAATCGAATCCCGGCCTCTCGTCTTGATTCACTGATCCACGCAATCCGCCCGCTTACTTCGATCTGATCCCTCGACCCCCTGAATTTAATCCTTATGGACGGAAGGTCCTTCTCGGTCAAGGTAACAGCGACGGCAACAGCAAGGCCGCCTTCGCTGATGTTAAGTAGCCAGCCACCGATGTCCCGGCCCAAGTCGATGTAACTGAGGGGCCTGTTCTGCTGCCGGGGATGTACGCGGCGTTCGCGAGGCTGGGCTGAACTGTCTTCGCCAGCCAGGTTGTGTGATCCGACCCGAGTGGATTGCGGGAAAAATTCCGCAACAATTCCCGCCGGCTGGTTGATGAGCACGGAAGAATCTTCCGGCAGGTACAGCTCAGGGATGCGTTGTTCCGCAACCGTGCTAGACTCCCCAGGATCCGGCGGCGAGAACACTGACGCCGTCACATTGCCCGCGGGGCGTTGTTGCGGTTTTCGGCCTATCTCCGCTCCAGACTGAGGTTCGCCTGGCGAGCTTTCGACGGCAAGCCAGTCGGTGATTCGCTGGCGTGTCTCTGCCGGCAAGCCGACGAGTCTTATCCCCGCCGTTTTCCCTGATTCACTTTTCCAGGTTATCTGTCCGGTTGCTTTCATCCAGCCACCGGAGTCCGGCAATAGAATCCGCATGCCTAGAAGCTCATCCCCACCCAGAATCATTGCGGCAGAGAGGGCCAATCCGTCCTCACTCATGTTGTAGATGAGACCGCCGTTTACCTTCCCCAGGTCCGCGTAGATCGGTGGGGTAACAGGCGTGCGTGCCCGCGCACGGCGTTCGGTGGCTCCGAGAGCTTTCTTTCGCGCGCTATGTGATATGCCCAGCATGCCCTGCAATCATGGACCAGGAACCCTGCAAGAATCCTTCCAACATTCACTCAAATCATAGCTTTACGCAACACAATCTTCAATCCGGTAAAACCCTGCACTGACCCGAAATGCCGTGCCTCAAATCGCGAAGAGTCGTCCCCAATCCTCAGGGGGTGCGGCTAGTTTTCTGGGGTGAGACTGACTCGGTCGATCCAGACAGTGCCGCCGATCAGGTTGTCAAGTTTCTCGCTCGGGGGGCGCGCGACTCTGACGATCAGTAAGCGCGTATCGGCCTTGGTTTTGAATTCAAGGTGTTGGGAGGACCAGCCGGACGTACCCACGGTGTTTTCGGTGGATAGGAACAGCTTCCCCATATCGAAAGCATCGAACACCTGGAACCTTGGTCCGCTGTCTGTGGAGATCCCTTTCACCCGTAAAGCGCCGGAAAACCGGTACTGGGTGTTCGGCTGGACGGCCACGTACTGCAATACGTGTCCATAGTCGAGGTTGCGCTTCCCATCGAATTCGATGCGAAGCGCGCGCGCTCCCTCGAAGGCATCCTGGAAATCCATGCTCACCACAACTCCATCGAGAGGGACAATGCGCCAATCGAGCCCCCCGTCTAGAATGTCGTGTTCAAAGCTCTGGTTTGTCACCAAATTTGAATTGTTTACCAGCGGGCCAATTTGCGCCGGGAAGCGCTCGGCCAGTGCGGACCACGCGGCGACCAGGCGGCCGGGCTCGCGGTGTTGGATGAGGGCGTCGAGATAGGGGAAGGCCTGCCGGAGGTCAAACGCCAATTTCAGTTGGAGCAACCGGAGCCAAACTTGTTCGGCGGCCGTCACGTTACCCGCTTCCATTTCGAAGTTGAGATAGTCAAAGAATACGGATGCCTGGGGAGGAAGCATTTGCAGAATCGCGCGATTGTCCCGCGTCGCGCTTACCGCAAGCCGGAACACGTCGCGGTGCGCGGCGCTGTTTCCTACGAGCACAACCTGCAGCGCGCCTAGTGCTTCTGGGATCCTGTGAGTCCGAAATGCAAAATTGGCGAATCTCCAGTTGATCTCCGGCGAGTTAGGGAAGAGCCGGAGCGCCCGCTTGAATGCGCTCAATGCGTCGTTGGTTCGCCCGGCCCAATCGTAGGCTGCGCCAAGATCACTCCAAAAGTGAGCGTCATAGGGGCTCAAGCGCGTTGCACTGTCGTAAAACGCAACGCTTGCGTCTAAGTTTTTCGTGGCCCCATAGAAGTGCGTGAAGGTGCCGAGCGCGTCATAATACTGCGGATTATCGCTTTCCCATTGTATGGCGGATTGAACCGAGGCTGGCGACTCTTGGCGGAAATACCAATCAGCGACCCCTCTTCTTCCCACTCGGTAGATGCAGAAAAGCAACCCAAGCGCCAAGCAAATTCGAATCGCAAATGTGAATAACTGCCGGTCACTCAAGTTTCACCGCTCGGGGGTCTCACCTTCGAAACTTCCCCTGGGGAGTGAAGTTTCTGTATTCCAGCGAAGTGCCAGCGAAGGGGCTAGCGCCAACCGTTGACGCGAATTCCGTGGGCGGCACGGTTCCCGTCTTCAGTATGAAGCTGAATGTAGCTGTAAGGTGGCCTCCACGGTTCGATCTTGCCCCGGCCAGTCGCCAGACGCAACATCAAATCATGTATCCAAGAATTGTTCGCGCAAACTCGGCAGACGAGCTTGCAGTGCGCCTGGCGTTTGCTTTCGTGCATGTTCAGCTCGTATACGTTTGTCGCGTTGCGGATGTCTGCGTGGCGCATGACACGGAACGTACCTCAGGCTTTTAGAACAAAAGCCTGCTGAACCATGTTGGGAAAACGCATTCGTCGGCCAGTCCGTGGTTGCAGATCGTATCGATATCTGCATGCGCCGCTGTCTTAGGAGTGGCCTGATGTGACACGCAGAGCCACCTGAATGCCTTCCCACAGTGCAAAGCCGCAGACCGATAGAATGGCTAGAATGGCAATCGCCACGAGGATTTTCGCTCGTATGCCGGTAGCAGATTCTTTGGTCGGAAATGAACTCTCAGGGTAAAGCGATTGTGTTTTCACTGTCTCCTCCTAGTGATCGATCGCGCAGGGAAAAACCCTGCTCGGGGGACGACAAAGAACGCGGTCGCAGCACCGAACAACGACCAGGGTTCCATTCACGCACTCACCGCGTTGACTATCACATTCGGCGGAATATCAATCGCGTTCCATGCGGTTGAACAACGACTGCGTAAACTATTTGTAAACTTCATGAAACGCGTCAATTCAAGTTGGCGCACACTGATGACGTTCGTGATTTCGGAAAGGCTGGCCGTCCAGCGCAAGGGCATGACCGTTCGCTCGTCCTCTTCGGCCATTTGCTCTTGAGCAACGATCTTTCCATGATTTTTGGAGCTGCGCAGGAAGCGTTCATTCCGCCTGCCATCGCCAGGTTCCGTTCGGAACTGAACGCCTTTGCCCCTACTATTGTTCTATGTAGCGGCCGTGGAGGTACAACTGTTGAAGTGCAGAACTCAGAGTTCTCGATTTTTTCGACTGTCACATGCTTCGGTGGCCCTTCGGTCTGAGGGTGCCTTAGCTGGGCATCTGCGACCGAGGTGTCGACTCCAAGAATCATGCCCGTGTAACATTTTCCCGTCTGGTCTACGTCTAATGGTTGACACAATGAACGTCCGCGGGAGTGAGGAATCCAGCATGGCATTCAGGGAGGTGGCTGGGCGAAAAGCGGTCTTTTCGATGGCAACAGCTGTTCTGATCTTAAGTGCAGGGAGTTCATTATTGATTCACGGTGGGGAGGCGCTTGCAGCACAAGCGCAGTCCACCGCCCGCCCCGTTGGAACGATTAAGACGGTTTCGGGGAATACCATTACGTTGACGACCGATGCCGGAGGTGACGTGACCATTTTGGTGCAAGACAGTACGAAGTTCGTCCGCATCGCCCCCGGTCAAAAAGACTTGAAAGACGCTACGCCGATGGCCTTGGCCGATTTGCAAACGGGCGACCGCATTCTCGTCCGCGGGGCTCTTCACAGCGATGGAAAAGCAGTCCTGGCCGCCACTGTCATCGCGATGAAAAAGGCGGATATTGCCGATAAACAAGCCCGCGACCGCGAAGAATGGCAAAAACACGGCATCGGAGGGCTGGTCGGCAGTGTAGACGCCACCAACAGCACCATCACCGTTTCGCTTCCGGCGATTGGTGAGAAAAAAAACGTGACGGTCCACATCTCCAAAGACACTATCCTCCGCCGCTATGCTCCGGACTCCATAAAGTTTGATGACGCCGGGCGGGCTCCCCTCGATCAAATCAGGACGGGCGACCAGCTTCGCGCCCGTGGCACCCGCACCACCGATGGCAGCGAATTGACTGCCGCCGAGGTCGTTTCCGGTTCCTTCCGTAATATTGCCGGAACCATATCTGCCCTCGACCTTTCCGCAGGAAACCTCACCGTCCAGGATCTGGCCACCAAGAAACCGATCACCCTAAAAATCACCGACGAATCGCAGTTGCGCAAACTGCCTCAGCCCATGGCACAGCGGATCGCGGCGCGCCTGAAGGGCCTTCCACCCGATGCACAGTCGTCTGCGTCGGCGGCCGGGGCTACTAACGCCGCTGCGAATGCGGGACAAACAATGAAGCCTAATGGTCCGCCAGCCGGTGGGGCCGGGGGATCGGGAAGACCCGGCGGAGGGGGCAGTGCCGACCTGCAACAGATGATTAACCGCATGCCTGCCGCCCTGCTGGCGGACTTGCAGAAGGGCGACGCCGTCATGGTTGTGGCGACCGAAGGCGGGGCAAACGGCGTGTCCACGGTGATTACCCTGCTTGGCGGAGTTGAGCCCATTCTGGAGGCTTCTCCCAAGAGCAGCGCGTCCACAATCCTTTCGCCATGGAGCCTCAGCAGTGGGGGCGGCGGGGAAGCGGCCACACCGTAATGCTGCCCAGCTACAAACAAAATACATTCGTTCAGGAGAGCTGATGCGTTTTCGGCCCATTCGCATTGTTCTGTTGAGGTTGGTCTTTATTTCGTCAATGCTCCCGGTTGGTGGAATTTTACAGGCCCAGACGCCTACAGGAGCACTGAATGGCGTGGTCACGGATCCCTCGGGCGGAGTGATTGGGAAAGCGGCCGTCCGTCTGACGGGCGCAAACGGCGCGTCACTGGACACTACCACGAACCGGGACGGCTTCTACGAGTTCAAGGGACTGGTTCCCGGGACGTACACGCTCAAGGCGGTCGCCAAGGGCTTCGCCATTTTCACCGAGGAAGACGTCCAGATTCTCGCCGGGAAGACTCAGCAGTTGAATGTTGGTCTCGTCATTCAGATTGAGGAAGAAAAAGTGGAGGTTTCTGACTCTTCCTCGAAGGTCGATATTGCTCCTTCGAACAACGCCGGAATGGTGGTCATGCAAGGCAAAGACCTCGAAGCGCTTTCGGATGACCCCGATGAGCTGCAATCCGAACTTCAATCGCTGGCTGGCCCAGCGGCAGGCCCGAACGGCGGCCAGATCTATATAGACGGGTTTACGGCCGGCACACTCCCTCCCAAAGCATCCATTCGTGAAATCCGCATCAATCAGAATCCATTTTCTGCCGAATATGACCGGTTGGGTTACGGCCGCATTGAAATCCTCACCAAGCCGGGAACGGATCAGTTTCACGGGCAGCTTTTTTTGACCGGAAACTCTTCGTCGTTTAACTCGCGGAACCCTTTCGAAGTCATCCCCGCTGGAACGCAGCCGCCGGGCTACGATTCCAGGCAGTTCAGTGCCAACGTCGGAGGGCCGCTGGTTAGCAAGAAGGCGTCATTTTTCTTTAATATTGAACGACGGGACCTCAACGAATTGTCTGTCGTCAGCGCCCAAACCGTGGACCCTACAACCCTTGCAGTCACTCAGTTTAGCGATGCTGTCTCTAACCCCCGCACGCGCACCAACCTCAGCCCCAGACTTGACTATCAGGTCAGCAACAGCAACACGCTTACGGCCCGCTACCAGTATGAGCGGGAAAATGAAACCAACAACGGCATTGGGCAGTTCAATCTTCGTTCACTGGGGTTTAACCAACTGAATACCGAGCACCAGCTCCAGATCAGCGACACACAAATCCTGAATGCCAAAACTATCAACGAGACGCGTTTTCAATTTATTCGCGAGACCAGCGATCAGAACCCGCAGAGCACGGACCCATCGATTTCCGTCCCGGATGCCTTCAATGGCGGCGGAAACGGAGCCGGAATCACCAACGACACGCTCACTCGCTACGAATTCCAAAATTACACCTCGATGTCCCATGGGAAGCACTTCCTGAAATTTGGCGCAAGACTCCGCGCCTCCAGGGATGTTAATGAGTCGATGTCCAACTTCAATGGCTCATTTAGCTTCGGTTCGCGCCCTGATCCTACTGTTTCCGGTTGCGGCGTGCCAAACCCGCCCCCCGCATGCCCGCAGCTCTCTGGGCTGGACGCTTATCTCATCACGCTTCAGTTCTTGGCCGCTGGAAACACCCAGGTAAATCTTCAAAACGCCATCGCCCAGGGAGGCGGCGCCACTTTCTATTCCGTCACTACGGGCAGCGCATTGGAGGGCGTCACTTATTTCGATGCCGGGCTGTACGCTCAAGACGACTGGAGGCTTCGTCCGAACATCACTCTAAGTTACGGTCTTCGCTTCGAAACCCAGAATGATTTTGGCGACCATGCGGATTTTGCCCCGCGGCTCGGTCTCGCTTGGGGCATCGGCGGGACTGGCAAGAATCCTCCAAAGACTGTCCTCCGCCTGGGGTCTGGGATGTTTTACGACCGCTTTTCTTATGACCTCTTCTTGCGGCAGGAACGGCTCAACGGCACAACACAACGGCAATTCCGCGTCACGAATCCGCAGTTTTATCTCTTCGACACACCGGCGCCAGCCTCATTGCCGCAGAGCAATCCGACTGTTTATCAGCCCAATCCCAATCTTCACGCTCCGTACACTATCCAGACGGGCGTCAGCCTGGAGCGCCAGCTCACGAGATTCGCCAACTTGTCGTTGACCTATCTAAATGCGCGAGGAGTCCACCAGTTTTTCACCACGAATCTGAACCCTGCCGATCCGGTAACGGGTTTGAGGCCCGGTCAAACCAACGAAAATGTTTTCCAGTATCAGTCCGAAGGCATCTTCAAGCAGAACCAGCTCATTGTGAATAGCAGCATTCGAATGGGGACGAAGCTTTCGCTTTTCGGCTACTACACGCTTAACTATGCAAACAGCGATACCACCGGTGCGGGGGGCTTCCCTTCGAATCCCTTCGACGTGAGCCAGGATTACGGCCGCGCTTCTTTCGATATTCGCCATCGTCTTTTTTTTGGCGGCACCATGGGCTTGCCATACGCGTTCCGGCTGAGCCCGTTCCTCGTCGCGCAATCCGGCGTTCCGTTCAATATCACCACCGGGCAAGACCTCTACCAGGATTTCATCTTTAATACGCGCGCGACGCTCGGTACCTGTGGCGCTGCCGGCGTTAAGCCAACTCCCTATGGTTGCTTCAATTTGACTACCAAGCCCGGGCAGCCGGTTATTCCCATCAACTTTGCGGAAGGCCCAGGGCGCTTCACTCTGAATCTTCGTTTGAGCAAAACATTTGGTTTTGGCAAGAAAGCGGAGGCAACCAACGCGGGCCCGGGCGGACCTGGTCCTGGCGGTACATTTGGACGCGGGCCTGGCGGTCCGCGCGGCGGGGGCGGAGGGGGAGGAGATCGCGGCGGAGGAATGTTTGGCGG
>WNFO01000708.1_pt1 | contig 24757 bp, 15 predicted proteins | sample 5400251 | NCBI WGS metagenome assembly WNFO01 (sample SAMN13153354, study PRJNA577476) | soil metagenome | isolation source: 100 cm saprolite under Madrone tree | place: USA:California | collected 2016-06-14
CATCCCGCGCGATGGACTTGGCAGACCCCGCCCGCGCCGTCGCCCTCATGCCAACTCTTCTCGAAGCCGAGCATGTCGATGTAGAAGCGAAGCGCACGGTTCACGTCAGCAACGAAGAGCACGGGACGCGTGTACCAGCCGTGAGTGATTTGCTCGCTGACGGCTGTCTTGGTCATGGCGGTTCCTGATGCGGCCAACTAGTAGTAGGCCGAACAGCATATTACCGCCAACCCTACGAGGCTCGCAATATAACGCCGAAGCCCACCCAGCGGCGAGTGGCGAGAAAAAGATGAGCCTTCACTCCGTATCCTCGAACTCTTCCAACCGCTCGTAGATCTCGAAAATCCACTCCAATATCAGACCGAATTTAAAGAGTCTGTCCTTTGACGCCTTCACCATGAGCTTGTATGCAGCCTGCGGTTCAATTTCCAAATAGAAACGATTCCAGCGGAGGAAAGTATCTGTGGCCACGAAGGCGGTTCGCTTGTTTCCGTCGAGGAAACCCTGATTGTTCGAGATACTTTCCATCATCGCTGCTGCTTCCTCGAAGAGGTTCTTGTAATATCCGGTTCTCGGGCGATTAATAGCTGAATCGACCAACCCTTTGTCCCGATAGCCGGGATAACCACCGGACTCCTCCAAAATCGCTGTATGTATCCGGTCGATTTCTTCGAGTGTTATGTAACGTCGAGAGTGCATCCCCGCGGGTCTCAGGAGTTACGCAACAGATGGAGCAGTTGCTTGTTCTTCTGAATGGACTCCCGCGCCTCTGGGCTGAGATCGTCGCCACGAAATTCCGCCTCGCGGAAATAGCGATCAAGAACGCGGCGGATGAAGTCCGCTCTGGTGCGACGTTCCTTTTTTCGTTGCCTCTCCATCTTCGTCCAGAGCGATTCTGGCAGGATGAATGGAGGGACGCGCTTTCCTTCTATCTTTATCATTTTAAACGACCTCCTCTGCACTAGACATCTTATACGATATCGTATACGATGTCTAGTGTGATGTCTAGTGAGCTATCGAATCTGGTCAATGCCGCTTAAACGGCAGTGACGAGTGGCGAGAAAAGGAGCCGGGCTGAAGCCCGGCCTCTACAAAGCGCGGATGAGTGGCGAGTCCTAAAACAAAAGGCCAGATGCCGCCCTAAAGGGCGGCGCTACGTTTAAGAAGGGCGCAGCAGTGCTGCGCCCCTACAAGAAGATCCGGGTGGGCGGCCTTTGCGACCGAGGGGGGTGTCGGGGTGGTGGACGGGAGGTGGGAGCTTGCCGGAAGCGAGGGCGTCGAGGGCGCGGAGACGGGCGTTGAGTTCGGCGGAGGTGATGCGGCGTTCGCGGTAGAGCCAGCGGAGAAAATGGGCGGCGGGACGCTCTCCTTTGAGGGAATTGCATTCGAGGCAGGAGGAAACCAGGTTGCGATAGGAGTTGCGCCCCGCCCGGGCGCGGGGCACGACGTGGTCGAGGCACTGGACGCGCGCGTCGGTGCGGCGCAGACAATAAAAACAATGGCCGCGTTCGCGGAGGTGGATGGACTGGCGCAAGGCGCGAGTCTTGAGGAAGTCCAACGTTTCCAGGTTGATAGAAGGGTCCAAGCTGGCGGCGGAGGACGGGTTTGCGGGGCCGCCTACGGAGATTGCGCCCGCCACGGCGGGCAGGCCGGGGCGAAGGCCGCGAATCTCATCAGGCAGGCAGACGTCGATGACGTGGCCGGCTTTGCTGCGACGGATGAGGCGGAGCGCACCGAGGACGACGAGGCGGCGGACCGATTCACGCACGGGGCCGGTGCTGACGCCGATGCCGCGGGCGAGCCAGGGCATGGAGAAGCGGAGCTGGAGCTGGCCTTCGAGACGGCTGTGGCGGATGAGATGCGAATAGACGGCGCGGTCGGTGACGGACAGGCGCAGCCGCGGGAAGAGAAAGTCCTCGAATTGTATCCAAAGATGCTTGAAATTCAGTTTTTTGCGTTTCATGGCGGATCCTGAGATGGGAGTTGGTGAAGAAAGCTGACAGGCGACGGTTGGCAGGCCTGCCTGACGCAGGCATGTCCGGCCCCCGGTGAGTAGGGCCCAAAAACAAAAACGCCCCGACGGTGGTCGGGGCGCACTTTTCTACAAGAGCTGATGTATCAGAGAATTAAGATTTGTCAAGAGAAATTTTGCAAAATGCGAAGAAAAAGAGCCGAAGCTGGCATCGGCGCGGGAGCGTGGGGCTATCTGGAAACAGCAACACCGGCTGGTATGGGGATCATGTCGCCTTCGGCGGGGCCGTGATTGCTGGCGGTGTTGGTGAGGTTCCCGGCCAGCATGCGCCGGTATTTGCCGCGCTCGTCAAGGTTCATATCCACGATCTCGAAGGCCATGTCCTGCGCACGGTAGTCTCGCATCAGCGCGGTTGCTTGCAGGTTCCTCATGCCGACCGACAGCTTCAACTGCACCTGCGTGCCCGGCGCCAGGTGGCGGCTGATGGTGGCGACGCCGCCGTTTAGGCTGGCCGTCTTGATTTCCAGCGAAAAATTTTCCTTCAGGTTGGTGCTGACAGCGCGGACAGGCCTCCGCAAACGAACACGCGCATGCCGGCGCTGCCGGACAAATTTCGACGCAACAGGGATCTCCAGCGGCGCAAGCGTGAAGTCTTCCATATCAATCCCGCTCTTGGGCAGAAAATCGCGAACCCAGTCCGGATCGAGCTTCTCGAGGGCCTGGAGGGCGGCAATACGCACTTCTTGCGGTTCGACCCATCCAAACACTTTCTTCGCCTCCACGAGGCGCATCAAGCTGCTCGCCGATTCGGAGGCATGAATTCTTCCCAGGGCTTCAATCGCTTTGACGCGCAAATACGGCCCACCGCCGGAGGGCAAGTCGCCGTCGGCGATCGTCAGCAGCCTGCCGAGCGCTTCGCGATCCGCGGTGACGCCTATCTCGTCGATCACCAGCGGCGCCACGAGCGGGTCCACGTGATCGAGCAACTCGAGCAGAATGTGGCATCGCCTTACGGCGCCGCTGGCGGAAATCTGCCGCACGATGCGGTCCTGCGAGGGCCGCGGAAAATCCTTCATCCGGCCCGGCAGATATACCATGACCGATTGCGGATCCAGCCTGCTCAACAAGCCGGCCATCTCCACGGCTTCGGCGGCCGGCCCTCCGCGTACCGTGCTGCGCAGATACTGCACGGCTTCTTCGCCCAGGTCCGCCGCCAGATTCGCCACATGTTCGGAATCATCGCGCAGACTGCAGCGATTAAAACGCACCGAGAGTTGTTCCATCGTCGTTTGGGGCAGCAGCTTCAAAACATTGGTAAGCCCCGCAGCCACTTTGCGGGCCTTCAGCGCTTCGTCGACAAATTCGGGAATGCGTTCTTCAATCCCCATTTTCCCGCGCAGGTCGTTCGCGATGCCTGGCCTTTGCGACTCCACGCCGGCTATAAGACCGAGTGCTTGCTCCATGGCCGGAAAAAACCGGCTGGTAGCTGCTTGCTGGCTCAAGCGCACAAAAGCCGCGCTGACCAAACCCTGCAGTTCTGAGTCCTGCTCCACGCTGAGCCGCAGACCCAGGTGCCGCAGCGCCTCGCCGAGCAGCTTTGGATCGGCCTTGGCGTACAACTCCGCCATCTCCGACAGGCCCAATGCCGTTTTCTTGCGCGCATCCGCTTCTTCGCTGCCCGCGCAAGCTGCGTAATTCTTTAGGATGCTGATGGCGTCAGCGACTTCGCCATGCTTGATTAGCTCGCTGACGTAGGACTGCACGTTGCGCGCGGGAATGCACCACGCTTCTTCTGAAAGAAGCACAGCGCGCTTGCCGCTATCCGGCACCGCTGCCCAAAATTGTTTGTCGAGGATTTCGCGATGCGACTCGGCCAGTATGCCCGCATCGCTCATCTTGTCTTCATGAGCGCCGAGAATCTTTCGCAGGTTTTCGATTTCCTGGTTCATGCGATCGAGCATCTGGCGAACGGCGTTGACTTTGACTTCGCCGCGTTCGAAGCGTTCCAGCGCGAAACGGATCGCCAGGTGTTCGGCGAGCTGCACAATCACGGATTCATCTGGCTTGCTGTTCGGGGCTTGCGCCGCCAGGGCCGCGAGCGCCTGTTTCAATGTGTCTTGCGCGCGGCCCGGCAATTGAGCCATCTGCCCCTGGAACGCGCCTGCCGCCGCCACTCCTCCCTGCCCTGTGCCCACGTGTCCAAAACTCGTTAGCGCGCCCAGTATCGCGTAAATCTCTTCTTCGCTTGGTTCGCCGCGCCCGGTTCCGCCTTTACCCGGCCCGATTCCGCCCCCGAGTGCCCCTGTGCCTCCTCCGGCCCCCGTCAAACCTGCTACCACGTCCGATACCTGCACACTTCCATTGCCACCGCTCTTCCAAAAGCTCCCAACCTTGGCGGTCATTTGACCACTTGCGCTTCCGCCTGCGCCCGTTCCTTCGCCCAAGCCGCTTGTGCCACCCCCAGAGCCGGGTCCAGCACTGGGACTTGTACCGCCGCTGACGCCTGCTCCCCCTCCACTGCTTCCTTCTTGACCAGATGCTCCGGAAGGCCGTGAGCCTCCACTACCAGACCCAACAACTCCGGCGCCCGTCGAACCTTGCGCCGCGGCAATCAATTCGAGCAGCTTCTGCGGATCGTTCAGCCATTTTCTGAATTCATCCTGGTCACCGCCGAGCGAAGCCGCGGCAATCTGGGCCGCCATGCTTGCTTCTTTCAGCCGTGAATCGGTGGCCACAAAACAAATCTCATTGATGCGGATTCCCTGTGTGCCCGCAAGCGCGGATTTTAGTTGCTGCGCGAGCTCTACTGGCTTGGCTTTGGCCGTCGGAAAGGCATGCACGAATCGGCTGAGCTCTGCCTCCGTGACCGAAGCGAAAAACTGTATGCTAGCCAAGCCCGCCGCGGAGAGTAGTCGCGCAAATTGACTTTCCGCGGGCGATCCTTCCAGCGGGACACCATCGAGCAATAGCTGGGAATTCGTCGCCCCCAGCAATAGTCCCGCGTCCGTCCCCAAAGGAATGGCCGTGCGCAGCTCTTGCCAGGCGGTCTGCAGCTGTTCGATCGTTCGGGTATGCTCGTATCCGTACAGGCGGGCAAACTTCAAGAGAATGTTCAGGCTTCTTACGAAGGCGCGTCCGGCCGCTGTTTTTGGGTCTGCTTTCATCCTGCGCCGCGGACTCCCGGGACTGGGACTTCCTCACTAGTACCGTAGGGTTAGGCGCAGTTTGCCGCAATGGTACATCAGGCCCATGTGTCCGGGCGGTCAAGCCACCAATGGACGGGTAAGACCCCTGACCAAACGGGCGGGTCACAGAATTGAGAGAACAGGTAGGAAGGGAGAGTTCCGGCTGCGAAAATTTCTAATCCGCGCACTAGTTCTTTGCGATCGCCACGCGTCCGCGGCGGCGCGTACGATTGGTGACCTGCGCAACCATCGGCAGTCCGCCCAGTTCTAGCAATAGTTTCCGCAAGCGGTAGCGCTCATCCAGATCCATGTCCACGAATTCAAAGGCCATGGCCTGCGGCCGCGCTCCGCGAACGATTGCTTGCGCCTTGATATGGCGCACCCCATGCGTGAATCTCAGCGTCAACAACGAGCCCGGAGCCAAATGTCGCTCCCCAGAACCGATTCCGCCGCCCAGGTTTAACTCCGGAATGGAGAGCCTGAAGTTTTCCCGCAGATTCGTGGTCACGGCAGTGAGATTGCGCGAAAGCTTCACACGCGCGTAGCGCCGCTGCCGGATTACAGACGCATTGGGCTCGGGATCCGATGGTTCCAGCGTCAGTTCCTTGCGGTCGATTCCGCTGGCGGCGACCTTTTCAATGCCCACAGCCTTATCCACACGCAGCAGCGCCTGAGCCGCGGCGATTCTCATTTCGTTTGGATACACCCAACGCCAAACTTGCCGCGTGTCCAGAATGTGCTGGAGCAGCGGGCTTGCGACTGACGCGTGCAGCCGGCCTAGCGCTTCAATGGCCTTCACTCTTGTGAAGCCTGTCGTATCGTCGTTCTGTACCAGGTCGATCAGTTTTGGAATGCAGCCGGCCTGTCCGCTCATTCCCATTTCATCGATGGCCAGCGGGCGGATCATCGAATCCAGGGAATCGTACACGGCCACGAGCAGCCGCGCGCGCTCTTCCGGCGGCGCGGCGGAAAGTTGCCGGACGGTGCGGTCATGTGCGGAGCGCGGCCATTGGGAAAGCCGTGCCGGAAGAATTTTCTCCACGTTTTCCGGGGAAAGCTGGCTCACCAGGCCAATGGCCTCCGCCGCCTCGCCTGCCGGAGCCGTCTGCAGCGTTTCGAGAAGGCGTTGCGTGGCATCCTCTCCCAGGTTGCGCATGACCGTCGTAAGCAATTCGCAATCCTCGCGGAATCCGCAATGCCCGAATCGATTGGTTGCATAGTGGATGGTGGCTTTGGGCATCAGGCTAAGGATGTCCATCATCCCGTCCGCGATCTGGCCGGTACGCATGGCTTCTTCGATGAACTCCGGCAATCGTTCCTCCGCGCCAATGCGCGGCCGCAGGCTTTGCGTCGATCCTGGCCTCTGTGTCTCCACGCTCTCCAGCGACGACAGTGCTTGCTGCATCGCCGGATAGCAGCGCTTGGACGCAGCCTCCTGGCTCAAGCGCACAAACGCGGCGCTCACCAACGTCTGCAATTCCGGCTCGCGCTCGATGGCCAACTGGTTTCCGAGCTTCTTGATCGCCTCCATCAACGCGCTGCCGTCTCCGCTCCCGTACAGCTCACCCAAATCCGATAGTCCGATCGCCGTCGTTCGGCGCGCTTCCGGCGCTTCCAGCCCCACGCACGAAGCGTACTTCATCAAAATCTCATTGACGGTCTTCAATTCTCCGCGCCGCAGCATGTCTTCCAGGAACGCCCGCACGTTCCGCGGCGGCACGCACCACGCTTCGTCCGAAGTCAGCACTTCCTTCTTGTTCTCTTCCGGTACCTGCTCCCAGAATTCCTGGTCCAGCAGCTCCGTGTACGACTGCACAGAGAGCCCCGCCTGCGACATCATCTCTTCCTGCGTTGACAGGATCTTGCGCAGCGCTTCAATTTCCGTATTCATGCGGTCGAGCAATTGCTTCACTGCATTCACGCGCAGCTCACCCTTTTCGTAGCTGTCCAGTGCGAAGCGAATCGCCACATGCTCCGCCAACTTCAGCAGCATCGGCTTATCCGGCTTGGCATCAGGAGCCTGCGCCGCGAGCCCCGCCAGCGCCTGCTGCAGCGTGAACTGGGCCCGCACCGGCATCGCGCTCAAGCGCGATTGGAAGGTCGGCACATCCATGCGGTGTTCTGAGTCTTTCCGCGATTTTCCCAGTTGCGCAAACAATCCCAGCATCGAACGAACGTCTTCTTCCTCGACGGAGAACGCGCCACCGCCGGCTCCACCTCCAACTCCTGGCACGCCGGGAACGCCCAAGGGTGACGCTCCGCTTCGTAACAATGCCGAAGCCGTCAGCCATTTTCCGGGCGCACTTCCTTCGGCGCCTCCGCCTCCGACACCTCCGCCGGACCCTGTCCCGCCGCCTACGCCACCACCCCCACCGCCGGTTCCTCCACCGCCTCCACCACCGCCACCTGCGCCAGTTCCTCCACCAGTTCCGCCACCCCCTCCAAAACCACCTCCTCCACCAGTCCCAGTTCCACCCCCAGTTCCCCCACCCCCTCCAAAACCGCCTCCTCCACCGCCGGTTCCTCCGCCGCCTCCAAAACCACCTCCTCCAGTTCCGCCTCCGCCGCCAGACCCCGTTCCCGTGCCACCACCCCCACCCGGCACTCCGGAATCCCACAAGCTGGAGCCGCCACCGCTACCTGGAGCGCCAGAGCCTCCGCCACTTCCACTCGTGCCGCCACCGCCAGTACCCCCGCCGCCCGATCCTCCGGAGCCACCCAACCCAAACCCCGGTCCCGCGCCGCCGGGTCCGTGACCCGGACCACCCATTCCGCCGCCGCCGCCGCTGGAGCGCATGCTCTCCGCAGCCAGAATCATTTGCAGCATCTTGTTGGGGTCTTCGAAGAAATCTTTGAATTTCTCGCCAGCCGCCCCGAGTACCTTCTGCGTCAGTTGCGCCGCCACCTTGATGCCCGCTACCGAAGAATCTTCCGCGACATAGCGGATTTCGTTCACCTTGATGCTGGTGTCTCCCGCCAGCGCTGTTTTCAATTGTTCGGCGAGCGAAGAGGGCTTGGCATTTCCGCTGGGGAAGGCGCGCACAAATCGCGCGAATTGCGGCTGCGTGAGCAATGGTGAAAAATGGATGCTGGCGATCCCCGACGTAGTCAATAGCTGCGCGAAACTCCGTTCGCCCGCCGCCGATCCCAGCGGCACGCCGTCCAGCAAAATCTGCGTACCCGAGGCGCCCAGAAGCACACCGCCGCCGCTGCTGTCATCCAGCGCGTTGCGCAGTTCTCTCCATGTCGTTTCAAACTGCTGCATGGTCTTCGCGTGCCCAAACTCGTAAAGACGCGCGAACTTCAGCAGAATGTTCAGGCTGCGGACAAACGACCGCGCCCCACCTCGTGGTTCGGGACTCATAGCTGTCGGCGCGGGACTATGCCTCTCCTCACGCTTCCCTTACAGTAGATTCACCCTGGTCCTGAGACAAGCCTCGTCATGCCTCCTGTACCCATCTCAATAACAGATTCTCGCATCGTTTTGTAGACATTGTTGCTCGCCGCTCCCGCGCGCAGACATCGGCACCTAAAGAGGAAATTTCTCACCACTTGGCAATCCCGCCCGAAACGCCGTTTTGAGTGAAACCAAGATTTAGCTCAACTTATCGCGGCCTCAACACCGCAAATTTTGTGATCGTGAATCCCAGCGCCGCCCCCAGGAACACATCCGATGGGAAGTGCGCCTGCGTCGTCACCCGGGAAAAGCTGATCGCCGCGGCCGCGCCGTACGCCACCCACGGCACCCAGCGATGCTTTCGGTAACGATGCGCGAACACAGTCGCAATGGAAAACGCCGCTGCCGCGTGGCCGGAAGGAAAGCTCGTGCTTGTGCCACTGACAGACTTGCGGAAAAACGTATCGGAAAAATTGCCGTTTGGCGCGATGTCCGAAGGACGCAGCCGCCGCGTCGTCACCTTCATCGCGATGTCGACGATGGCGCTATCGGCGTAAGCTTCACCGGCAAGCAGCGCGGTCTCTTCCGCGTACGAATCGTGCCGGAAATGCCCCGCCACCAGAAACGCCGCGGGCACAATCGCCATTCCCACCGACGTGTTGCGCCCGGAAAATACGTCGTTGAATCCTTCAAATGTCTGCGTGCGGCGGAAGTACGGCGTATCGTGCGGATCGGCGGCGATCAAGCCCGCCGTCACTCCAGTGACCGCAATCGTGGGCACCCAATGACGTCCTTTGCCGAGCTGCAGCGGGAATAGCCAGACGTCTTTCTGATCTTGCAAGAAATTTCTCGGCAGCGCCCGCCAGGAAACCTCGCGTTCTGCTTGCGCTGCTTGCGGTTTTTGCGTCGCCGACTTTTGCGGCGCAGCGTCCCCAGCGCCAGTTTGCGGCGCCTGCTGCGCGCCAACCGTTTGCGATGCTTCCTGTCCGAGTAGCGCGGGACACCAGAACACCATCCCCAGGCACCCGACGCAGCATCCCATCCACAGGCGCCGCAATTCGCAGAGCGGCAGAGTTTCCGCGCTTCGCCTTGATCTTTCCCACATGGCCCTTTCTAGCGTACTCGTGAATCCACTGCATCATCAACCTTCGTTCCAAGATGTGGGCTCCAGAATGGGAATTTTGGGTACACACCCCGGCAGTTTTCGTAAGAGTGACGAACAAACGAGTTGCAGCACATAGCGCCTGATGTCAATTACTATATTCATGAGCGAGCAAACGAGAAGCAAACGCTCATCGAATTTGCGAGGGCTATTTCTTTAGGTGCGTGGAGATTCGGAAACCGGACCGTCCAGCGCTGTCAAGTTTCACACCTTGAGTATAGAATCGGAGCGAGGCTAAATGACCGACCAGCCCCCATCGGATCGCTTCAAAAGCGAAATGCCGCAAATTCCCGGCATTTCCGGATCGCGCTCATCAGCGGCCTCGAATCCCGCCGCCAAACTCGTCATCGGACTTCTCGCCGTGCTGCTAATCGTTTTTCTGGGAGCGCGCTGGGCTCTTCGTCCAAGCCACCGCGCCCCGACGATCTCCGAACAGCAACCGCAAATCGAGGTTCCCGCGCCCGCGCCCGATCCAAGCACGCTGGTGCCTCACGCCACCGAAGCGGATCCCGGGATCGCAGTGGCCGAGGAGATGGCTAAGCCGTGGTCCTCGAAAGAATTTTTTGTCCGCAACCACCTCACCGGGGAAGACATCCATGGACTACTTATCCGTTTGCCGACAGGCTCTTCCTCGCAGGCCGGCGGCTACTGGGCCTTCGAGCAAAAGTCCCCCTACGGGGATTGCAAACTCGAATACCTGACGGACCTGGACAAGCTGAAAAAGGACTACGGCTTCGGCAATCCGAAACATCCCATGGTCGGCAATCCTTGCAGCCGCACGGTTTTCGATCCGCTCAAAACCACCGATCTTCCCGGCAGCAGCGCCTGGGTGCGCGGAAGCATCGTCCAGGGCTCCGACTTACGCCCGCCACTGGGCATCGAAATAAAAATCGACGGCAAAAAAATTCTCGCGATCAGGACAGAGTAACCTGCGAATTTCCAGCACCTTCCCCGCTATGGATACCCGAATCTAAATCAGCTAAAGCATCCAGAAGTATCGAATTTTAGAGAACTGGCCGTCCAAAATGGCCCGTAAGTCATAGAAATAATTACACCTTAATCCGTTCTCACATTGGCGAACGACCTGCAACCTCACGCGGTATCGCTGGGTGCGGATTGATCTTAGCTCTCGGTGTTTCGTTGAGATTTTCCGCGCATTGGCACGTTGGGACACAAACTTTTGGTTACTTGAAATTGAGGGGGCGCAAATGAATTGTGAGAGAGCAACAAGAATCACCCAAAGCGGAAGCTGGTATTCGATTGCAGGCCGGCTCTTTGTTGGGATGCTAGGAGTGTTCCTCTTTATTATGCAAATTTCTGTAGCGCGCGGCCAGCGTCTGGATGGCGCCTTGCGCGTGGAAGTGGGAGACACGAGCGGCGCAGCCATCTTGGATGCGAAGGTAACGGTCACAAACGAAGCGACAAACGTTTCTGTTTCCACCAACGCATCCAGCGCCGGAACGTACGTTTTTCCGAACTTGCTGGTTGGCACCTACACAGTTACGGTGGAGAAAACCGGATTCAAGAAATCGGTTCAAAAGAATGTGACTGTGGAATCCAATCAGGTTGCCGAAACCAAGGTGGCGCTGGAGCTCGGCGAAGTCTCGGTGACGGTGGAAGTTGAAGCGGGAGCGGATCTCGTCAAGACCGAATCTTCTGAACTGGGCGCAACCTTCAGCGAAAAGGTTGTGAATGATTTGCCGGTAAACACGCTGGGAGGGGACGTAAAGGAATTCGCGGTCTTCGCTCCGGGAACGACAACGCAGCAGGGCGGCGTCTTGGGGTCGGGAGGCTCCATTGGGGGCACGCGACCGCGATTCAACGGGTTCTCGATCGACGGGGTAGATGATAACAAAGTGGATACAAACGGACCCACGCAGCCTGTCATTCAAGAATCGGTCGCGGAGTTTACGCTGCTCACGAATCAATTCAGCGCCGAATACGGCCACTCCGCAGGGGGCCAGTTCAATATCGTGACCAAGTCCGGAACAAATAACTGGCATGGCGCGGGATGGGAATACAACCGCAACCGGGATTTCAACGCGGCAACGAACCAAGAAATTGCCGCTGCCTTTAGCGCGAAAACGCCACCAGCGGACGTAAAGAATCGTTTTGATTATAACCGTCTTGGCGCAAGCGCCGGGGGCCCGATTTTAAAGAACAAATTCTTCATTTACGGGGCTTACGAATTCCAGAATGAAGGGCTGGGTTCGCAAGGCGCGTCGGTGCAAACACCGACGGCGACGGGAATGTCGCAATTGCTGGCAATGAACCCCGACTCAGCCGTGGTGGCCGTTCTGAAGCAATTTCCCATTGCTGCTCAGCAGGATACGAACTGCGGAACGACTAAGAACCAGGCGTGCGTCGCGCCCGTAAGCTTGAATGGGAACGCGCAGTCGATTCCGTTCGGCACCTTCGCGGGAGTTGCTCCAAGCTACTTTAGAGAGCACGATTTCACCATTAACGGCGATCTGAACTTGGGGAAGCACCAACTCCGCGCGCGTGTTCTTTACGACCGGCAACGCTTGCCGCAAGTGAACCCTATCCAACCACAGAGCCAGTTTACCGGCACGCAAACGGATGACGCGCGGAAGTATATTCTCACGGATGCCTGGACAATCAGTAACCGGGTGATTAACGATTTCCGGCTTTCCTTTTCTAGGTTAAGCGGGCCAAACTCTTTGCCGCCCAGCCAGTTTGCGAATTTCCCCAACGTCGAAATCGATCCATTCGGCAGCAACCTCGGACCCTTCAGCCTCGCTCCTCAAGGGTATGTGCAGAATGTGTACCAGGCCGTCGAGAACGTAAGTTACATTCGTGGGAAACATACGTTTAAGGCGGGAGTCGAGGGGCGAAACTACATCACGGAAACAACCTCTTTGCCACGCGCCCGCGGAGAGTGGGATTATGGGTCGCTAAATACGCTCGTCAATGACCTCGTACCCGACGGCGCAAATGGCGCGCTTCGAGGCGCCGGGACGGCAAGCTCGGCTAACAACAATCCCGCAGTCTACTGGTTCGTGCAAGACGATTGGAAGCTTATGCCGCGGCTCACGGTGAATCTTGGACTGCGGTACGAATGGTCCGGCGTTCCGCGCGACGAAGGGAAACAAGCGCTGAACGCGATTGCAAATGATCCGGCCGTTGGATTGATCTTCCGCAAACCGAAATCAGATACGAATAATTTTGGCCCGCACGTTGGGTTTGCGTGGGATCCCACAGGCCGAGGCAAATGGTCCATCCGGGGAGGCGGCCAGATCGCCTACGACGTAATTCCCCTGAACTTTGCAATCAACAGCCTGCCTCCGGAATTGCAGACGGAACAGAATGTAAAGATTACGTGCAGTTCAACTAATCAACCTTCACCGGCGTGGTGCACGTCGGGCCCAATGGTCGGCGGCAAGCCGACGCCAGGACCGGGGTTTCTCGCAGGGGGCGGGCTCCTGCAGTTTAACGTACCTCCGACAACGACGGCCGACGCGCGGGCTAACACGCAGGCGTTGATTTTGGACATGGTGGACCCGAAAGTGATCACGTGGTCGCTCGGCGTCCAGCACGAATTGTTTCGGGATACGAGCATTGAAGTGCGATACGTGGGCACGCGAAGCTTAGAGCTGCCTGTCCAGAAGCGCCTGAACTCGGCCTCGGCGTTTGATCCCAACATCCCGGGTGGGGGCATCGCACCTCTCCCGACTTACCTTAGCGCATCGGCGGTTCCCGCGACCGTCGCAGCGCCCGCGAGCACACAAGCGGATTTCGTGAACTTCTTGGCAAACGGCCTGTTCCAGCCGTTGGCCACAGAAGGGTTTTTCGGCAATCTCACCACAAACCCGCCGTTAGGAGCGGGGATTTATCACGCCGGTTCGGTCGATTTCATGCATCGGTTCACTAAAGGACTATATTTCCGGACCAACTACACTTTTTCCAAGAACATCGACAATTCCACGAACGAACTGTTCAGCAGCCGTGTGAACCCTCGGCGACCGCAAGACGGCTTTAATTTTGCCGCGGAGCGCGGCCGTTCGGCGCTGGATTTGACTCACAAGTTCGCGGTAACGTGGGTCTACGACTTCCCGAACGTTCATTCCGACAACCGCTTCGTCCGCGGGCTAGCCCACAACTGGGAGTGGAGCGGCACCTATCTGGCGGAGTCCGGCCAGCCCGTGACTCCGCTCTCCAATGTGGACTCCAACGCAAACGGTGATGGAGCGGGCGACCGGACAATCATTAACCCGGCGGGCGTCGGACTGACCGCTACAACCGTTCAACAGGTTTGCAATGATGGCGCAGGCGGAGCGACACGGATTGTCACCTCGACGAGCCCTGCGTGCTCTTCAAGCAGCGTAGTCGGCTATGTGGCGGCGAACCCGAGCGCACGCTTTGTCCAAGCGGGCCTGGGCGCACGGGCCAACGCGGGGCGAAACACAGTCAACACGCCCGGACTCAATATCTGGAACATGTCGCTCTTCAAGACGATGAAGTTCGCGGAACGCGCTTCAGCGCAGTTCCGTTTCCAGACTTACGATACGTTTAACCATCAGAACTACAGCATCGGCCTGCCGAGCAACAATGGGGCGCTCGATCAAAACACGAACACCAACCCCTTGAACACGAGCTACATTTTCGTAACCTCGTCCAAGTTTCTGAATAAATTCCTTTTCAATGGCGGCAGCCGCACGATGGAGCTTGGAGTGCGATTTACCTGGTAGGTCCAGCAAGATCGAAGTGGTAGCAGAAGCGAGGGAGCGCCAGAGCTCCCTCGCTTTTGTTTTTCCACTGATTGGAACACAGAAAGTCGCGTACCTCGTACAGGCTGTCTTTCATCTTGCTTGACAAGCGGAAGCAGCACAGATAAATCTCTTTGCTGACATGCATAAAACAACTTTGAATTCCCGTTCGAATGCGTCGCGAAGGAATTTTTTGAAGGGCACAACAATGGCTTCCGCGTTGGCGCTGGTGCGACCGGTCGATGTTCAGAGCGGTACGAATTGCGAGGATGGCGGCAGCGGTCTTCCCGCCGCATTCTCAACGCTAAAGCCGCTTGGGTCGCGGGTTCATCCCATCACCGCAGAGGAGTTCCATGGGCGCCTCCTGCAAGCTCAAAAGCTGATGGCCGAGCGAACGCCGAAATACGACGCCTTGTTTTTTGCTCCCGGGACGTCTCTTTACTACTTCACGGGAATCCGTTGGGGAACGAGCGAGCGATTGCTGGCACTGGTGCTGCCGCATGCGGGCGATCCGATCGCAGTTGTGCCGGCATTCGAAGAAGGACGAATGAGGGAGAAATTGCAGTTCGCCGCGGAAGTGCGCGCGTGGCAAGAAGATGAAAGCCCGACGAAAATCGCGGCGGCGGCGCTGGCCGACCGGGGGATTCGAACGGGACGCGTCGGCGTGGAGGAAACGTCGGCGTTTACTTTTTTCGATCATTTGCGGGGCGCAGCGCCGGGATTGGAATGCGTTTCGGCCGATCCTGTGACCATCGCGTGCCGCGGGCGGAAGTCGGGGCACGAGCTGGAGCTGATACGGCTGGCCTGCGAGGCGACCTTCGATGTGTTTCGTGCAGTGTTCGCTTCGTTGAAAGAAGGAATGTCTCAGGAGGATATCGGCAAGCTGGTGGAAGGCGGCTTTTCGAAGATGGGCTTGCACGGCGGGGCGCTGGTCCTGCTGGGCGCATCTGCAGCGCTGCCACATGGGACAATCAAGCCGCAAAAACTGAAAGACGGCGACGTGGTGTTGATCGACGGCGGCTGCGCGGTGGATGGTTATCAGTCGGACGTGACGCGCACGGGGATCTTCGGGAAAGCGCCCGAAAAAGTGGCGCGCGCTTACGAAATCATTCGCAAAGCGCAGGATGCCGCTCTTGATGCAGCTCGGGCTGGACGGCTATCGGGCACAGTGGATGACGTTGCGCGCAAAGTGATCACGGACGCCGGGTATGGACCGGATTATAAATACTTCACGCACCGTCTCGGCCACGGCATTGGACTCGATGGCCACGAACATCCTTACCTTGTGCGCGGAAGCAAGACCGTGCTGGAGCCGGGCATGACCTTTTCGAATGAGCCCGGTATTTATATTCCCGGGGAGTTCGGGTTGCGGTGCGAAGACGACATGGTGATTGCCGCGGATGGGCCGGCGCAACTCTTGACGCCGGGGTTTGCCGTTTCACTGGGGAAGCCGCTGGGGTAGCAAGCGGAAGTGCGGCCCGCTTGAGATGGCGAGCCCTGCACATGACGACAATCGAGTTGCCAAGAGTGAAGACTAGCCGGTGTGCGCAGCACAGAATTCGACGATGCGCTGCTCGGCCCAGAAACGCTCGCTTCCAGCATGTTTCGAAATGAAGCCGCAGTGGCCGCCGTGCTGGGAGGCGACAAACTGGATGGCAGGATTGGCGTTGATTTTCGGGGCTAAGAAGGAAGCGTAAGGGACGAAGGGATCGTCCTGCGCGGTGATCATCAGCATGGGCACGCGGATTTGGGCGGCGACGCGTTTTGCGCCTACATGGTCGTAATAGTCTTGCGCGTCGCGATAGCCGAATTGGGGCGCGGTGATGACGTCATCGAATTGACGGACTGTTCGAACAGGTCCGAGGCCCTTCATCGGGTAGCGCTCCGGAAACATTTTGTGCTTTCTCGCGTAGCGGGACATCAAGCCCTTCACGAAGCGGCGCTGGTACGCATAGTTGTCCCAGCGTTCGAGGGCATCAGCGCAAGCTCCAAGGTCGAGGGCAGGACAGACTGCGCAGACTCCACGCAACGCTTTCGGCACGGCCGAGCCAAATTCTCCGGCCATCTTGGTCACCAAGTTTCCGCCCATCGAGTAGCCAGCGAAAAAGATTTGTTCGAAACCGTCGGCGTTTGAAAGTTCTTCGAACACGGCTCGGTAATCAGGGCTCATTCCGGAGTTATACAAGGTTGGGGTCAATGCTTCCGTACCGCCGCAATTCCTCTGGTTCATGCGCACGACGTGGAAGCCGCGATGGAAAGCTTTCTCCGCGATACCGCGAACGTAGTTTCCATCACTGGAACCCTCGAGGCCATGAACGATGACGATGACCGGTGCGTCCTTCGTCTTTCCGGGCTGCCAGTGGCAATGGGCAAGCAGGCGGGATTCCGGATCGACCTGGAACAGCCGGGCTTCGGCAGGTGGGATATCGAACCGTCTCGGCACAAAGGCCGAGACGATGGTCATGACGTGGCCGTTTTTCAGCAGCGAGTGCGGCTCAAAGGGAGGAACGCGGAATTCCACAGAAAGACTGTATTTCACGAAGGAGACGTGCACAAGTCGAAGCCAGTAGAACGGGCGCGGCACATCTGGAGCGAACTGGACATCAAAATTCCTCCGCTTTAGGGCCAATTGTCGAGTCCCCCTTAGATATGATTTTCTGTATGTTTAAGCTAGTTGGCTCCTGAAATCCATCTAAACCGACCATAAATAGCTAAATAAATTGTTTATTTCCAATTGTTTACATAAAATCGATGTTGGCATGGAAATTGCCACCAATAGATTGACAAACAACGATTTGCGTCTCAATTCCAGGGAGTTGAGGGGCAGGTTAAAGTCGTTAACTCAGTTTGTCTCAATCTGACTATCAACAATTTGCGACGGTAGGAAACAAGACGCATAACTACGTTTCAGAACGGCTTCAACGAAGTTAGGCAACTAGGCTACACCAGGAGAGAAAGAAATGAAAAGACTTACGTATTTGTTGTTAGTGGGAGTGGTTCTTCTCAGCTTGGGCAGCGGAAACGCATCCGCGCAGGTGACGACTGTGGACGTGAATGGTACGGTCATGGACCCAAAGGGTTTGGGAGTACCTGGGGCGAAAATAACGATTTCGAGTAAAGAGACCGGGTTTTCGCGCGAGACGGCTTCAGGCAACGCCGGTGATTTTGCTATCACTCTATTGCCTCCCGGGTCTTACAAAATCACTATACAGAAGCAGGGATTCACGACGGTGGTATACGACAACGTTGATCTCGTGGTCGGGCAGAAACGCACATTTGACGTCAGCATGCCGCTGGGGACTTCTTCCGAGACGGTTACGGTAACGGAGGAAGTGCCCCTGATCGAAGCGACGCGCTCAGACCTCGGTGGATCAGTTTCCTCGACGGAAGTTAAGACGCTGCCTCTTCTGGACCGCAATTTTTCTGGGCTGATGACCCTGATCCCTGGTGTGCGTCCGGCCCAGACTTTCGACCCGACTAAGTCGCGCTCAGGCAACATATCCTTGAACGGCAGCGACGGGCGGTCATTTGACTACAATGTGGACGGCGGCGACAACAAGGACAATGTGGTAGGCGGCCTTGTTCAGAACTTCACAATGGAAGGGATTCAGGAGTTCAATGTGGTGGTCAACCGCTACACGGCGGAATCCGGCCGGACCGTGGCTGGTGTAGTAAACGTGATCTCGAAGTCCGGCACGAACGAGTACCATGGTGGCTTGTTCGGCCTTTTCCAGAACAGCGGTCTCAACAAGAACGACTTTTTCAGCATCCAACAGGGCCTCCCAAAGCCTCTGTTTCATCGTTATGATTTTGGCGGCTCGATGGGTGGAAAGATCATCAGGGATAAGCTTTTCGTTTTTGGAGCCTACGAGCAGAAGCGCGAGCCGGGGAGCATTCCGGCGGATACCACGGCTTTCAACGAACTGAGCCTTTTCTCGCTAGCCGCCCCTGTAACCCAGCTCCCGTTCCCTTTCAAGGACCATCTTCTAACGGTCAAGATGGATTACAAGATCAGCGATAAACAGAGCATCTATTGGCGTTATGGCAGGGAGAAGTGGACGAATCCGAACGACCAACTTGGCTCACCCTTCATCGCCGACCTTAGCCAGACAAACTCTAACACCAACGAATTTCATTCTCTGGTGATGGCCCACAACTATGTGATCTCCCCCAACAAGGTGAACTCGGCCAGTGTTCAATTCCAGGATTTCGTCAACGCGATTCTGGCAGCCCCGCAACGCACGTTCACTGTGCCAACCGCCGGCGGCGGAACAGCGACGAACCCGAACATCATCTTTCCATCCGCGAACATCGGGCAGAACGTAAACGTTCCACAACAAACCCTCATTCGGAAGTACCAATTCCGAGACGACTTCTCTTGGACTCTCAATCACCACAACATGAAGTTCGGCGCGAACGAAATCTACCTGGCCAAGCTCGGCGGCTTCTTTTTCTTTGGCGCCGATGGATACCAAGTCACTTTCTGGGACGATCCGTCAGTCATACTTGGCAACACCACCTTGTACCCGCAGGGCTTTGCTACGCCCGGTGCGCTCCAGTCAATTCTCTTCAGTGGCGGCAGCGGAAGCACCCATCAACCCCCGGCTCACGCCCTCGCCTTCTATTACCAGGACGATTACAAGATAACTTCACATCTCACCCTCAACCTGGGACTTCGCTGGGATGCGAACCCGAACTTCCTGCCCCAGCAACTGGGCCCCACGCACCTTTCGACGAACCGCACGATCGAGATTCTCCAGGCGGCTGCGGCCGTGGCTTCGAATCCAGCGACGGCAGACGGGGTCGCGCGCGCCAAGGGAATCACCGGCGACATGAATCTCTTGCGCAATAGAACGGCGAGCTGGAAGGAGTTCCAGCCACGCTTCGGATTCGCTTGGGATCCGAAGGGCACAGGCAAGATGGTCATCCGCGGCGGGTACGGAATCGCCAGGGACCAGGTGTTTCAAAACTTGACACTCTTTTCCTTGCAACAAGCTAATCCAACACTCTATCAGACCACATTGGACCTCGAGGATTCGTTCCGCCCGGGAGCTTGCGGTACACAACCGCTTTGCAGCTTCCGCTTTGGAACAGATCCGCTTCCGGTTCCTGCGGTCACTCCGAGTGAAATCACTCCGGGTGCCTTTGGGCGAATCAACGATCCGCGAATTACCGATCCGTGGGCGCAGCAGTCGTCGATAGGCGGGGCATATCAGTTTCATAAAGATATGTCGTTCTCGGTTGACTACTATCACGTTCTTGGGACCCACGAGCCACGCGTGCAGAACATAAATGAAAAGCTTGTGGCTCTCTGCGACCCAGCCCTTGGCTCAAACCCCGGCGACCCCCGCTGTGTGCGAGGCGCCAGCACGCGGTTCTTCGATGCGGCGTTTGCGGCAGTACCTGGTGCCCTTGGTGGCATCGGCCGGCTTGAGCAAATCAATATGATCGGAACCACAAACCGGTCCCGATTCGACAGCATCAACCTGCAACTCCAGAAGCGCATGAGCCATCACGTCATGTTCCAGGTCAGCGACGTAATCTCTTGGGCCAAGTCATGGGGCGGAAATGCGACTTCGTCTTACGGCGGGAACGGCATTGCGATCACTCCCTCCCGCGAGTTCGGGCCCAGTGAATTTGGTTACTCCGACTTCGACGAAAGGAATCGCTTTGTTGCCAGCGGCGTAGTCGACCTGTCGCATGGGTTCGAGGTGGCACCCATCTTCCAGGCGGCGACGGCACGGCCATTCAACTTCCGCGCTGGCGCAGACTTGGATGGGGATGGCCGGACCACGATCGACCGCGTTTGTGTGGGCAGCACGATTGCTAACCCCATTCGTACATTCGGCTGCCAACAATTACCTTACAATACGCTGCGCGGCACGCCGTTTGTCCAGATGGACTTGCGGATTGACAAGAGCTTCAAGTTCGGCGAACGGATGAACTTGAAGATTTTGTGGGAGATGTACAATTTGTTTAACCGGAACAATTTCTGCAACGACTTCGGCCAGAGATCGACGGCCGCGAACTTCAATAAGCCCCTCGGCTATTGCGGCGGGCAGGGATTCGGCTCGAATTTCTCCGGTCCCTACAAGTCGCAGTTCGGTTTCCGCTTCGAGTTCTAGTGTAGGAAAGTCTCTTCCCGGGGATGCTGACCGCAAGTCCGCATCCCCGGTTCGTTTCTCTGTGTGCCGAAAAATCGGAGCTTTACGGGGTGCCCGGCACATCGTAACCCCCTGAGTCGTTGAGGTAGTAATCCAAGAAGATTGAGCTTTTGCTCTTGTCCCTTCCGCGGATTAGAATGGAGCGTTAAGTCCTGGTCGGCCGCACTCGGTATTTCGGCCAGAGGTGAGCCATGTCGCACAAGCTGGTTCTTGCCTTCTTCCTATTTTCGTACGGCTGTTTTCTCGCTCTTCAGACCAGTCACCGTCAATTGGATCCAAAGTCTCCGCGCGCCCATAATCCCTTCGACCAACTCGAAAAGCAGGCAGATGAACCTTCGAGCGATCGAGTCGCGCGTCTGGCTGCGGCGCGAATCGCGCGCGAAAAAGCCATTGCTCAGCTCCAGAACGACCTTCCTAAACTCATTGAGCTCGCCCAGGGAATGCAAGACCGCATGAAAACCATCGACGCGAACGCTTCTCTGCCTGCGGACCTGACCCGGGATGCGGAGCAACTCGAGGGCCTGGCGCGGAAAATTCATCGCCAGATACCGAAACTCTGATTCCGCACGCCCAGTTGAAGGCGCCCAAAGCATATGCTCCCGCCCTGTTTGTCAATTCTGCCGTAGCTCATATGGCCTGGCTTTGTGGTTCGATTGTTTGGTCAACTTGACCGGAACCGCGATGGCCCTTAGAATTGAAGATTCACAGTGACGCATTTTTTCAACTTGATGAGATTATCTGCCGGCCCAGCGGGCACCCGCTGGGCTGCGTTGCTTTATGGCGTTGGTTTGGAGGTGCCGAATCTTTTTACGTGAGGCTGGAATGACGGACAGTCCGATTAGCGAGGGGCTTACTTTTGATGACGTGCTGCTTTTGCCGGGGCGGTCGGCGGTGCTGCCAACCGAGGTTGATACCACGACGTATTTTGCACGCAAGCTGACAATCAATATCCCACTGGCCTCGGCGGCGATGGACACGGTGACGGAGTCGCGCCTGGCCATCGCCATTGCGCGGCAGGGCGGCATCGGGATGGTGCACCGGAATATGCCCATCGACCGGCAGTGCGAGGAAGTGGACCGGGTGAAGCGCTCGGAAAGCGGAATGATCGTCGACCCGGTGACCATTTCGCCGGATATCACGCTGCGGCAGGCGCTGGAAATCATGAACAAGTACAAGATCTCCGGCCTACCGGTGACGCGCGGTTCGCGGCTCACCGGAATTCTGACCAACCGCGACCTGCGATTCGAGAAGAATCACGCGCAACTGGTCGGCTCGGTGATGACGAAAGAGAACCTCGTGACCGTGCCGGTGGGTACGACGCTCGAAGAAGCCGAACGCATCCTGCAAAAGCATCGCATCGAAAAGCTGCTGGTGGTCGACAAGGACTTCAACCTGAAGGGACTGATCACCGTCAAAGACATCCAGAAAAAGCTGGAATACCCCCGCGCGGCGAAAGATGAGCACGGCCGATTGCGAGTGGGGGCCGCCGTGGGAGCGACGGGCGATTTTCTGGAGCGTGCCGTGGAATTGTCCAAAGTGAAAGCGGACGTGCTGGCCATCGACACGGCGCATGGACACTCCGAACGAGTGATGGAAGCGATCAAAGCGATCCGGCAGCGATTGCCGGAAATGCAGCTGGTCGCCGGCAACGTGGCCACCTATGAAGGAGCGAAGGAACTGATTTCGCTGGGCATCGACGGATTGAAGGTCGGCATTGGACCGGGTTCCATCTGCACGACGCGCGTTGTTACCGGCGCGGGAGTGCCGCAACTGACCGCCATCATGGAAGCCGCGCGGGCCGCGAAGGGCACGGACGTGGCGATTATTGCCGACGGCGGCATCAAGTATTCGGGCGACATTTCGAAAGCGCTCGCAGCGGGCGCATCGTGCGTGATGATCGGCAGCCTTTTTGCCGGAACCGAAGAATCTCCGGGCGAAACAATTCTCTATCAGGGACGCACGTTCAAGTCTTACCGAGGAATGGGCTCGACTGGCGCAATGGAGTCGGGCTCGGATCGCTACGCGCTGGTTCAGGACAGCGAGGAACGAGGCAAGTCCGTGCCGGAAGGCGTCGAAGGCCGTGTGCCGTACAAGGGCCAATTGGGCGCGTTGACGGACCAACTGGTTGGCGGACTGAAGAGCGGCATGGGCTACGTGGGAGCGGCAACGTTGAAGGAATTCAGGGAGAAGGGCAAGTTTGTACGAGTCACCGCCGCGGGATTGCGCGAGAGCCACGTGCATGACGTCATCATTACAAAAGAAGCGCCGAACTATCGAATGGAGTAGGCGCACTCAGGGAGCAGCGTGGAGAAAAAATTAGAAGGAGCTGATGCTTAGTGCCGGAACTCCAGCCCTGGCGCAACCCGCGCCCTGCTCCCCATTTGCCGGAGATTCGGGCGCGCTTGCGGCCGCCGCGTGTGCCGGCGTGGCTGCACGCGTGGTGGCCGGCGTTGCTGTGGGCTGGCGTCATTTTTTCGATGTCTACGGACTCGTTTTCGTCAGAGCATACCGCTTCGGTATTCGAGCCGATCCTGCGCTGGCTGGATCCTTCGCTGACTGCCAACCAATTCGAACTCATCCATCACATCATCCGCAAGTGCGCGCACTTCACGGAATATTTTATTTTCTGCCTATTGCTTTTTCGCGGCGTGCGCGGCGACCGGAAAGGGTGGCGGTGGAGGTGGGGCGTGGCGGCGCTGTTTTGTGCTGCGGGATATTCCGTGCTAGATGAAATTCACCAGACTTTCGTGGCCAGCCGCACGGCTTCCGCGTACGATTCCCTGCTCGACTCGATTGGCGCTTTCGCAGCTCTTGTCGTGCTGTGGATGTGGTTCCGCTGGCGGCGATCCGACGTTGAAGCGGAAATATCAACGAGCGATGCTACCTCCGCCTGATGCAAGATTCGCCGGCAAACAATGCACCTCGCAACTGTGACAAAGAAAAGCCCGTTCCGGTTCTCCGGAACGGGCTGCTGAAGTTAGTACTGGGAACGGAAGCTTAACTTTTTGCTTCGGCGGCTTCTTCCTTCTTGGGTTTTTCTTTTTTTTCTTTGAGCTTGAACTCGTAGCCGATGAGCTCGAGGATCGCCACTTTGGCGTTATCACCGACGCGATTGCCGGCTTGGATGATGCGGGTGTAGCCGCCGGCGCGATCGGCGAACTTCGGCGCGATCTCGCTGAACAGCTTCTGCGTGACGGCAGGCAGCATGATATAGGAAGCCGCCTGGCGGCGCGATTGCAGCGTGTCGCGCTTGCCGAGGGTGATTATTTTCTCCGCCACGGGGCGCGCTGCTTTGGCGCGCGTCAGCGTGGTAGTGATACGCCCGTGTTCAAATAGATTGGTGACCAGGCTGCGAAGCACCGCGCGGCGATGAGCCGGCTGCTTTCCGAGTTTGGAGCCAGAGTTGAGATGTCGCATCGCTTATATTGTCCCTTATCCGCTTACAGCCCGACGGTGTCTTCTGAAGCTGGCGCGGCGGTTTGGCTTGGAAGCGGCGGCCAGATGATGCGGCCATGCTCGTCGAACTTCATGCCCAGCGCGAGGCCCATCTTCACCAGTATATCCTTGATCTCGTTGAGAGACTTGCGGCCAAAGTTCTTGGTCTTCAGCATTTCGTTCTCGCTCTTCTGCACGAGTTCGCGGATGGTCTGGATGTTGGCGTTCTTCAAGCAGTTGTAGGAGCGCACGGAAAGTTCGAGCTCCTCGACGGAACGGTCCAAATGCTCGAGGCGCGGATCGTGGGAGGTGTCCTGCGGCGTTTCGACGGTCTCCACCGGCTCTTCAAAGTTGATGAAGATGCTCATGTGGTCCTTGACGAGCTTGGCGGCGAGGCCGATGGAGTCCTGCGGCGTGATCGCGCCGTTGGTCCACACTTCGATCATCAGCTTTTCGTAATCGGTCATCTGGCCGAGACGCGCGGCTTCGACGGAATAGTTCACCTTGCGAACCGGCGAATGAACGCTGTCGACCGGGATGTAGCCGATGGGCAGATCTTCGTCATAGTTGCGGTCGGCAGCCACATAGCCGCGGCCGTTCTTGGCGCGCATCTCGATCTGGAGCTTGCCGCCTTCGCTGACCGTGGCGATGTACACGCTCTTGTCGAGCACGGCGAAGTCCGCGTCTTCCTCGATTTGCGCCGAGGTCACTGGAC